>OLGB01001174.1_pt1 | contig 32934 bp, 27 predicted proteins | sample 1605691 | NCBI WGS metagenome assembly OLGB01 (sample SAMEA3888925, study PRJEB22519) | human gut metagenome | biome: human gut; feature: human-associated habitat; material: faeces | place: Denmark | collected 2010 | reverse complement strand
CGTTTACAGCGTGGACTACCAGGGTATCTAATCCTGTTTGCTCCCCACGCTTTCGAGCCTCAGCGTCAGTAAAAGCCCAGTTAGCCGCCTTCGCCACTGATGTTCCTCCTAATATCTACGCATTTCACCGCTACACTAGGAATTCCGCTAACCTCTACTTCACTCAAGAACAGCAGTTTTAAGTGCAATTTATGGGTTGAGCCCATAGATTTCACACCTAACTTACCATCCCGCCTACACTCCCTTTACACCCAGTAATTCCGGACAACGCTTGCTCCCTACGTATTACCGCGGCTGCTGGCACGTAGTTAGCCGGAGCTTCCTCCTCAGGTACCGTCATTATCGTCCCTGAAGACAGAGGTTTACAATCCGAAAACCTTCTTCCCTCACGCGGCATCGCTGCATCAGAGTTTCCTCCATTGTGCAATATTCCCCACTGCTGCCTCCCGTAGGAGTCTGGGCCGTGTCTCAGTCCCAATGTGGCCGATCTACCTCTCAGTACGGCTACTGATCGTCGCCTTGGTGGGCCGTTACCTCACCAACAAGCTAATCAGACGCGAGCCCATCTTTAAGCGATAAATCTTTGATAACAAAGTCATGCGGCTTCGTTATGTTATGAGGTATTAGCAGTCTTTTCAGACTGTTATTCCTCTCTTAAAGGCAGGTTGCTCACGTGTTACTCACCCGTCCGCCACTAAGTTTACAGAAGCAAGCTTCCGTAAACTCCGTTCGACTTGCATGTGTTAAGCGTGCCGCCAGCGTTCGTCCTGAGCCAGGATCAAACTCTTTAAAAGTTTGTATTTAAAAGCATTTCTGCTTTAAAATCTATCCTGTAAGCTCTTAACTTACTTGTTTCTGGCGTCTTATTTTATACTCTTTGACTTGAGTTCTTAGTTTTTCCTCGATCTGAACATTAGTTCAGATTGGAATCTTAAGGGTCGTTTAAGTTCGTTATTGTTCAATTTTCAAGGTTCTGTTCGCTGCGTTGTGACAGCTTTAATATTATATCACATTCATTCGAGTTTGTCAAGTACTTTTTGAAAATATTTTATTTTCTTTTTACTCAACTCTCAGATGAGCAGCTTATTTATTTTATCATATTCACATTATTTTGTCAATTAAATCGTTTTAAACTCTTTATTAACAAGTCGTGAACACTGATAAGATATCGTCATTGTAATGAAACGTTTCTCAACTTTTTCATTCAGTATTTTGTACTGTCGTTTGACGACTTATATATAATATCATATTCAACCTCTTTTGTCAACACTTTTTTTCAACTTTGGCATTTTAACGATAGGATCCCACATTTTACAGCAGCTTAATATATATTTTGCACAGAATATACTTTAGTTTACATAAAAACAGCGCTCCCGAATGACCGAAAGCGCTGTTTTGTATGTTATCAAAGATGATTATAAGTTTGCGTAACCGAAAAGTTCCGCTTCGGAAACCTTCTGATTTGCAAGCGCCTCTTCCTTGATCTCCTCATATGCAAATGCCTTTGCAGCATACTGATATGGTATTACATAGAGTATTCCAAGTATATTCAATGTGAGTGCAGAAAGTATACCCCAGCCTATGAAGCTCAGATCAAGCACAAATAGATCCATTTTGCGGCCGTTCGTCATTCTTGTGCTGAGTTCGATAGCCTTTGAAGCAGGAATGTTCGGATTTTCCGACTTTATGTACATTGCGAGCGAATATGAATATCCCTTTACAATGCCGGGAATAACAAAAAGCATTGACCAGAGTGCGGTATAGAGTGCGATAAGGAACATCATCAGCACGTTTCCGCCGTAATCTTCCTTAAACGGCCAGAACATCTCTTCCATTTTAAGTCCCTCAGTCTTGATAGACCTGTGGAACCATGTCGTCGTACCCATTGCAATGATGTTCACTACAAGCAGCGATACCGCAATGCTTACGAGCGACATAAACATAGCTACATACCAGCTATCGCCCGAAAGTCTGACAATGACCTGCACTCCGCCGACAATAAGTATATTTATAAGTACAACGAGTACATTCTGCCACTTGTTATTCTGATAGTGCAGTTTTGCGTTTTCTTTGATCCTGATTCTGTCGAACCCCATAGTATTTACTCCCTTTTAATAATTTATTTTCAGCCCATGAGCTTGACCATAACGGCCTTCTGGGCATGAAGTCTGTTTTCTGCTTCTTCAAAGATCTCGTTTGCGTGTGCCTCGAATACCTTTTCTGTGATCTCTTCCTCACGGTGCGCAGGAAGACAGTGCTGTACCATTGCATCAAGGTTAGCCGCAGCCATGATCTCATCATTGATCTGATATCCCTTGAATGCGATCTTTCTCTTCTCTGCTTCGCCTTCCTGACCCATAGAAGCCCAAACGTCAGTGATAACAACATCTGCGCCGGCTGCTGCCTTAACAGGAGAATCTGTAAGCTCAAAGCCCTCGTAGTCCTTTGCGAAGTCAAGCACCTGCTTGTCGGGGTGATAACCCTCAGGGCAAGCCACAGAAACCTTCATTCCGACCTTCAAACCGCCGACAATGAGAGAGTTGGCCATATTGTTTCCGTCACCGATAAAGCACATCTTCAGTCCGTCGAACTGTCCCTTGAACTCGCGGATAGTCATAAGGTCTGCAAGTATCTGACAAGGGTGACAGAAGTCCGTAAGTCCGTTGATAACAGGGATAGAGCCGTACTTTGCAAGGTCCTCTACCTCTTTCTGCTCAAAGGTACGGATCATGATGCCGTCAAGATAGCGTGAAAGTACACGAGCCGTGTCCTGAACAGGTTCACCTCTGCCTATCTGAAGATCGTGCGAAGAAAGGAAAAGCGCATTTCCTCCAAGCTGGTACATACCGGTTTCAAAAGATACACGGGTTCTTGTCGAAGCCTTCTGGAAGATCATACCGAGTGATTTTCCCTTGAGAAGATGATGTTCAATGTTGTGCTTGCGCTCATATTTGAGCTGATCGGCAAGATTGAGTATCTCCATTATCTCCTCTGTCGAAAGATCGAGCATTTTAAGTAAGTGGTTCATTTTGTATCGCCCTTTCATATATATTATTTTGCATAAGCCTTGTCAATGAATTCTTCTATCACCTTGGATAAGCGCGCAGCCGCCTTTACGGGAAGCTTTCTCGAAACTCCGTCCCACATATCGTAGCTGCAGTTCGGATTGTCCTTTGAAAGACGTCTTACGCTGTTTCGTATCTCCATAGGTTCATTAAGTCCGCAAAGTGCCAGCAAAGGCATCTTCAGCTCCTTGTATTCGGGATAGTTTTCGTAGGAAATGCCATTGTCAACCGCCGCAACGAGCGAGTTCATGCTGACATTCTTGCAGAATTCGTTGTAATCACGCAGTTCGTCCTTGCTCAGTCCCATAGTCAGACCGCTTATCCCCGAAAGGAACTTGTTCTTGATGAACTTTTCCCTCTCGTTGAGCTGCGCAAGCGCCTTTTCAATGCCACCAATATCCCTTTCGAGCCAAGGACTTATCATTATGCAGCCGTTGAAAAGCTCCGTGTTTTTGCATATAAGATGAAACGCCAGCTCCGCACCGAGCGATGCACCAACAAGCGTCACAGGCTTTCCGAATGTTGACGCAAGCTCCACTATCTGTTCGAGCGCACTCCCCACCGAGAACATCTTCTCGGGATTCCGTCCGTATCCGGGAAGATGCGGCACGATAGCGCAGTAGTTTCTGGAAAGATAATCACATTCTTTTGAAAAGCAGTAGACAGATTCGCTGTCGTGAAGAAGTATCACAACAGGATTGAATTCGTTTCCGTATTTTTCATAGTAGATCATTCAAGCACTCTCCCAAGTATGTCAAGACCCTTGTCGATTTCATTATATGTAATGTTGAGCGGAGGAAGAAGTCTTATCTTGTCCTTCGCCGTGAGTACGAATAAACCGTTCGCAAGACACTCCTTTGCAGCGTCAGCCGCTTTCTTGCCCTTTATCGTTATGCCTATCATAAGTCCAAGTCCGCTCACACCTTCTACCAAAGGCATAGCCATGATCTTTTCACGCATATATGCGCTCTTTTCACGAACTCCCTTAAGGAATTCTTCGTTTCCGACCTTGCTTACAACAGTAAGTCCGCCTGCGCAGGCAAGAGGATTTCCTCCGAAGGTCGAACCGTGCGTTCCGCCCGTCAGTACATCGGAGCATTTCTTTCCCGCAAGACAAATTCCCACAGGAACACCGCCTGCAACACCCTTTGCGAGCGTCGTGATGTCAGGCTTAACACCGAACTGCTCGGAAGCAAGGAACGTTCCCGTTCTGCCTGCACCTGTCTGAACTTCGTCAGCAATAGCAAGGATATCTTTCTCAGCACAAATTTTGAAAATCTCGTCCACAAAAGCCTTGTCGAGCGAATTTACACCGCCCTCACCCTGAACGAATTCAAACATTATCGCACATACACTGTCATCAGCCTTTGCACGAAGATCATCAATGTTGTTAGCCTCAACGTTGATGAAACCCTCCGTGAACGGGAAGAAATAGTTGTGAAAAACCTCCTGACCCGTAGCCGAAAGCGTGGTCAGCGTTCTTCCGTGGAAGCTGTTCACAAGCGTGATAATGTTCCAGCGCTTTGCGTCCTTGCCGTATTTGTCAAATGAATACTTTCTCGCGATTTTTATAGCACATTCGTTGGCCTCAGCACCCGAGTTGCCGAAGAACATCTTGTCATAACCCGTTACTTCACTTAGCTTTGCTGCAAAATCAGCCTGTACCTTTGTGTAAAAGTAGTTTGATGTGTGCTGAATAGCGCGAGCCTGTGCACAAACCGCATCTGCCCAGTCCTCATCACAGTAGCCGAGCGAGTTCGTGCCTATGCCACTGCCGAAATCTATGTATTCCTTGCCGTCTTCATCAACAGCAGTTCTTCCGCTGCCCTTTTCGAGTACAACGTTGTAACGGTTGTATGTGTGCATAACGTGTTCATTGAATTTTTCTATAGTCGTCATTTTATATCAACTCCTTGCATTTTTATAAGAAATAAGTATATGGCACGGCGCAAATATCAGCGCCGATATCATCAAAAGTACAGACCTGCTCATTATCCCGCTGAAAAGGAATATCGCCGAGGGTATCATCGATAAACTCAAAGCACGGAAAACACTGTTTTTCTTAAAGCACACCGCCCATATCACGCAGTAAGCGATAATAAGCACCGCATCAACAATAAGATATAAAGCGAAAGCCTCGTCCGATGCCCACCCGAACCATGTCTTCGGTATGTTTATCACCATAAAAGCAAAACACCCATACCGCCCTATCTGTTCAAGTGCCTCAATAAACTTGTTTTCCCACTTGTTTTCAAATCCGTCTTTGCATTTTAAAGCAAAAATGACGTTCGGTATCATTATAATGACCATAAAAACAAGTCCGAATATGTTTATCCAACCCATTTATATCACCTTTAGGGACATTATAACAGAATTTATAACAAATTGCAACAAAAATCTTAATTTGTTAAAATCCTTTTTCCTTTAAGTCGGAAACGATCTCAACATAAGCCTCTCTCGGGTCAAAACCATTGAAATCCTCACGCATAAGATCAATAGTGTCCCCGTGTGAAACACCTCTGTGGTGAACAGGTTCATAAACCTTTCTGAACTCGCCCCACTTCGCGGATTCTACCGTCACAAGTCCGTCATTTCTGCCGTATTTGCGCAGGATAAGATATGTAAAAGCAAGTATCCCGAAGCTGAACATTCCACTCATAACAGAAGTGTAGCTCTGATAATACACCTTGCCCGAATCGGGGTTCTCCCGGTTGAATTTTTCCGCATATTCCGACGTGAATTCGTGACAGGCATTGTAAAAATCGGGATTTTCATCTCCAAGCTTGTGAAAGCTCTTGTCCATATAAGCCGCTACCTTGCGGTATAAGCTGTCGGGAAGCTTCTGCGCCTCATCTGCCACCTGTGAACCCCTGTGCGGAGTCCCCACAGTCGTCAGACTCGCAACATAGTCCTCCATTCCAAGCGTGGAAATAACATATCTCGCATCGAGCCCACCCTTTGAATGAGCGATTATGTTCACCTTTTCACAGCCCGTTTCATCTATCACTTCAAGTATGCGCTTCTTTATCTGCTCCCCTGCCGCTTCAACAGTGATACAGCCGTCCTGCATACCGTAGTAAACCGTCGCACCATTTCGCTTCAGCTCCTTGGGAATTCTTCCCCAGTAGTTGAAATACCGTCGGTCGCGAAAACCTATCCCGTGAACAAGCAGTAACGGATATTTCGTGCAGCAGACCTGCGACTCCGCCCTCTGCTCATCACATTCCGCCCTCGTGTCCTCGAAAGCGTATTCCTCGTCAGCGATCTTGTACATATATCTAAGTACAAAAATGTTGACAACGGGTATCGGCAGAAGCAGGAAAACCACGATACGCTTTATAATATTGAGCCTGTAGCAAAGTACAAGCACCCTTATTATTCCGTTCAGTGCAAAGCCAAGCACAAGCAGAACAGCCGTCACCGTGTCGGCAATGATAAGACCCCTCGGCAAGCCGAAAAAGCCGTTCACGCCCATTACAATGTAAAATACCGTCTGCAAAAGCACCGACCAAGCGGAATACCCTATCAGAACTTTTCCGCCGTAAAGCGCCTTTACGCGAACCTTGACGCGAAGCTTTCGGTTGTGCGGCTTTATCGACATTACAACTATGCGGACAAGCATAAACCCTCCGCATAAAACGCCTGCCCAAACTGCCGCCGCCCCCACAAAGTCCATAAGCTTTATAATAAGGTAAACGATAAGGCAGCAGTGCGGCAAAAGCGAAATTTCAATAACGCCGCCAAGCTTTCCGAACAACGGAAGCTTCCTCTTAATGTCAAGCACCGCCATTACAGAAATAAACACTATAATAAGAAATAATTTAAGCAAAGTCATATCTGTCACCAATTATACTATATGTATTTATTATGTCGATTTAAACTTTATGTTATTATACAAACTGCGTACCAATACCCTGACTTGAAAGAAGCTCAACGAGTATCGAGTGCGGAACACGTCCGTCAATGATACAAGTCTTGGAAACACCTCTTCGTACAGCCTCAACACAGCAGTCTATCTTCGGTATCATACCGCCCGAGATAATGCCCTGACGCTTCATAAACGGCACATCACTGACGTGTACAGTCGGAATGAGCGTAGAAGCATCGTCCTTGTTCTTGAGGAGTCCGACAATGTCCGTCATAAGGATAAGATTCTCCGCACCAAGCTCAGCCGCAATTCTCGAAGCCGCCGTGTCAGCATTGATGTTGTAGGTCTGACCCTGCTCATCGCACGCAACCGTAGAAATAACAGGAATGTATCCATTCTCAATAGCATCAAGAATAGGCTTAGTGTTCACATTTACTATCTCACCGACAAAACCGAGATCGTCCTTGCTCTCTATCTTGTGCGCAGTTATCATATTGCCGTCAATTCCGCACATTCCGAGCGCATTGCCCTTATGGAGAGTAAGATGTGAAACAAGCTCCTTGTTCACCTTTCCGGCAAGCACCATTTTAACAATGTCAACCGTAGCCGCGTCAGTGTAGCGAAGTCCGTTCACGAACTTGCTCTCAATGCCAACTCTCTTGAGCATATCGTTTATTTCAGGACCGCCGCCGTGAACAAGAACTACCTTTACACCAATGAGCGAAAGCAGTACAATGTCGCTCATAACAGCGTCTTTGAGTTCTTCGTTCGTCATAGCGTTTCCGCCGTATTTTACAACAACTATCTTGCCGTAGTATTTCTGTATGTACGGGAGCGCGTCAATAAGTACCTTCGACCGTACCAGATTAGATATGTTTTCCATTCCTTTTCTTCCTCAATTCATTCTATACTAATTGTATAAATACTATCGTTATATACAATTATGAACGGTAATCACCGTTTATCTTGACATAATCATAAGTAAGGTCACAGCCCCAGGCCGTAGCCTTGGCTTCGCCCTGATTAAGTTCAATGTATATCTCAATTTCGTCCTCGGTGAGAATTTTCTTAGCCTCATCCTCTGAGAAATCAACGCCTGCACCATTGCGGCAAACAGCGATTCTTCCTGCCTTTGAACCAAGATCAACATCTACCTTGTTGATGTCGAATTCAGCCTCGGCATAACCGATAGCGCAGAGAACACGTCCCCAGTTAGCATCAGCACCGAACATCGCACACTTGAAAAGCGGCGAGCGGATAACACTCTTCGCAACGATTATAGCCGTGTCAAGATCGGGCGCAGAAGAACAAATGCAGGTAAGAAGCTTGGTAGCACCCTCACCGTCCTTGGCAAGCATTCTCGTAAGGTTTGCCATTACCTGATAAAGCGCGCCCTTGAATGTGTCAAAATCAGCACCCTCAGCATTGATCTCAGGATTTTCGGCAAGTCCGTTCGACATAAGCATACAAGTATCGTTAGTGGACTGATCTCCGTCAACGGAAAGACAGTTGTATGTAATTTTAACTATCTCAGAAAGCGCTTTCTGAAGCATCGGAGCGGAAACTGCACAGTCAGTGGTGATAAAGTTCAGCGTAGTAGCCATATTCGGGTGGATCATTCCGCTTCCCTTAGCCATACCGCCGAGATGACAAACCTTTCCGCCTATCTCAAATTCAACAGCGTATTCCTTTTTCACCGTGTCAGTCGTCATAATAGCAGTAGCAGCCTCAACGTTTCCGTCATAAGCAAGCTTCTCCACAAGCTGAGGAACAGCCTTTTCAATAGGCTCAAGCGGAAGTATCTGTCCGATAACACCCGTCGAAGCAACAATTACCTCTTCCTGCTTTATGCCCAAAGCATCGGAAACGAGTCTGCACATAGCATCAGCCTTAGCTTCACCGTCAGCATTGCAGGTGTTCGCATTCTTCGAGTTGACAATAACAGCCTTAGCCTTTCCGCCCGAAGCCGCAAGATTTTTCTTAGTAACGATAACAGGCGCACCCTTTACCTTGTTTGAAGTGTAAACACCTGCCGCATTGCACATAACATCGGAAACGATGAGCGCAATATCATTCTTCTTAGTAGGGTTCTCCTTGATTCCGCAGTATAAACCGCTTGCCTTGAATCCCTTTGCAGCACATACACCGCCGTCAACAACCTTAAATGTATCCATAAACAAACCTCCTGCTCAATTCGGAATTCGGAATTCGGAATTCGGAATTATTCTCCGAACTGCCCTTTTCCGTTCTGAACAGAGCTTTTAAATCAACTTGATTTCTGATTTCTCGTTATTGCAACCAAAATACTGATTATTTCCTGACAATCCGAATAAATATCGTCAAAATGACTTTTTTCAATATACCCACTCTCACCGAGCAGTTCAAGCCAGTATTCGGTTTCACTCGCCTCTTTAAGCGCAATGTTAAGCTTTGAGTAAAAGTCAGCGGAACTTTGTCCACGAATTGCCTCTCTGACATTTGCACCAATGCTCGTTCCGCTTCGCAAAACCTGTTTTGAAAGGACGAATTCTTTTTTCTCGATCGTCAGATATTTATACATTTTTACAATGCGAAGCGCAAAAGTCTTGCTCTTATTAACAATTACATTATCTTTCATAATAAATATCTGTCAAATAATTCCGAATTCCGAATTCCGAATTCCGAATTCAAATCAACCCTGTGGTCTCGTCAATCCCCATCATAATGTTCATGCACTGAACAGCCGCACCCGATGCACCCTTGCCGAGATTGTCGAAACGCGAGCAAAGCATAATGTGATCATCATTGCCGAAAACGAATATCTGCATCATGTTCGTATCTTTCATCGTGTTAGCCGCAAGGAAACCGTTCTCAAGAACACCCTCGCCCATGAGCGGCATCACCTTTACAAAATTCTGTCCCTCGTAATGCTCGGAAAGCATCGCATGAACAGCCTCCGCACTTGTCTTTATAGGCATCGCTCTGAGGAAAAACGGAACTGCAACCACCATTCCGTTGTAGTAATCATCAACGATAGGGCTGAATATCGGAGGATAGGAAAGTCCCGATATCGCCATCATTTCCTTGATGTGCTTGTGCTGCTTGCCGAGCGAGTAAAATCTCGGCGAGTTGAATTCGTCGGGCTTGTTTTCACCCTCATAAACAGCAATTGCTTTCTTTCCCGCACCGCTGTAACCCGAAACCGCATGACAGGTAACAGTGTGATAAGGCGCAATGAAGCCATTCTTCACCATAGGATAGCAAAGCGCATTGAATCCGCTCGCATAACAGCCTGGGACTGCAACTCTCTTTGAAGCCGCAATTTTTGCACGGTGCTCAGCCGAAAGTTCGGGAAGACCGTAGTCCCAACCGGGCGCAGTTCTGTGCGCAGTCGAAGCGTCAAGTATCTTCGTGTGCGGATTGTCGCAAAGCTCTGCCGACTCAATAGCCGCAGCATCGGGCAGACACAAAAATGTGTAGTCCGATTCGTTTATAAGACGCTTTCTCTCCGCCGTGTCCTTGCGGAGCTCTTCATCAATCGTGATAAGCTCAATGTCTTTTCTGTCTTTCAATCTCTCAACGATGCGAAGTCCCGTTGTGCCCTCCTGACCGTCGATAAAAACCTTGTATGCCATAACTTTCTCCCTCTTGGGCGTAAAAACGCCGACCTTATTTCGTGTATTTTCTTGCAAATTCTATCTGCTTCTTAACAGCCTCGGGAGCAGGACCTCCGTCAGCCTTTCTCATATTTACGCAGGTTTCAAGCTTTATAGCCTCGTAAACATCATCATCGAATACGGGCGAAAGCTCACGGAACTCTTCGATCGAAAGATTTTCAAGCACCGTCTGATTCTTTATGCAGTAAGCAACGAGCGTTCCCGTGATCTTGTATGCATCTCTGAACGGAAGTCCCTTTTTAACAAGATAGTCCGCACAGTCGGTCGCATTGATGAAGCCTCTCGCCGCAGCATTTCTCATATTTTCCTTGTAAAGCTCCATTGTCGAAAGCATCGGGATAAATGTCGTAAGGCAAAGCTTTACCGTGTCGATAGCATCGAAAATAGCTTCCTTGTCCTCCTGCATATCCTTGTTGTATGCAAGCGGAGTTCCCTTTAACATAACGAGAAGCGTGTTGAGATCGCCGTAAACTCTGCCCGTCTTGCCTCGGATAAGCTCTGTAACATCGGGGTTTTTCTTCTGCGGCATTATCGACGAACCCGTAGCGTAAGCATCATCAAGCTCAATGAACTTGAATTCCCACGAGCTCCAAAGGATTATCTCTTCGGAGAAACGCGAAAGATGCATCATCAGTATCGATATCGCCGAACACATCTCAACGCAGAAATCCCTGTCCGAAACACCGTCCAAAGAGTTCATCGTTATGTCCTCAAACCCGAGCAGTTTGCAAACCTGCTTTCTGTTTATCGGATAAGTCGTCGCAGCAAGCGCACCGCTTCCGAGCGGCATTCTGTCCATACGCTTGTATGTATCCTCAAATCTGCCGATGTCACGGATAAGCATCTGCGCATAAGCCATAATATGATGTGCAAATGTGATAGGCTGAGCGCGCTGTAAATGCGTGTAACCGGGCATAATAGTGTCAAGATTCTTCTCCGCAATGTCGCAGAGAACACCGATAAGCTCTCTTATCATCGGGATTATCTCGTTGACTTCATCTTTGAGATACATTCTGATGTCAAGCGCAACCTGATCGTTTCTGCTTCGTGCCGTGTGAAGACGCTTGCCCGTGTCGCCAAGACGCTTTGTCAGCTCGGACTCAACAAACATATGGATATCTTCCGCATTCGGGTCGAAAAGCAGCTTGCCGTCATCAATATCCGCAAGTATGCCTTTAAGACCTTCGATTATCTTTTCGCTCTCGGACTTTTCGATGATTCCGCAGTCGCCGAGCATCTCAGCGTGTGCCATTGAACCCTTTATGTCCTGTCTGTACATTCTCGAATCGAATTTTATCGATGAATTGAAATCATTTACGCGTGAATCAACTTCCTTTGAGGAACGTCCCGCCCACATTTTGCTGTTCATGATTATGAAGCTCCTTATCCTTTTATTTATTCTTCCGAAGCAGCCGAAGTTTCCGCTGCCGCTTCCGTTTCAACCGTGTTATCCGCCTTCGTTGTTTCAATGCCAAGAAGCTCGGCTTCGCTGTCAAGAGTTTTATCGGACGGAATTCCGTATTCTTCGATCTCTTCATCCGTCATTCTGGTGAATTCCATAGTTTTCGTATCAATATCCCAGAAAAGATGATCTTTTCCGTCGATCTCTTCGATATTTATCAGTGCATACTGCTTCTGTCCGTCAGCCTGAACAACGAATTTTCCGTCTTTTATCGTGTATTTATCAAGCAAATAAGACGTTATCTGCTCGTTCTCAACGTCATGACGCTTCAATACACTGTCCGTGAACTGATATGTCGAAAAAGAGGTCAGATCGCCGTCTTCATCATATACAGCCGAATCGGGGTAAAGCCAAACTCCAATAAGCTTCTGCTGAAGTGCAGCGTCCTCTTCACTCATCTGCGTGTCACCGTTTGAGCAAGCCGTAAACATCATTACAGCCGCAAAAACAACTCCTACCAGTATTTTTCTCATCTTCATCAAATTATCTCCCTAAAGGCGGTCGCAAAAGCTCCGCCGCAAACACTTCCGAGGCAATACCGCACAAAACCTGATAAAAGCAAGTGCCGTGCGGTGTTGTCCCTGACATTTCAACAGTATTTTTCGCAATTGAATGTAAAATATACGTTTTCGCAGAAACAACACAAGGGCGGATAGCTGTCCGCCCTTATATTTTTTTAAATGAACTTACTTGTTATTTCTCTTCTTTTCAAGCATAGCTCTAACCTTGATCGGAAGTCCGTAAAGGTTGATGAATCCTGCGGAATCAGCCTGATTATAAACATGGTCTTCATCAAATGTTGCAACTTCTTCATCATAAAGAGTGTAAGGAGATGTAACGCCTGCGTTGATGATGTTGCCCTTGTAAAGCTTGAGCTTAACATCGCCCGTAACAGTTTCCTGTGTCTTTGTAACAAAAGCGGAAAGGGCTTCACGAACAGGTGTGAACCACTGACCGTTGTAAACGAGGTCTGCAAAGTCGATAGCAAGCTTCTGCTTCATACGCTGTGTAGCCTTGTCAAGTGTAATGGTTTCAAGAACATCGTGAGCGTGGTAAAGAATAGCTCCGCCCGGTGTTTCGTATACGCCTCTGGACTTCATACCAACAAGACGGTTCTCAACGAGGTCAACAAGACCGATGCCGTTCTCGCCGCCAAGCTTGTTAAGAGCAGTTACAAGCTCTGTGCCGTTCATTGTCTTGCCGTCAACAGCTGTTGGGATACCCTTTTCAAAGTGGATAGTAACATAAGTCGGCTTGTCAGGTGCCTGAATAGGAGATACACCCATTTCAAGGAAGCCGGGCTTTTCGTACTGCGGCTCATTTGCAGGATCTTCAAGGTCAAGACCTTCGTGGGAAAGATGCCAGATGTTCTTGTCCTTGGAGTAGTTTGTTTCTCTGTTTATCTTAAGAGGAATGTTGTGAGCCTCTGCATAATCGATCTCTTCGTCACGGCTCTTGATATCCCAGATTCTCCAAGGAGCGATGATCTGCATCTCGGGAGCGAATGCCTTGATAGCAAGCTCAAAACGTACCTGATCGTTGCCCTTGCCTGTGCAGCCGTGGCAGATAGCGTCAGCGCCTTCCTTGATAGCGATCTCAGCGATTCTCTTTGCGATGATAGGACGTGCAAAAGAAGTACCGAGCATATACTTGCCCTCGTAAACAGCGCCTGCCTGAACGGTAGGATATACATAATCAGTGATGAATTCTTCTGTAAGGTCTTCAATGTAAAGCTTGGAAGCACCTGTCTTGATAGCCTTTTCTTCAAGTCCGTCAAGCTCAGTACCCTGACCAACGTTGCCCGAAACAGCGATAACTTCGCAGTTATTGTAGTTTTCTTTTAACCACGGAATGATGATAGAAGTATCAAGTCCGCCCGAGTAAGCCAGAACAACCTTTTTAATTTCCTTAGCCATTTTATTTTCCTCCATAAATATGTATTTGCATACATAGATTTTTAACGATCTCTGTCGTACAAGTTTTATTATACACCTATTCCTGCTTTTGTCAAGAGTTTTTGCATATTTTTCTTGATTTTTTATTTTTATGCATTATTTTTTGTATATTATTCGATTTTATGCAATTGCAAATGTATAAAATATGCATATTGGCTATATTTTTGAATAAAAGTGTTCATAAATGGCTGCAAAAGCCGAATTTTCCTAATAAAAATGCCCGGCAGACCAACGAATGACCTGTCGGGCAATAATCACTTCTTCTCCCCGTCCCTAAGCTCCGAAATGATGTCAATAAAACTGTCAACATCATCGAAATCCTTGTAAACGGACGCAAAGCGAACATATGCTACTTCATCTATCTCGCGCAGAGCCGCAAGAACCCTGTCGCCTATCTCCGAGCTTGTGACCTGCGTCACCATTTTGTTCGCATAGTAGCTTTCGATCTCCTCAACTATGCGGTTGATATCCTCCGCGGAAACGGGACGCTTCTTTACAGCAGTAGAAATTCCCGCAATAAGCTTGTTTCGGTTGAAAAGCTCCGCCGTGTTGTCCTTTTTCGTGACAAGCAGAACGGGAACTTCGACCGATTCGTAAGTCGTGAATCTTCTTCCGCAGCTTGTACATTCCCTGCGGCGGCGTTTCTGACCGTCGGCAGGACGGGAATCAATGACCTTTGTATCTTCAAAACCGCAGAACGGACAACGCATATCTTATCCTCCATTTAACATAAACTTATGTTATAAAACCGTGATTTTATTATACAATATTTTTGCCTTTTTGTCAATACAGAGAGTATATTTTTGCATAAATATTCTGAAATGTGCCCTTACGCAAAAAAATCTTTTGCCTATGTGTAATTTATCTGAAAGTTTATTTGTCAAATGCTACAAAACAAGCGCATCTCCTTGACTTTTTGACCCGTTTGCTGTATAATTATACTACTAATAAATATAGAAAGATCAGGAATTGATAAATAAATGGCATTATCCCGTGAGGCTAAAAAAGCCTATAAAAAAGCACAGAAGCAAAAACGCAAGGAACGCTGCGGCCACTGGCTGCTCATTCAGAGAGGTGACGGCGCAAAGGAAGTCGTCAGCAAGATATTCACACAGCTCTGCCTTGTGATACTCATCGGCTGTATCTTTATACTCGGAAGCGAGCTTTGGCAGTCGGTCAGCACAAAAATACTCAACGGAAACCTCAAAGACCTTATCATCTCGCATATCTCCATAGGCGATAACGGCGGCGAGCTTCTCCCAAGTGCAAAACAGCTCCTCGCAATAAACGAAGATACCGTCGGCTGGGTGCAGATAGACGATACCAATATCGCCCTCCCCGTTGTCCAGAAAAAGAGCAGTGACGGCAATACATACTACCTCAAACGTGCATTTGACGGCAGCAAGAACAAGGCAGGAACTATCTTCCTCGACCGCCGTGCAACGCTCAATGCGCGTGAACGCTCGGACAACCTCGTCCTCTACGGTCATAACCAAAAGGACAAGACTATGTTCGGCGACCTTGCAAAATATAAGCACGACCTCGATTTCTATAAATCGCACCCGACCGTAACTTTCAGCTCGAATTACAGCACCGATGTGTATAAAATAATCGCCTGCTTCGTAACTCCCGTTGAAACATGGCAGACCGCCGACGGCGTTGTGTTCGATTACCATAATTACATAAACTTCGAGAATAAAGCTCAGTATCAGGACTTCATCGAAAACGTTGAGCTTCGCTCGCAGATAGTCACAGGCGTTGACGTTGAATACGGCGATTCGTTCCTCACACTCTCGACCTGCTCGAACGAGTTTGAACCGTCCCGTTTCGTTGTCATCGCAAGACGCACACGCAAAGGCGAAGACCCGTCCGTCGATACTTCTCAGGCTTATACGAACAAGAGCGCAAAAGAACCCGACTGGAACGTTATCTATCATAGATAGATTTTTATCATAGATAAATTTTTATCATAGATAAATTTCTATCACAGATAAAATATTTCCTTACAAAAAATTTTTACACGAGGTAAAAATAGATGTCAAATAAAAGCTTTTCCGATAGATTCATACCGCAGAAAGACGATTCGCCAAAGGTAAAGGCTTCAAAGATCGTCACTATCATCGCCGCAGCCGTGCTTGTTGTGACAGTTATCATTCTTATATGCCTTGTCATAGGCGAGCAGCGCAACAAGAAGCTCAACGATGAACTTGCAAGCCAGCATACAACAGTTATAACCTCAGAAACCGCTCCGCCCGTCACCACAGTAACCGAAGAGGAAACCACAGTTACAACTGCTCCCCCTCCGCTCGTACTGCTCGACAGTATGAAATCGTTTGTTGACGAAAATCCCGATACAGCAGGCTGGATAAAGGTCGGCGGTACATACATCGACAACGTTGTTGTCCAGACGGAAAACAACAGTGACTACCTCGACCGCAATTTCTACGGTCAGAAAGCTCAGCCGGGAACGATCTTCGCCGATTACCGCTGCAATGTCAATGATTATGACGACAACCAGAGCAAGAACATTATCCTCTACGGTCACAACCAGCGCGACGGCACAATGTTCGGTACGCTCAATTATTATAAGGTCAAGCCGTCCTCGGGCAGCACAAAGGGCTTCGACTTCTATGTCAACCACCCGACCTTTGAGTTCTCCAACCTCTATGAAGAGTACACCTATAAAATTATTGCTGCTTTTGTTATCGAAGTCGAGCCAAGACACACCCGTGACGGTATCATCTTCGACTACCATAACTACATAAACTTCGCCAAGAACCGCCCATTCGATTCGTTCAAGGAAAATATCCTCGAACGTACAGCGATAAATACAGGCGTTGACTTTGACGAGAACGATAAGTTCCTCACCCTCTCCACCTGCTCGAACGAGTTTGAACCGTCCCGTTTCGTTGTCATCGGAAGACGTGTCCGCGACGGTGAATCGGCAGAGGTCGATACAACGCTCGCATCTGTAAATTACGAAGCAAAAGAACCCGATTACAGCTTCATCTATAATCAATAAAAGGATAGTTTTCAATGTCAGATAACAAATTCGGCTTTACGGTCGATGATATAATTGCGGAATTCGACAAGAAAAAAACCGACCCGTCCGCATCTTACAATATAATAAAAGACTATGAAGAGGAATTCTCCGAGGAGCTTTCGCCGAGCGGCGAGTATATCCCGCGCCATGCAAAGCCAGCCCCTCCCGAGGAAACAGCCGAGCATACGGAGAATACCCTCGACAGTTCGGAAACACCACTTTCGGAAAGCACCTCCGAAGCCGATACAAAGCAGGAAAGCGTTTCCGAGGCAGCTTCTCCCGAAGAAACCGTGCCAAACGAAGCCTCAGCCAAGCCGAACGCTGCCGAGCAGGACAAGTCAGACGAGCCTATGGCAGCTATCGAGCCTAAAGTTTCTGACGAACCCAAGGCAACTGCCGAGCCTAAAGCTTCTGACGAGCCTAAAGCTTCTGACGAACCTACGGCATCTTTGCCCAATACCGATTTGCCCGAGTCGGATAACTCCGCAGGGCAGGAAATCACCGACCTTGACGTGCCTGTAAACACTTCGCCAACTGAAAGTGAAGTTCCCGAAACCATAGAAAATACGGAAAATGATATTACAGAAAGTAATATCATTGATGATATATCCGAAGAGGAAACAAACAAACCCTCCGAACCCGAAACTCCGCCGCAGCCTACAGCCGTTCTTGACGGCGTTATCCCTGCGGAAAGCTTTTCCGACAAAAGCACGGACGAAAGCGGCGCTTTTTCAAGCGTGTTCGCAAACGGACTTGACGATACCGACAAAGCCGAAAACGAACCGCAGGAAACCGTTGAAATCCTCAATGCCGATATCCCCGACTGGGGCGACATTCTCCCCGAGCCGAGCATAGAAGAAACCGTCGATGATGCTATCACCGATTATGAAAGCGAAGATATCGAGGAAGACGAAACCGTTCCCGAAGATATCGATGAAACCGATGATACTGTTGACGATATTTCCGATGATGAGATAATCGACGACGAACCCGAATCGGACGAAGCGAATCCCGAAAAGGAAGACACTCCGACCGAGAAAGAAAACTCCCCCGACTCCCAAAAATCCAACAGTGCCGAAAGCGTTTCCAAAAACGAAACCGTTCAAACCGATGATATACCTCCGTTTGAGCCCGAACCTATCACTCTCACAGCTGAAGAAGCTGCGGAAGATAATGCCAAAAAGGCGAAGAAGAATATCCTTAAAGAGCTTCTTCCGTGGAAAGGTGATACCGTCTTCGAGATGATACGAAAGATAGTGTTCATCATCGCAGTGATAATCTTTATCGGCGCAGGCGTTATGCTCGCAAGCACCCTTATCCAATCGGACAGAGCCGTAAAAGACCTCGAACAGATAAAGGAAGTCGTTACCACAACGGCAAAAACCACTATCGACAGCGAGGGCAACGTTATCACTGTTGCTCCGACCGAGGAAGAGGAACAGCAGCATAACATCGACATTATGTCCTATTATAAAGGTATAAGCGACAAGGTGGTCGGCTTTATCGAGCTTGAGGGCTGCGATATCTACCAGCCCGTAGTCCAAGACCCCGAGGACACGACAAATACCTACTACCTCACGCATACATACTATGACGAGAAGAACAAGGGCGGCGCTATCTTTATGGATTACCGCTGCACCGTCAGCGAGGACTATGTTTCCCCGAACCTCGTCTTATATGGTCACAATCAGGAAGACGGAACAATGTTCGGCAACCTCAAAAACTATAAGCAGAACCTTGAATTTTATGCCGATAACCCGACCGTAACGCTCCGCACAGAGTATGAAACTGGCACATACCTTATCTATGCCTTTTTCGTAACCAATGCGCTTGAAAAGCATGATTCCAACGGCGAGGTCTTCCATTATCACGATTATATCGAAGCGCTCAATGACGAAGCCACCTTTGATTGGTATATGGGCGAAGTCCAGTCGCGCAATCAGATAATCTCCCCCGTAAAAGCAGAGTTCGGCGACAAGCTTTTACTCCTCTCGACCTGCTCGAACGAGTTCTCCGATTCACGTTTCGTAGTTTTCGCACGAAAGCTCCGCGACGGCGAAAGCGTTTCCGATTATGATTTCACCTCCGCTTCATTCAACCCTTATGCAAGGGGTGTTGACTGGATAGCAATAATGTCGGGCGAAACCACAACAACGACCTCGGAAACCACCGTTCCCGAGGAAACCGACGAAGAGGACGGCGAAACCACTACCAAAAAGAAAAAGAAGAAGAAAACTTCCGCTTCCGACGAGGAAAGCAGCGCAGATACATTAAACGCAGACGTTTCCGATACGGATACTCCCGTTGATGCAGACGTAACGACCGTTCCTCCCGATGCTTCCGATGATGAAAGCGGTGAAGATACCACCACCAAAAAGAAGAAGAAAACCACTACGGAAGCCACGGAAGAAACTTCTGCGGAAGAAACCACTTCCAAGAAGAAAAAATCAACTTCCGCCGATACCTCCGAGGAAACAACGGCTGAGGAAACCACCAAGAAAAAATCCAAGAAAACAACGACAGAAACCACAGCCGAGGAAACGACCTCCAAGAAAAAGAAATCAACTACCAAAGAAACCACTGCGGAAACTTCCGAAGCGGAAAATACCGAGGAAAGCACAGTCACAAGCGTTCCCGAAACCGAATCGGAAGAAACCACCACCGTTACCGCGAATTAAAGGAGTTTTTATATAATGGCACTCGCCGATGAAGTTTACCAGTCACAACATTATAAAGAAAAAGAAAAAAAGAAGAAAAAAAGCTTTTCCGAGGCATTTATCCCTCATAAGGGCGATTCGGGAAAGGAAATAGCCGGCAAGATATTCTCACTTTTCGCGATAGTTGTGCTTATCGCCTGCATTGCAGTGCTTGCGGTGTATTTTTACCACCAGTTTGAAGCGAAGCAGAACAACAACAAGCTCAACGTTATCTACAATAACGCTTCGAGCAGCTCCGCAGGCAAGAATGATACCGCGGACAGCGTTCTCCCCTCCGATAATATCGAAGAAGTCCCCGAGGAACAGCGCCCTCCGCTTGCTAAGTCCGAAGCTGCGGAAGAAATGCTTGCGATAAACCCCGATTATGTCGGCTATGTCTATATCCCCGATGTGTTCGGCGAGCCTGTCGTTCAGCGTGACGACAGCTACTACCTAAAGCACAATTTCTACGATCAGGTACGCTCGGTCGGAACAGTCTTTGCAGACCCCCGAAATGTTATCAACGATTATTCCGACAAGCAGAGCGACAACATTATCCTCTACGGTCACAATAACCGTGACGGCTCAATGTTCGGCAACCTCGACTATTATAAATGGGATCTCAAATACTGGCTCAAAAACCCATTTGTCTACTACGATAACTATTACGAAAACTATACTTACGTCATCATATCCTCGTTCGTCATAAATACTCTCCCCGAGCATGACGACGGAAACGTGTTCGATTACATCAATTATGTCAATTTCAAGGACAGCGGAACTTATACTTTCGAGAATTTCAAGAAAGAAATAACCACCCGCAGCCAGTTCATCACAGGAATTGACTTTGATGAAAACGATAAATACCTCACCCTTTCTACCTGCGCATACGAATGGGACGAAGCGCGTCATGTTGTTATCGCAAGACGTCTTCGTTCGGGCGAAACCACTGATAATATAGATACCTCGAACTTCTATGTAAATCAGAACCCCAAGTGGCCTGCTATCTACTATAAGTTCAACGGCGGTTCATATACAGAATAAGATCTGAAAGGAAATCACTATGAAAAAAAGTACAGTTTTGAGCGGCATCGCATCTTTGCTGCTGGTTGCAGGGTTCTATACCTTTGCTTTCTGCCTTGTCGAAGATGTCGATGAAGAGCCGATCTCAATGGACTTCTACTATTCGACCGAAACGGACGCCGATACGGGAGAAGACATTGGCGAAGCGACCTCCGCCGCAGTTTCGGAATATGCAGGAATGGATTATTCCGATATCGTCACAAAACGCGAAGCAGTCACCACCGTTCCGCCGAATTTTGCCGATGACAGCGAAATTCCGATGAGCCTCCCATCGGGTCACGCCGAAGAGCTTGGCGATACGAATGAAAACAAGAACACAGCTTCGCACAACAATGTTTTCGCCGATGACAACGGTCAGGAAAAGGTGCTTTCACAACTCGGAACAGAAGACGATCCCGCCGACGACCTTATGGAAGATCAGCAGGATTATGACGAAGATACCGATGATGACGACGATGTTATCATAGATGATGACCCATCATCGGACGATGAACCTGCCGCAACCGCTGCCGCAGCCGCAGACAGCCGCCTTGCGGATATCGCCCCCGTTTCCGTTGCCGATGTTATTGTCACTATCGATGATACCCCGACCGAAACAACTCCGACTTTCATAACGAATGAAAATGTTAATGTAACTCAGACCGTTCCATCGGACGGCAGCGAAGTCTTCACCGCGAAATACGGCGGCTCTGTACATACCGATGATGCTTTCGACCTCGTTTGCAGGATCGTCAACAACGAAATTTCCACCTCGTTCAGCGATGAAGCTATCAGAGCGCAGGCTGTTGCAGCTTACTCATACGTCAAGTATCATAACGTGAACGGACTTACCCCGTCCGTCCTCGTAAGGAGCGATCCGCCGCAGCGTATCGTTGACCTTGTTTCCTCCGTCTGGGGAAAATGCTGCTACTATAACGGCAAGGTCGCACAGACCGTTTATATGGCTTCGTCCTCGGGATATACGGCTTCATCCGTAAACGTATGGGGCGGAAGTCTTCCATACCTCGTCAGCGTTGAATGTCCTTTCGATGCGGACGGCGACCCCAACTACGGCAAGCAGACAAAATTCTCCGAAAGCGAGATACGTTCCTCTCTCGAACGCTACCTCGGCATCACACTTTCGGATAACCCCGAAAACTGGCTCACCGTTACGGGACACATCGACGGCAACTATGTTTCGACCGTTGACGTTGACGGACAGGCTACTATCACGGGACGCAAGCTTCGTGAAAGCGTACTTTCATACAATCTCAGGAGTGCAAGCTTCGATATTTCCTATTCGGACGGATATTTCATCTTCACGACCTACGGCTGGGGACACGGCGTAGGAATGAGCCAGAACGGCGCGAACTACCTCGCAAAGCTTGGCTATACATACGATCAGATCTTGAAGTATTACTATACGGGAATTGATGTATTATGATTACAATGTATGAATTAATAGAGAAGACAAAGCATGGCGCAGAGCTTTCTGCCGAAGAGATCAATTGGTTTGTTGCCGGATATGTTTCCGGCAGCATTCCCGATTATCAGGCTTCGGCGTGGCTCATGGCGGTATGCTTTTTTTCTTTATCTGACAAAGAAACCACCGACCTCACAATGGCAATGGCGCGCTCGGGCGATATGATGAAACCCGACCTCGATAAATTCTGCGCCGATAAGCACAGCACGGGCGGAGTCGGCGACAAAACAACGCTCATAACCGCCCCTATCGCCGCAAGCTGCGGAATATACGTCCCCAAAATGTCGGGCAGAGGTCTTGGTCATACGGGCGGAACTATCGATAAACTCGAAGCTATACCGGGATTCAATACCTCGCTTTCGTACAGCGAATTTATGTCCTGCGTGAAGAATGTCGGCTTCGCAGTTGCAGGTCAGACGGGTTCGCTCGTCCCTGCCGATAAAAAGCTGTACGCTCTGCGAAATGCGACCGCTACAGTTGACAGCATACCGCTTATATGCTCGTCAATTATGAGCAAAAAGCTTGCCACAGGCGCAGACGGCATCGTCCTCGATGTAAAGGTCGGCGACGGCGCATTTATGAAGACCGAGGAGGACGCAGAAAAGCTCGCCCGCGCAATGGTCAGCGTCGGAACTCTCGCAGGAAGGAAATGCTCCGCCGTCCTCACTGATATGGACCAGCCGCTCGGAATGGCTGTCGGAAACTCGCTCGAAGTCATTGAAGCTATCGAAGCACTTAAAGGCAAAGCCCCCGCCGACCTGCGCGAAGTTTCGCTTACCCTCGCAGCGGAAATGCTCCGACTTGCAGGCAAGGGCAGCTTTGAGGAGTGCTTCGCTATGGCTGAAAACGCCCTCACCTCGGGAAAAGCGCTTGAAACGCTCCGCAAAATGATCTCTGCACAAGGCGGCGACCCGAACGTTACCGAAGATTACTCGCTTTTCGGCAAAGCTTCGCATACCCTCGAAGTTTTCTCGGACAAAGACGGCTTTATAAACAAAATCTCCTGCGAAGAAACGGGAATGATATCCCTCAAACTCGGCGCAGGCAGAAAATCCAAGGAAGCTTCTATCGACCCGACCGCAGGCATAATATTTGATAAGAAAGTCGGCGACTTTGTGCATAAAGGCGAGCGTCTTGGAACGCTTTACACCTCTACCGAGTGCGAATTAAACGAGCTCGGCGAAGAATTCCGCTCGATTTTCCGCATAGAACCGTCACTTTCGGGCGGTGAGAAAAAAATTATAAAAAAAGTTATAAAAGGTATTGACATTTAATATTATATGCTGTATAATATTAAATGTCAAGCAAGATAAATATTCCCGTGTTAAAGAAAATAGGCAATGTCAAGGATTGTCAACTATTTTTAACACTAAACACCTACTTTAGACAGGAGGAAAACATAATGAACGATGTAATCGAAAAAATCAGCAAAACAATCAGCGAAACAGGTAAAGTAGTCAGCGAAAAAACAAAGCTTGTAGGCGAAACCGCAAGACTCAACAGCAAGATCCTCTCAAAAGAGGGCGTTGTCCGCTCGAATTATTCCGCTATCGGCGAGTTCTATTATAATAAGTATAAGGACGCTCCCGATGCAGATATCGCAGACACCGTAAACGAGATCACAGAAGCTCTCAACTCTATCGACGAGATGAAAGCACAGATACTCTCCCTCAAGGGCGCAGTAAAGTGCGTAGAGTGCGGCGCTGAATGTCCTATCGAAAATTCATTCTGCGGTCACTGCGGCGCAAAGCTCATAAAGCCCGAGCCTCCCAAGGAGGAAGAGCCTGCTGAGGAAGCAGAACAGACCAAAACAGAAAACTCTCCCGAGGCTGCCGAAGCAGCAGAGGAAAAGCCGGAGGTACTTGAAGGCGAAGTTATCGACGCTGACAAGACCGAGGAATGATCCAAGTGTTTAATTAAACAAAATAAATGACATCACGATCGACAGCAGGAATGACATTTTGACACGACATCACGAAAAAACATCACGAATGACAATTGATATCGACACCACGCTATGACATCTCATGCAAGACAACACGTTTCGACATCACGTTATGACATCTCAGCAAAGCATCACGTTCTGACAGAATTAACGACAGCAGGCAAAGCATCATGAACGACAATACATACCGACATATCATAAAGCCGCCGCAGTTCAAAGCGAACTGCGGCGGCTTTTATGCTATAAAAACTGCCCTTAGAGAAAATTTCTAAGGGCAGTTTGATTTTTAATTTCTGAACTGTGCCATAAGGTCGTCGAGCGTTCTTGCCTGACCGCTGAGTTCTTCGCTCGATGCGGCGGATTCTTCGGCAGTTGCGGCGTTCTTTCTTGCGATATCCGAAATAGCGCTGAGCTTATCCGTGATAACGCTTATCTGCGTTCTCTGCTCGTCGCAGGCGTTGGAGATGCTCTCAACGAGGGTGTTTACATCTCTCGACTTTGTTGTAACCGCGTCAAGTGATTCGGCAGTTGCGTTCGCAATAGCCGAGCCCTTTGCGACAGCTTCGGTCGTGTTCTGGATAAGCGCCGTTGTGCCCTTTGCGGCTTCTGCCGACTTCGATGCGAGGTTTCTTACCTCATCGGCAACGACTGCGAAGCCCTTGCCTGCCGCACCTGCTCTTGCAGCTTCAACAGCGGCGTTAAGTGCAAGGATATTGGTCTGGAACGCGATATCGTCAATGGTCTTGACGATCTTTTCGATCTGCGTTGACATTTCGGTGATCTGCTCCATTGAATCAAGAAGCTCTTTCATGCTGACATTGCTGTTTTCGATACATTCGCCCGTCTGGTTGGAATAATCCCTTGCTTTGTCGGCATTGTCAACGCTCTGTGAAACGAGCGTCATAAAATGCTCGATTATCTCGTTGAGCTCGTCAACGGTCTGCGACTGCTCACTTGCGCCCCTTGCAAGGCTTGTTGCTGTTTCGGAAACGCTGTCCGCGCCGATAGTTACCTGCGAGGAAGCTGTGCTTACGCCCTCGATAATGTTCTGCATCGAAGAAGCAATACCCTCGATCGAGCCCTTGATAGAGGAGAAGTCGCCGACATAATCAGCCGAGAACTGAACATTGAAGTTTCCGTTCGCCATATTTTCAAGGTTTGTTGAAATATCATTTACATAGCCTTTGAGCGCCGTGTTCGTCTTTGCAAGCGCTTCGCACAGAACGCCGAGAACATCATTGCCGAAATAGTCGGGAGCATAGCTGAGGTCACCGTTTTCCATGCTGATGATAGCCTTATGTATGCTCTTTACAGGCTTTAAGCACTTTTTAAGGATAAAGCTTCCGCCGAAAAGAACTATAAGTATCGCAGGGACGAAGATCGCAATATATACCGTTCTGAGCATACGGAGCGAACGTGAATATTCTCTGTAATCAATGCTGTAACCGAGCTGCCAGCCGTTTGAGAGCGGCAAGGTGCATATCATGACCGTTTTGTTGTTGTAATCCTTTGTCTTGAAAACAGTGTTCGGAACGAATTCATTTCCCGAATACTGCGGAACATCGGAAACATTCACCGACTTAGCCGCGCCGTCAACTGTCGACGGAAGGAAGTCTGCATTTTCGTGAACGATAAAATCCCCCGTTGTTGAAAGGAGAAATGCATAAGAATTATCATATATTTGGAATTCGCTGCATTTTGCAACAAATTCATCGATCGTAACATCAGCGCCGACTACGCAGAAAAGTTCAGTGCCCTTTTTGATTATCTTCGCAACGGTGATAACAAGGCTGCCCGTGTTCGCATCGATATAAGGGTCAGTGCAGATCATTTTTCCGTCCGCCGAAACCGCGTCCTTGTACCAGTCGCGCTCGGTGACGATAAGACCCTCGGGAACAGGGATACCCGAAGCAAAAACTACATCTTCATTCGGATAGCAAACATAGTTTTCCATTATCGAGCTGTCAAGCGCTTTCTGATCGTTGAGAGCTTTCATCGTTTCATTTCTGTCCAGTCCGTAATCCGCAACGGAACGTCCGACAAGGTTAAGTCCCTCATCCTTGTCATATATCCAGCTGTCAAGTTCATTCGCATAGACCTGCATATCCGCAATGATCTTTCCGCGCTGTTCATCTCCGACTATCTTGTCCGAGATCGCATATCCAACACCCGTAACAAGTACCTGAAGTATGACCATTATCGCACAGATGCAGACGAGTATCTTCTTGTCAAAGCCGAAAGTCTTCTTTTTCAATTTCGCTCACCCTTTTTAATATTTTTTCAAGCTCACCCGATGTCACCAATATCTTATATTTTTCTGAAAGTCTGAAAAACTGCGAACACCAGTGCGAAACAAAGATTGTAAGCGCAGGTCATTGTTACCGAAAGCTCGCCGAAGCATTTTAGAAGTACCATCGCGAAGCATATCATTATTCCGAGCAGCACCGAAACCGCCTCGAGCGCAATGCCCGTCGTGATAGTTCCGCGGAGATTTTTGCAGCCGCATATTATCGATGAAAGCGCCGCAAATTTTCCCGAGCAGGCGGCGGTCGCCGTCACCTTAGGCTCATACGAAACTGTTTCTTCGTACTTTTCATAAAGTCGGAACGGCAGCAGCTTGAAATATTCGGACGAAACCCCGTAAAGCTCCGATATAAGATTTATCGAAATGAGCGAATCGACCGTCTTTATCACCGTGTAAACGCCCTGCTTTGAAAGCTCCGTCAGCGCCCTCTTGACCTCGAGCGAGGGGCTTATCTCAACAATGAACATCGCCGAAAGCTCACCCGAAATGGAGAGATATACCGCCGATCTTCCGCCGCGCGTGTATTCCTGCTCCTTTGCCGCCGAGGGAACTTCCTCAATGCTGTGATTTATCATAAGTTCACGGCTGCCGAGAAGCACACGCTTGTTGTTTATCCAGCCGCAAAGTCCCATTGAATCCTCGAAAATATAGCTTTCAACGGGGTCAAGAAGCTCAGTCTTTCCTGCGATGATGTCGTAGAACATATTCTTCAGTATGCTTCCCGACTGATTCGTAAGGCTCGCCGCCTCAACGATAGCTTCATCTATCCTCGTGTCGGAAAAGACTTTTATCGCCGAAAGCGTAACGCTTCCCTGCGGAAAAAGCTGCGCAGCGTCAATAAGAACGCTGTTCGTGTCGGCTAATTCTTCCACCGCATCATATCCGAGCAAAGCACCCTGAAGCTCCGAATTCTTCTTTGAAGCTTTCTCCATAGGAAGATTTACAACGAGCATCAGCGAGACCGCCGAGCATATCGCAACGCAGCCTGTGAATACCGAGAAGCCGACATAAGCGCCTGCCGAACCGTACTCACCCTTTGCCACGAAGCCTGCAAGCACTCCGACTATCACTCCCGCCGCAAGTATTATCGGCGTGAATACACGGCAGAAATTGTCCGTGCTGTCGGGCGCATACGAAATTTTGAGGAAGTCGCGGAGCATCTCCGTCTTTTTCATCGAAACGAGGTTCGGGAAATCACGAAGCGTTCCGCGCGTGAAATTCTGCGCCGTTTCTTCGTCCTCGACCTTTTGCAGAGCGTATTTGTCGCCGCTGCCCGAAACGAACCCGAAGCTTCGCTTTGTCCTCGTCACTATCAGCAGCTTTCCTATCGTGTTGAACAGCAGCGAAAGTATCGCCGTCGTGAGGTAAATATGTACGATGCTTCCCTTTATCAGATTGCTGTTCGCGAACATTATAACGCAGTTCGCAATGCCCGTCACCATCGCAACGGCGCTCAGACTGTCGCAGTCGGCTTTCATCGAAAACAGCTTTGAAAGTCCGCAGCTTATAACGGGATAAGCCGAAAATGCCGCAAGTATGCCTATTATCGCATTGACGAAAAGATATGTGTTCGTCTGCGTCCTCTTGTTGAGCAGATCGAACATCGGGAAGATGTTGAGATCGTTCGCAAGCGAGATATACGCGCTCACCGCAAGGCAGACCGCAACCACGATGAGCCTGAGCGTGAGCGTTCCCTTTATTCGGTCAATGTCGCTGACAACAGCCGCCGCATCATCGTATTCCTCATAATCTTCGATAGCCTTTTCGTCCGTATCTTCGTCAGGCTCGTCCTCCTCGTCACCGACAAGAACGAAATCCTTTATCTTCTTGTTCCTGCGCTCTTTGAGCTCGTCAAGCTTTGCAGATTCAGCGTCTATCTTGAACTGCGCCGTATCAGGCAGTATCTTGTCCTCCAGCTTTAAGTCGATATCCGATATCGACTTTCTTTCAACGGGAGTTACACCCTGAGTTCTCGACAAACGCTCTTTGCGAAGTCGGCGCATCTCGTCGGAAAGCTCACCGCCCGCATCATCTGTCGGAATTTTCCGAGTGAAGAATTCGGTTATGCTGCGATGCTGAGTGAACTCCTTTTTCGCTTTCTGTGCAGGGCGTTCCTTGGAGTATTCATCAAGTATCTCATCAAGACTCTTGCCCTTTTTTATAGTTTCGGAAGCCTTGTCCTCCGCTTCATCGCCGTCCACATTGTCCTGCGCAATTGCTTCATATTTGTCGAAAGGACTTGACTGAACGGGTTTCTGTACAGTTGGCTCGGGCGCAGGAGCTTCTTCCTTTTCCGCTTCCTCCTGCTTCTTTCTGTTTTTGAAGCGCTGAGCGAGCGAATCGCCCTTTTCAGCCTTTTTATCGTCCTCAAAGCCGCTTTCTATCTTCTCGGAGAAAGAACGCTCCCTGCCCTGTCCTTTTACGACCTTTTCGGGAGTTTCGCTCTCACGCTTTGCGACCTCGTTTATCTTTTCGGAAAGCTTGCTGTACTTTTCCTCAAAAGCGCCCTCGGACTTCGGCGGCTTTTCCGATTTTTCGCCCGTATCATCAGCGGCTTCTTCGTTTATCTTCCCGAAAATATCCGTGTTGTGCAGTGTTACCGTTTCGGTAGGATCATTTTTGCGGAAATTTTCGAGCAGTTCGTCAACACTTTCCTTTTTGCCGTCATCTCCGCCGCCTTTGCCCGAATATTCGTTTATGATATCATCGACCGAGTAAAGCTTGTCTGCCAAAATTCTTCACCCCCTAACCGTTTATTTTTTCAGTCCGCGTCTTCGGACAGTTTCATACATAAAAATTCCTGCCGCAACCGACGCATTCAGCGAGTTGACCTGACCGAACATCGGCAGCTTCAACAGAAAATCGCATTTCTCCTTGGTGAGCCTGCCCATTCCGAATCCCTCCGAGCCGATAACGATAGCACAAGGTCCGCTCGTGTCTACCTTTGTGTAGTCCTCACCCGAAGCGTCCGTGCCGTATATCCAAACTCCGTTCTCTTTCAGCTCGTCGATAGCCGCCGCAAGGTTAGATACCCTCGCAACGGGAACATAGCTCGCCGCACCTGCCGAGGTCTTGTAGACCGTCTGGTTGAGCGAAGCGCTTCTTCTCTTCGGAATGATAACACCGTCAACGCCTGCCGCCTCGGCTGTACGGATTATCGCACCAAGGTTGTGCGGGTCTTCGATCTCATCACAGATTATGATAAACGGGTCAGTGCCCTTTTCCTTAGCCTTTGCAAGTATCTCCTCAACGCTCGAATATTCAGCGCAAGCGCCCGAAGCGATAACGCCCTGATGCGACTTTCCGTCCGACATCGAATCAAGCTTCTGCGAGCTCACCTGCTTTACAACAATATCGCGTTCCTTTGCCATTTTGCAGATAAGACCGATGCTTCCGCCGCTGTCGCTGTCAACATAGACCGTGTCGATCTGCTTTCCCGACTTCAAAGCCTCGATAACAGGGTTTCTGCCGATGATAAGACCGCCGTTGTCATCGCGTTCATCATCACGCTCAATGCGCTCTTCGCGCTCATAACGCTCGGACGGATTTCCACAACGCTCATCATCATTGGAACGTCTTTCACGGTAACCGCCGTTTCTTCCCGCAGGATGTGAGCCGCCGCGTTCGTTACGGTCAGATCCGCGGTCATTTCCGTGTCCGCTCCTGAAATTTCTGTTGTCGGAACTGCGCTTCTGCGGCGCATTTCCTCTATTATTATTGTAAGCCATATTTACTCCTTAATTTTTATATAAAAAAGTGCATACTCTGCCTAAGGAAACGCTGATTAATACGTTTTTGCCATTTTTCAAAATGTCCTCAAAGGCGTAAACTCGTACATTTCTCAAAATGGCAAAACGAACGCTTCGCTTTAATCAGCTTTTTCCTAATTATAATATTATCTTTAATAGTATAGCATATTTTTGCATAAAATGCAATAAAAAATCCCGAAAAAACGCCTTGTCTTTTCGGGATAATATATATTTTTCAGCCAATAAGCTTTTTGAAGGAATTCGCATTAAGGATAGTGTTTGAAATAAACTTGCCTTTGTAAAAGTTCGCCCAGTTGTTGAAAACACAAGGCACATTCTTTGCCTTTTCGAGCGTGTCCACTTTTATGAAAGTTATCGGGATATTATTTTCCCGTGCATATTCGGTCAGCTCGTTGACCTCATATTCAACATAAGGACATTCGGGACTGTAACAGATCGTGAAATCTTCGCTTTCAATTGCCATTTTCCGCGCGCTGTCACTGAATTCCGGCGGCTCATTTTCATCAAATTTAAGTGCAAGCAGCTGAAATTCGCCCACCTCGTCAGCGACCTCAAAGCCGAAATGCTCAAAGAATTTCTTCTCACCGAGGAAAGGCTTCTTCTTTTTGGAAACAATCGTGCATAAACCGCTCATGTTCTTTGACTTAGCATCTTCAATAGCATATTCAAGGAGTTCCTTGCCGATGCCTTTGCCCTTGAAGCTTCCTGCGACCCACAAACAGTAGATGTATTCGTAATTTTTGCCGATAACAGAAGTCCACGCAGTTTCTATCGGTTCATACTCGATGAAAGTCTTTCCCCTCGCATCAAGCCTGCGGAAAACATGACCTTCGGAAAGCTTTGACTTTATCCATTCTTTTTTACATTCCACACCTGCCTGATGCTTTTTGTCGCCAATAGCACAGCAGATATGCTCATCGTCAATGTTTTCAGCGGTAAGTTCGATATATTCGTTCATTTTAGATCTTCCATTCTGTCTACCATTTTGCCAATATAAAAATGTATGCCGATCTTAATAAACCAAACGGGCGGATATAATATCCGCCCAATTGATTTGTAAACTAAATGTTCGCAATGAATTACAGATCAAGCTTATTCATCAACATCAAGCGTAAGTTCGATATCAACATCTCCGTCACTTCTTGCAAGGGTAAGGGTCATTATTTCTCCTGCCTTGTGCTTGTTCTTGATCTTTACAAGTTCGTCCATTGTGGAGATCTCTGTACCGTCTGCCTTAACGATAACGTCGCCTGCTTCAAGTCCTGCGGCTTCTGCGCATGAACCCGGTTCAACGGAAGCAACGAGAACGCCGCTGTCTACGGGGAGATTATAATAACGCTTTACTGCGGAAGAAATTTCAGTACCCGTGATGCCGATCTTCGGTGTTGTGTTCTTGACTGTACCTGTTGTCATAAGCTCATTGAGGATAGGGAGAGCGTCCGTGATAGGAATTGCAAAGCCTACGCCGTCAACTTCGGAGCTTGCGATCTTCGAGGAGGTGATTCCGACTACCTGACCTTCGCTGTTAAGGAGTGGGCCGCCCGAGTTGCCCGGGTTTACTGCCGCATCGGTCTGGAGAAGCGTCATTGTTGCTGTGCCGCCTGCTACCTCAACGCTCATTTCCTTGTTAAGTCCCGAAATGATACCGTTGGAAGCGGAAAGTCCAAGTCCGAGAGGATAGCCGAGCGTGATAGCCTTATCGCCCATTTCAAGCGTTGTCGAATCGCCTATTTCGGCAGGAGTAAGTCCCGTTGCATCTATCTTGAGGACCGCAAGGTCTGTGTTAGCGTCGTAGCCAACGATAGTTGCGTCATACTCGGTCTCATCGTCCAGTGTAACGGTGACTTTATCAGCCTTTACAACTTCGGTCTGGCTTGACGAGCTGTTGTAATTGTTGTAGAAATTATCGAAGAAGTTGCTGAACGGGTCGAACTGGTTATTGCTGTTCATGCTCGTTTTAACTTCGGTCGTGATAACATGCGCATTGGTAACGATGTAGCCGTCTGCACTGAATACGATGCCCGTACCTGTGCTTGCGCCGCCTGCGGAGGTGAATGTGGAGGAAACAAGAACAACGGAAGGCTTTACCTTCTTGATAACGTCGTTGGTCGTCATTTCATCGTCCGAAGAGCTTGAAGTTGAACCAAGTGCGGAAGCCTTGTTGGAGTTGCCGCTGTCGGAGGAAACCGTTGTCTGCTGTGTGATAGCAGGCGCTTCAGTCTGGACCGAAGCCGATGTGCTTACGCTGTCGTTTGAACGTGCAAGATAAGCTCCGCCGTAGCCCGATGCACCGCCTACAAGAATTACTGCGAGCAAACCTGCAATAATTTTTCCTGCGCCGCCCGACTTCTTGGGAGGCTTCTGCTCAGGGTCTGTTGGTGTGAATCCGCCGTTTGAATAAGTATAGTTATTTGAATCGTACATATAAATGCCGCCTTTCATTATCTGTTTTATTGGAGGTCCCTTTTATCATTTCCTCCCGATCACAGTTTATATTCTAAAGCATCTATGTGAGAATAATGTGAAATCAATTTGAAAATGGAATAAAAGAACAAAACGTGTTTTTTTCATGGGGTTCTCTAAAAACCGAAACAAAATAATACTTCGTATTATTCGCAAATTTT
>OLGB01001171.1_pt1 | contig 32947 bp, 40 predicted proteins | sample 1605691 | NCBI WGS metagenome assembly OLGB01 (sample SAMEA3888925, study PRJEB22519) | human gut metagenome | biome: human gut; feature: human-associated habitat; material: faeces | place: Denmark | collected 2010 | reverse complement strand
CTAACAACGCAGGGTGATCCGCTGGAACTCCGGATGTCAGCATGCCGACGAATGCCAGGAACGTTTCGCCAACGCGGTTCGGATCCGGACGCATTTCCGCCGCCAGCAGTGGACCCCACGTTTTAAACTCTTCGACGTTCTCCAGCATCATTACACGCGGACCAACATCCAGCGCCCAACGGATAACGATCCACGCCAGCCCACGAATCGCTTTTTCAACTGGTTTAGCCCCTTTCGCTTTGGAAAAGTGGCGGCAGTCCGGCGAGAACCAGGCCAAACCAACCCGGCGGCCGGCGGTCGCTACTTTTGGACGCACTGAATAAACAGACTCGCAATAGTGCAGAGTTCCCGGGTGATTGGTGGTATGCATAGCAACCGCGTTTGGATCGTGGTTTATCGCGATGTCCACGCTACGACCAATCGCCAGCTCAATGCCCGTCGAGGCGCCGCCGCCACCAGCAAAGTTATCAACGATGATTTCGCTATCTTTCACGCGTATTTCTCCATGGCGCAGGCCAGCGAACCAGCCGCGGCGATAATTGACGGTACCGGTATTTTTTCCAGCCACATACGGTTGATATGGTGCTGCAGTCGGCGCTGGTGGTGTGCCGGGAGTGTCCCGGCGTTTTTGACCTGAGAGAAGACCATACTGACTTCCGCTGGCCATACTGTTTCAGGCACATCCACCAGCAGCAGGCTTTCCAGTTCCTGCAGGCGTTTGCAGGCGTATTCCAGGGAAGAGTCCATCACTCAGCCTCCACCTTGATGCCAGCGGCGGCAGCTGTACGCGCATAAACGATCACGCCATCCTCGGGGCGCTAGCGTGGCAAAAAGATGCCGGGGCGCGGCCACAACGCAATAAAGCGAGATTCACTGTTTTCAAGACGGTGAAATGCCTTCTCGCTCATCACACCTACCGGGCGAAGATGCTCCTGTTCGCGCTCCAGTTCGGCGATACTCAGCTGCGCCTTCTCCAGCGCCTCTATGAGCTGATCCGTGTAATGCTCAACTTCAACAGCCATTTGCCGCAATTCATCGTTAGGTGCGTAGGCAATGAGCCTGGATAAACGGTGAATATTTGCGTTTTTTTGTACGCTAGTCAGTTCGGTGATATCAGTCATGGCTGGCCTCCTCGAATAACACATCACCCTCAATACCGCCGACCTGATAAACGATCGAGCCATCTTCCCGATATTCCATTGGTGCAGCGCTCCAGGCTTCGCCATTGAGATCGTCATCGTCGCCAACTTGAACAAACCCGCCAGCAACTACACGGGCCGGATACATTTCACCTTCAGTCCAGTATCCTTCGGTATCCTTAATGCAGAGAATTTGCAGTGAGTTGCTCATTTGTCTGCCCCTTCTAACGCCGCTGCTATCTCTTCGAAAAAGCCATCTCGGGTATGGCTGGTCATTGCTGGTAAAAATACGGACATCAGCCTGTTTGTGTTGCAGTTCTCATCGTCTGCGAACAGAGCGATTTTTTTATCCAAGCGCACCTTCGCTTCCTGCAACTGCTCGTTTTTCTTGTTAGTGCGCTGGATATAGTCGGCAATGATTTCTATAGCCTTGTTTGTGTATTTTTCGACGTGTTCAGTCATGTGAACCACCTATCGCCTCAATCGTTTCCAACAACAACCGGCGGCGCGTATTTTCTGCAAAGTGACGGCGCCCGGTTTCTTTGTGGTAAAACTCGTTTTTGCCAACGACCCACATCCGCTCTGTCTGGTGCAGTTTTTTTACCTGCGGACCGTCTTTGGTGATCACGATGCCGGTATGGGTTTTCACAATTGTCATAAGATTTCCCGTGATGACGATGCCGGCGTACAGGTAAAAATCATTTCCTGAATATCGAGGAAACGCTGGAATACAGGACAACCAAGCAGGCTGTAATTCATCCCCGACGCTGCCTTTGGCACCATCCCAAGCCGTTTCATGTCAAAGTCGATGAGGGCCCGCTGATCGCGGAACAGCCCCAGACGACCATGCCGGACGACCTCCCCAGTCGCTTCTGCTTCGGAAAAATACCGCTGGACAGTAGCGCGGCTCAGCCCCAGTTTTTTCATTGCCTCGGCGGTCGTGAGTCGCCCCTGATGCCTGGTGATCCGAATCACTGCGCGGACGTACTCTCTGCGCTCAATTGCTGACAATGCTCTAGCCATACATACCTCACTTAACGACGCGCAAATGGCGCACGTTTTTGCGATAGCTGTCCCATTCAAAATTCACCCACATACCGCCGTCCATCTGGAGACGGTCAAGAATCCGCATACCCAGTGTTTCCTTCAGCGATTCATAGTTCAGGTTGGTTAGGATGCCGACAGGTCGCATGGAGGACAGCCGGCGATCGATAACCTGATTCAGGATGACTTTTTCACCGCTGCTTCCGCGCTGAATACCCACCTCATCCAGAATAAGCAGGTCCACATGGCACAAATCGTCCAGCAATGACGCCTCTGACTGCCCGCCGTCATAGCACTCGCGAACACGTAGCATCAGGTCAGGAATAGTCACCACCAGCACAGAGCGGCCACCAGCCAGCAGGTGATTTCCGATTGCTGCCGCCAGATGGTTTTTCCCGGTGCCCGGCGCTCCGCTGAATACGAAACTCGCAAACCCAGAGCCGAAATGCTGCGCATAACTTTTCGCCATCGAGAGCGCCCGACGCTGGCCATCCGACTCAACCTGATAGTTAGCGAATGTGCAGCTGCGGTGCAGATCCTGAATTCCAGCACGTCCAAAGATTTTCTCTGCACGTGCGCGCTGGTTTTGTTTTTCCAGTTCCTCGCAGCACTTACGTCCTTCTTCGGCTTGCCAGGCACGCCATTCATCAACGCTGCCGAATTTTGGCTGAACGCCAGGGGGAATGAGTTTTTTCAGTCGCTCCAGTGCATTCCCGGTACCAATCATGTTTTTCATCGCTACCCCCTGAACCCAGATGGGATGGTTTTGTCAGGTTCCGAAATCTGATTGGGATCTCGTGCTCCTGGCGCCTGCTGAATCGCCCACGGTTCGCTGAAATGCATACCGGGACCAAAAAACGTTTTCGCCTGTTTCACGTACTGCGTGTTCAGCATTCCCTCGGCTTTAACGAAAGCCGCATAACGCTCCACGCCTGCGAGGATTTCTGCCGTAGTGGTTCCATCCCTGATTCGGGCATTCCAGGCTTTGAAGGCATCGGATTTGCTGTTACCCCCTGCCCGATTGGGATAAACCGACCAGACCTGCTCGAATTCATCCGGATAGGTCATTTGAGCAGAGGGTTTATCTCCTGCCGCCTTCTCATGATCGAAGTCATGATCATCCGGGGGTGTGGCAAAGCCATGCCCCGAACTATCTTTTTCCTGATCTTGTTCCTGATCCTGATCTTGGCTTCCAAGCCCCTTTGAAGCCCCTTCTGATTCCGGTGGGTTCTCGCGTTTATCACTCAGGTGAAAATCAGCTTTATATCTCTCATAAAACGATGATAAGAAAGGATTTTCGGGTAATGAGGCATATTCATTACGTACCCCTGCACATCGGTTATCTCCCGGCTTCAATGCCCTTCCGACCTGATAAGCCGCCATTTCATGCACCCAAATCATCTCTGTGGTCACGTCATAGCTACAAAACCCCGCTTCAATGGCACTTCGAAGCCCCTTGGAAGCCCCTTCTAAGCCAAGGCCAGTCTCATGTGAGAGATACAAGACCGGCAGGTAATACAATCCGAGCATATTTGCGTGGGGCGAGGTCATTAGATAGAACGCCACGAGCTGTGCTTCAGCGCCTTGTTTCCGCAGTTCACGGCCTGTTTTTCCTAACCAAAATTGCGGTGAGACTGTTGCGTAGTCGCGCATAAAAACCCCGTTATTCCTTAAACTGGTGTGTTTTCATCACCAAGCACCCACCGCAAAGCCGCAGCGTATTCGCCACTGGCACCTTCGAGGGCTTTTGTGATTTCTTTGCGTGATTTGAGACGTGGCTTAGTTTCGCCAAGCACAGCGCGCTGACGCCGCGCTTTTTCATGGCCGGTTGTGCCAGCGGTCGCCGCTTTGATTTCGGCTACCTTTTCCCGCTGTTCTTCGGGTTTTAGTGATGCAAGTTGACGCGCCTGGGTTACGGTCACTGTGCCGGACTCTACCGCGTCTTTGACTGCCTGAGTGGCATCCAGCAGTGATAGGGTTGCGCGTACAGTGGGGACGCTGACGCCGAACATCAGCGCTAAATCGTCCTCGTCGTGCCCGCGCTCCAGCGCATCAGCCATCTTTTTGGCTCGGCCCAGCGGCGTATCAGTCTGGCGGATTTCGTTAGCACTTACCATCGCCTGCGCCATGCGAACGGCAGAGCCACGTTTAGCGACTGCCGGAACCAGTAACGGTTCTTTGCCCTCTTTCGACAGACGCTTGTTGGCTTCCAGTGTATGGCGCACACGCTGGCGACCATCAACTACACAAGACAGCCCTGTCTCCGGGTCTTTCCAGACGATAATCGGCTCAAGAACGCCCTGGTCCATGATGTTCAGCACCATTGCCTCGCTTATAGGCAGGTGGATACGCTCATCGTAAAGCGGGTGCGTTTTGTCGGTAACCAGGTGCAGGTTTTCCGGTTCGAAAAACAGGACGTTACTTTTACCGCTGGCGCCGTACGCGTCGATCGAGTTTTTAGCCATGGGCGCCCCCGTTATTGAAATTCAGTTGGTTCGTGTTCATAATTTCCCCTGTGAATTGATCCAGTTAATTCGCAACGAAAGCCGTAGGTGTTGCAGCACCACGGCTTTCACCTTTCTGAATTCCAGCATTACGTCACTCCCAGCATTGAAGTGACAATGGCCATCAGCGGCGCCGTTAACTCAGGGTCTATCCGGAACATCTCGACAATTCCCTCGCTCAGTTCTTTCAGCTTCTGATGGCGTGGAGCCCCCACAGCAACGGCAATCTTTGCTTCGCTGGTTTCTTTTTCCAGACGAGCCAGACGGGACATAAAATTGTCTTCGGGCATCAGGCGATGGCGAAACTCCAGCGGAAGAACGGTCATGATTGCCGGGGTAAGAAGGCGAACGTACTCGCGATAGCGTTCAGACTCGGCCGGGTTGTCCAGGTAGCGAAAAAGCTTTTGTCTGGCTCGGCTGATGTCATCAGGAAACGCGATCTCCTCGCCACCCTGCTGTCGCCACTCATCGATGATGTATGCCGAGACAACATCCTGCCCTTCAGCTGCTGCCCAGGCGCGAACGGCAGAGCGAATACTGTCGTGATCTGACTCTCTCAGCTGATTTCGCTTTATCAGGGCGCCGCTGTTGAATCCGGTATTTTGTTGAAAGGATAGTGTTTGCATGGTTAATCCCCATTAAGCTCGGAGCTGTTAGTTAGGGGAGTTGCAGGAGGTATAAACTCAGGCCAGATTGTTTCCCAATCATCTGGGAAACAATCTGCTCTGGTAACAGCGCCTTCCGTAAGCTGTTCTATTTGTATGGCGCGAGATGGGGATATGGCAGCAATCCCAGATGCCATTTGTGAAAGATAAGAAGTCGATACTTCGAGCTTTGTAGCCAAGGCCTTGGAGCTGCCTCGTTTCATGTTTAGATAATCTTTAAGTTGCATAGTGGCTCCCTCGTGTGATTACGGTGAGTTTATAAAACACTAAACCAAAACGTCAAGTATTTGCTTGTTTATAAATTACTAATCAAAATGCTTTCTATGACGACACAGGAAATTAGACGCAGGCGACTTAAGGAATGGTTCTCAGAAAAGTCGCTTCCAGAGAAAGAGAAAAGCTATTTATCTCAATTGATAAATGGCCGCAGTTCCTTTGGCGAAAGAGCGGCAAGAAGGTTAGAAAGAGATTACGGAATGCCCTCAGGCTTCCTTGACTCAGACACCTCTGACTCCAAAAGCACACCGCCAAGTCTTGTGTTGAGTGAAGAAGAACTTAAGCTCATTACTTTTTTTCGTGGATTCCCTGACTCCGCAAAGAAAGAAGCGCTAATTGAATTTGAATCTAAGTTCAATAAATACAACGAACTTTTCAAAGAGTTACTGGCTTCACGCAGTTAACGCTCACGCCTCCCAAACCAAATCTCGTCAAAGGGGGGCTTTGGTTTTTTCACAACCCCTTCCTTCATTTGGGCCTCAGGATCTGAAGGCTTCAATTTTTTACGCACAAAAGTTTACTTTTTACTTTACAGGATAGTTTAGCAATGATTAAACTCATTACATCAACAACGCGCTGCGTTGCTCCGATAAACGTTCCGCTGGCCGGCGACAAGGCAATGAGGGTGAGATGAAAGGCAATACGAAGAAAACTGATATGTGCGGATTTGGCGCGTGCCTTGCACGTAAATGGGGATCACGCCAGAAACCAATACAACTTCCTAGCTCACGTGCGGATGGAGGAAAGGGAGCAAAAAGCCCTGAAGCAAAACACCATCGCCGTGCCCAGCAGAAATTTAATAAAACAGGCGGAATTCTACGCGGAAATGTACCGCCTGGGATATCGCAGTGAGAGCCGAAAAGACTTTATGCGAGGGACTCGATAGGTTTCAGGGCTAATGGCTGATCCTGCTCCGGCACATATCGCTCTTTAACGATGGATGCCAGTTTTTGTTTAACAGCAGGGTCGTTATTTGACGTAACGAGACCATTAACCTGTTCCGAAAGTGAAAACCATCCGTGTTCATCACATACATAAACAATCGATGGTACTTCACGAATAGTAGGTGGCTTTGAGTTGATGTTAACAACCTGATTGACATGGTTAAAAGACAATGAGTCTACGCCACAAATAGGGCACGGTTTAGTTACTGATTTCATGGTTATTCCTTGCTGGCTGTGTGAGAACCACCAGCATACCACCGAGCCTGAAGTGGTTAAAAGACAGGCATACATGAGGAGTTGGAATGAGCAAACAAGGCATCAGAGCCATGGTCATTTCGGCAGTAATTGGGCTCTTCATCTGGATAGCGCTTATCAGCGCACTGAGGGAGTTATTTCTATGATTGATTTCGCACGAAAACCCGCTCGTCAGCAGGCTGTTCGTTTAAGTCCGCTGTCAGCTTTCATCCGCCGGGTGTGCTACATGCTCGCGCAAAAAGGAGACCCTTCATGAGCACGATGTTTGCCCTGGTTCTCACCGTAAGCATGCTGACGGGCGGTAATCAGGAAGTCCTGCTCGGCGTTTATGACAGTGAGAATGACTGCGAGGCAGCTGCAAAAGAGCAACACGTGAAAGCCGAATGTTACCCGCTGAAAGGTGTACTGGACGAGCATCCGGCCGGGTTCACGGTGCAAATGTAGGGGGAAGAATGCAGAAGAAATGCGGTTACTGCCGTAAAGCAATCGAGGGAAAACCAGTGGTAAGCACCCTGTTGTACCTCCAGGGGAACCAGCTCGCACGGAAAGAAAAAGAGTATTGCTCAGAACGTTGCGCCTCTTACGACCAGATGGCGCACGAGGGCTAACGTAAACCCGCCGAAGCGGGCTGTACGTCCGGTGCCACCGACCAAAGTTACACCGGAAATTACCAAAACCAATGACCACCCTGAATGGGCGCTACCAATGGCCCGGGGGATTCTACATCCAAAATAGAGGCTATCACATGGAATATTTTTATCTGATAAAAGCGACTCAAAAATCGGGTAAAGCTGATGCCGTAATCTGGCGCACTAATAAATCAGAAGCTCGCGCCCTTCTGCAACTGGACGTCGATCTGGAAGACGCTGGGATCGAAACAGGCCGCGGCAAAGACTATCAAAAACCAATTCGCACCGATTTCCCGGTATTCAATGACCTACCAGCGGAAGGCGTTCTCAATTACTCATGGTGCGAACGCTACCAGCTCGGCGATGATGGCCGCACCTGGGCTCTGAAGCCAGGTCAGGCGCCTGCGGATCATCACATCGATGATGCCGGAGTATCCGCTGAGCCCGTTAGTGGCGTGCTGGTTGATGCCAATACTACTGGCGACGCGGCACAAGGTGAGACCGTGGAAACTTTCGGTAGCGATGAATACCAGGACGATTCGAGCGCGCTTTTTAACGTGGCAGAACTCCCCTTTCGCGCTCAGCTGCTGGCGCAGTATATGGCCGAAGAAAGTCACGTTTATCATATCAGCATGCCTCACCGGCAGGAGCTGTCAGTTCTTGAAATGGACACTGATAATGCTGCCGTCCAGGATCTGATTCTGGCCGCCGAGAATATCCCTGAAATCAAAAAATACGATATGCCGGCACTCTGGAAATTCACAAGTGCCAATAAAAAAGTCTTCCCCGAAGGGAAACGGCATGAGCTCGGCAAACGTATCCAGTTTGCAAAGCTGTGGTTCGCCACGAACGCGATCGACCGTGGCATTCTCACCAGGGAATGGGCTGCCGGTAACTGCATTTCTTCGGTTTTGAAAACCGATGCAAGTACGAATGCTGGCGGTGGTAATAAAACCGATCGCAATCCTGACTACACCCATACCCTTGATACGCTCGATGTAGAAATAGCCCTGGCCACAATGCCGATGGATTTCGATATCTACAATTTCCCGGCATCTATTCACCGCCGGGCCAAAGAGATCGTCCAGAAGAAAGAAAGTCCGTTCAAGGAATGGTCGGCTGCCCTGCGCAAAACCCCTGGCATCCTGGATTATTCGCGTGCGGCGATTTTTGCACTGATCAGGGAAGCATCCAGCGGAATAACTCCTTTTCCAGATCGGTTGCGTGGCTACATCAACGCAAATCTGACTGAGCATAAGCATGACGCCCCTTCCCCTGAAACGCTTGCCAAGGCAGGGCATATTTCATCTGCCGCCGTCACTCTGGACGCTGTGAAAAAGGCTATCGATGGAGATGAAGGTGTGCCTGACCAGGAAACTCTCCCAACTGACTTTCAGGTAATTGGCACCGAACTGGTGAAAGAAGCTCAAAAGAAACGCCCTGACGCTAATCAGGTTCTGGCCGCCGAACGCGGCGAATATGTCGAAGGTATCAGTGACCCCACGGATCCGAAGTGGATAACCGAAGACCTGACCAAACCCAAACAGCCTGAAGTTTCAAACATGGGCAATGGTGTTTTTTCGATTGATGGTCTGATGGATAACCAGCCAGCACCAGCACCAGCACCAGCACTTTCTATCGTGGACCAGGCGCGCCAGCGCGCTGCAGAAGAAAAATTACATCCAGCTAATTCCGGGGAAACCACCAGCAATGTGCAGATGGAAACGGCTCAGCCGGTCGAAGACGAAAATGATAATGCGGTATCAGCAGGCGAAGGCGCTGATGAGTCTCCTGCGCAAACAACTGCCGTGAACATGAGCAAAATACTGGCTGAACGCTGCCCGGATCTTACCGCCGAAGTGCTGAAAAGCCAGGTTTCCGAGAGTGCTCATAGCGATGAAGAGGAAGAGGCTGAACAAGCAGCGCCAGTATGGCCGGATTATTTCGAGCCAGGTCGATATGAAGGCGTGCCAAATGAGGTCTACCACGCCGCTAACGGCATCAGCTCCACGATGGTTAAAGATGCGCGGGTTTCGCTGATGTATTTCGAGGCGCGCCACGTATCCAAAACCATCCAGAAGGTACGCTCCCCTGTTCTGGATATGGGCAATCTGGTGCATGCACTGGCGCTGCAGCCTGATCAGTTGGAAAAAGAATTCAGCATCGAGCCGGAAATCCCGGAAGGCGCTTTCACCACGACTGCGACGATCCGCGCGTTTATCGACGAATACAACAACGGGCTTCCGGTTTTGCTCAGCGCAGATGACATCAAGAGATTCCTGGAGGAATACAACGCGACCCTGCCCGCCCAGGTTCCTTTGGGTACATCAGTTGAAGAAACCGGCCAGGGTTATATGTCTTTGCCTGCTGAGTTCCAGCGCATTGAAGACGGTCAAAAGCAAACCGCTACCGCAATGAAGGCATGCATCAAGGAATATAACGCTACTCTGCCCGCCCAGGTGAAAACCAGCGGCAGCCGCGATGCCTTACTGGAACAGCTGGCAATCATTAACCCTGGCCTGGTTGCTCAGGAAGCACAGAAGGTGCAGCCGCTGAAAGTCTCTGGCACAAAGGCCGATCTGATTCAGGCCGTGAAATCGGTAAAACCGGATGCCATATTCGCCGACGAACTGCTGGATGCCTGGCGCGAGAACCCGGAAGGAAAAGTACTGGTTACCCGCCAGCAGCTGGCTACGGCACTGGCCATTCAGAAAGCACTGTTGAATCACCCGACCGCTGGCAAGTTGTTGATGCACCCGAGCCGAGCCGTCGAGGTGAGCTATTTCGGCATTGATGAGGAAACCGGGCTGGAAGTTCGCGTGCGTCCTGACCTTGAGATAGACATGGGTGGCCTGCGCATCGGTGCAGACCTTAAAACCATCAGCATGTGGAACATCAAGCAGGAAGGCCTGCGCGCCAAATTGCACCGGGAAATCATCGAGCGCGATTACCACCTGAGCGCGGCTATGTACTGCGATGTCGCCGCACTCGATCAGTTCTACTGGATTTTCGTCAACAAAGACGAGAACTACCACTGGATCGCCATCATTGAGGCATCCGAAGAACTGCTGGAACTCGGCATGCTGGAATACCGCAAAGCTATGCGCGCCATTGCGAACGGTTTCGACACTGGCGACTGGCCAGCGCCGATTACTGAAGACTACGCCGAAGAACTTAACGATTTTGATATGCGCCGTCTCGAAGCGCTGCGCGTACAGGCATAAGGGGGAATAACAATGTCCAATTTAGTCGCAACTACTGAAAACCAGACCCAGAAGATCGACAACGTTTCTATCCTGACGAACGGTGAATTGTTCAACCGCCTGCGCACGCTCTCGGAAGTAATGGCCAATAGTGGAAACTTCGTGCCTGAGCATTATCGTGGGAAACCAGATGCGTGCATGGCTGTAGTGATGCAAGCAGCGCGTTGGGGTATGGATCCGTTTGCAGTGGCACAGAAAACCTTCATCGTGGGTAACTCAGGTGTGCTTGGCTATGAGGCACAACTGGTGAATGCGGTAATTAACACCATGGCTCCAACCAAAGACCGGATCCATTTTGAATGGTTTGGTGCATGGGAAAATATCGTTGGCCGCTTCATTAAAAAAACCAGCGGCAAAGGTAACGACTACATCGCGCCGGGCTGGGATTTGCAAGATGAAGCTGGCGTGGGCGTCCGCGCCTGGGCAACGCTCAAAGGAGAATCAGAACCTCGCGAGCTTGTGCTGATGCTTTCGCAGGCACAAGTCCGCAACTCTACACTGTGGGCGAGCGACCCCCGTCAGCAACTGGCCTATCTCGCCGTTAAACGTTGGGCGCGACTGTACTGCCCGGATGTGATCCTCGGGGTCTATACCGCCGATGAAATTGACGAACGCGAAGAAAGGGTTATCAACCCGGCGCAGACAGAAAAGGTCACGCTGAATGAGATAACACACTCCGTTGGCGATTCCACCAGCACGCAAGAGCCTGCATCTAACGTTGACTCTGTTGCTGACGAACTCCGAGACCGGATTGATAAAGCTGACTCAGTGGACCAAGCCAAAGCCATTCGTGTAGACATCGAATCACAGAAAGCTCTGCTGGGTACTGCTTTGTATACCGAACTGAAGAGTAAGGCGGTGAAACGCTACTACCTTGTTGATGCGAAGAACAAAGTTGAGGCCGCCATAAATTCACTCCCTAACCCGGGGGATCCGGAGGCAGCAGCATTATTCGCGAAGGCAGAAAGTACCTTGACCTCATCGCGCCGCCACCTCGGTGAAGAACTGTATGACCAGTTCCGCATCACCCTGGACGACATGAAACCGGAATACGTGGGCTAAGGGAGGCGGGAGGGTTCGCCCTCCCGGTAACGATATGAGCAAATCACTGAGTGCACGATGCGTACGTCGCTGGGAAGTGGAATTCAAACCTTTTTGTGATTCAAAAGTTAACCCCTACTGGCGTAAGCGCGATCTGCGTGGGTATATCCGCGAAGCTGCGCTTACCACCGCTTACAGCATGGTCGAGAGCATGGCTGAACGTAACGCCAAGGTTGACTATGACGGCACGACTGATGGCTGGTCCCCTGAGTTCTCGGCATGGTATGACGAACGCCGGGAACAGTACCTCAAAGAAGCGCGTGATTACCTGGACGAAGAAGCCACAAATGACGAGATCGATGAAGAAATCCAGAACGAGCTGGAGGCCTGGAATGACTGATATCGCCACATTCACTAATGAGCAATTAATCGCCGTGTGCCGTGCTGACGTGGCGGAAATATCGAAGTTTTTAAAAGAGGGTGAATTCAGCAATCCGTCCCGCGCGGCCCTGTATTTGCGTATTACTGAAATCGCATTGGCAGCGCTGATGGGGGAGTTCTCATTTGCTCGCAATCAGGTTCGCCGCGAACACGCTGAATGGTCACATGCCACCTTCGGCAATGTTGGTCCGACTGGCCCACTGAAACACCTCAGCATAGAAGCGCTTGAAGCTGCCGCGGAACCTAACGACCACAGCGAATGGGCTGATATGCAGTTCCTAATGTGGGATGCCCAGCGCAGAGCGGGAATCACTGACGAGCAGATTACCCAGGCGATGATCGATAAGCTCGCGGTAAATAAGGCGCGCCAGTGGCCCGAGCCAAAGGACGGGGAACCTCGGATGCATTTACGAAGCGAAGACGAATCACTCAACGCCAGGCGCCGCCGTAATCGTGAATCAAATGCGCGCGCTCGCGAACGTGAAACGCCCGCACAACGCAAAGCCAGACTGGCGAAAAACAGATTGAGAATGGCTCTTCGTCGTAAGGGAGGTGCCAAATGAGCCTGAAACACCGCCTGCCCGAGCTGGAAGCCAGCATCGACCCGGCAGCATTGCGCGCAGCCGCCGACGAATATTCGGATCTGCTTCTGACTTTGTGCTTGTGCATGAAGATGGCCGGCCCCACTCGGGCTAATGTGCGCGCCTGCGCCACCGAGCTTAAAAAGCGCCTGACAACCCGGCACAGCCATAAAGAGCTCAATGCAATTCTGTCCAGTTGGGATCCCGTTGGCTATGTTCTCGGCCTCCGCCGTGAAGCGAACGACAACGCGCGCGCAGCTGGCGATCCAGTTGATGTTTTTGTGTGAGGTGAATATGCGACTGATTAACCGAAGCAAACAATCACCGCTGGGCCGCCAGGCATGCGATGCCGCGCTGGCAAAACATGTTGAGCTTTATGGCGATTATGGCCGGCAGAAAATGAAGCGGACCTATACCGTCGTGGTTCAGGGCACAAAAATCACTGTTGAAGTCGTTAATAGGAATTGCAGCTACGTGGCCACGGCCATGAACTGCGCCCGGCGGCTCCGGCATTTACCCGGTCAGGTTTCCTGATATCGGAATATCACCCTATCGGGTTTTGATGGCTCATATTAATCAAACTGGAGGTTTACATGGGACAGCTCGTTAGCTTAGAAGACTGGGCTTCCGGTCCTAATGGGTTTAAGCATCCGCCATCCAGAGCGTCGTTGCACAGAATTGCAAAAACGGGACAAACGATCCCGAGGGCGCTAAAGCTTGGTCGGCGATGGGTTATAGATGAAGATGCAAAATTCATAGGCTTAATCACATCGCCGGTTCTACCACCCCGCATGCCGAAAGCGGTTAAAACGCTAATGGAGCGAGTAATTAATGGCAGCCAGACCACGTGATCACAAAGTTAATATTCCAAATCTTTATTGCAAATTGGATAAACGTAACAGCAAAACTTACTGGCAATACCGGCACCCCTTAACCGGTCAGTTTATCGGGTTTGGCACTGATCAGGATGCGGCCAGTCAGGCCGCAACTGAACTTAATCGCCTGCTGGCACAACAGGAAACGGCTCAGTCGTTTGCCCTCATAGATATGGTGAATCATAAAAAGGTTAATTCAAAAAAATCCATACGGATGCGGGTATGGATAGACCGTTATCTAAAGATTCAAGAGGAGCGACTCAGTGATAACGAAATAAAACTTAATACGCTCAAATCGAGAAAGACATGCGTCGGTGTTCTTGCACAACGGATGCCTGATGTTGGGATACAGGAAGTAACCACGAAAATGCTTGCAGCCATTACCGACGAATATAAAGCCAAAGGTAAAGCACGAATGGCACAAACGCTTCGTAGCGTCTGGATCGATTTGTTCAGGGAAGCACAACATGCGGGCGAAGTTGAGCCAGGATACAACCCGGCACTAGCTACCAGAAAAGTCGTTGCTCGAGTAAACCGCTCTCGACTGAATTTTGAAATGTGGCAAGCGATCTTTGAAGCGGCCAGCGATATGGCCCCTTACGTTCAAAATTCCATGCTGTTGGCGATAGTCACCGGACAAAGGCGCGGTGATCTCGCCAAAATGAAGTTCTCAGATGTTTGGGATGGATACCTGCACGTTAAGCAGCTAAAGACAGGTGTGAAACTTGCTATTCCACTCAGTTTGCGCAGTGAGGTGCTGGACATTAGCCTGGCACAAGTGATCAAGCGCTGTAGGGATCGGGTTGTTAGCCCGTGGCTTCTTCACCACGTAACGTCCAGCGGGAAAGTAAAAGCCGGCGATCAGGTTGGCGAGAACAGCCTTAGCGTTTCCTTCAAACTCGCAGTGGATAGCACTAACCTTTCCATTGAAAGAGGGAAAACAATGCCTACTTTCCATGAGCAGCGCTCACTGTCCGAACGTCTGTATGAGGCACAGGGAATCAATACCCAACAGCTGTTAGGACACTCATCAGAAAAAATGACAGCACAGTATCACAACGATCGGGGTCTCGATTGGGTGAAAGTAAAGGTGTAGCTACGTGAAAAAATGGGCCGTACCCCCATGCAAATTTAGCAAAATTTAAAGATTCATTTTGGGGAAAAGTTTTGGAGGGATTTTGGGGAAGAAAAAATCGAAAAAAAACCGGGCATCGCGCCCGGTTATCGTGTCAGCCCGAAATGGCCCTACGCATTCAACCCGCGATTTTCCAGCATCGGCTCAATCTGTGGATCGTGCCCGCGCCACTGGCGATAAAGTTCAGCTAAATCAGTGCTATTGCCGCGCGACAGAATCGCTTCCCGGAAGCGCTGACCGTTTTCACGGGTCAAACCGCCCTGCTCCACGAACCACTGATAGCCGTCGTCGGCCAGCATCTGGGTCCACAGATAGGCGTAATAGCCTGCCGCATAGCCACCGCCGAAGATATGGGAGAAGTAGCTGCTGCGATAGCGCGGGGGAACGGCCGCCAGATCCAGTTGCTCATCCCGAAGTATTTTCTGTTCAAACGCATCCACCTCTTCCGGTAACGAAGTGGTCGACAGCGTGTGCCAGCGCATATCGAGCAGCGCGGCGGCTAGCAGCTCGCTCATGTCATATCCTTTATTGAAAGTTGCCGCACGCAACATATTGTCGCGCAGCGCCTCCGGCATCGGCTCTCCGGAGCGATAATGCTTGGCATAGTGGGCAAATACCTGCGGATGGCTGGCCCAGTGTTCGAAGATTTGCGACGGGAACTCGACAAAATCCCGCGGGGTATTGGTGCCGGAGAGGCTGGCATAACGCTGATTGGCGAACAGCCCGTGCAGGGCGTGGCCAAACTCATGGAACAGGGTGATCACCTCATCCCATGACAACAGCGCGCTCTGCTCGCACTGCGGCCGGGTGTAGTTGCAGACGTTATAGATAACCGGGCGCTGCTCCCGCAGGGTCGACTGTTCGACAAACACGTCCATCCAGGCGCCGCCGCTCTTTGAATCGCGCGCGAAATAATCACCATAAAACAGCGCCATCCCTTCGCCATTGTGGTCGAAGATCTCCCAGACCCGCACATCCGGGTGGTACACCGGGATGTCAAAGCGCTCCACGAAGCGGAGCCCAAAGAGCTGCGATGCCGTCCAGAAGACGCCGTCCTGCAGCACGCGCTCGAGGGCAAAATAGGGTTTAAGCTGCGCGTCATCAATGGCATAGGCAACCCGCCGCACCTGCTCGCTGTAGTAGAGCCAGTCCCATGCCTGCGCGCGAAACGCCCCGCCTTCGTTGTCGATCACCTGCTGGATGTCCGCCAGCTCACGTTCCGCCCTCGCCCGCGCCGCCGGCGCGATCTGACGCATAAAGCCCAATGCCTCCGCCGGGGAAGCCGCCATTTGATCGGTCAGCGCCCAGCTGGCGTAATCTGCCGCCCCCAGCAGTTCCGCCTGCTGCGCGCGGATCGCCGCCAGCCGCAGCACCAGACTACGGGTATCATGCTCATCGCCCTGCTGATTGCGCGTCCAGCCGGCGGCGAAAAGATTTTCCCGCGTTTGCCGGTCGCGCAGCGCAAGCAGCTGCGGCTGCTGGGTGGTGTTGGTCAGCGTCAGCAGCCAGCGATCGCTGAGCCCTTTTTCGCGCGCCGCGTCGGCCGCCGCCGCTATCTCCTCATCGTTCAGGCCATCCAGTTGATGCCGGTCATCGACCACCAGGCCGCCGCTTTTCGCCGCCCCCAGCAGCCGCTGCTGGAACTGACTTTGCAAAGTGGCAGCTTCAGTGTTCAGCGCGCGCAGCACCGCCTTCTGCGCCGGGTCCAGCGTTGCCCCGGCGTGAACAAAACGTTGCCATGTCAGGGTCAGGAGACGCAGGGATTCGCCGTCAAGCGCGAGCGTCTCGCGCTGTTCGTAGACGCTGTTCACCCGCTGGAATAAGGCCTCGTTGAGCCAGATGTCATTCCCCAGCCCGGCGAGCTCGGCGGAAAATTGTTCATCCAGTGATTGAAGATAAGGGTTGGTATGGGCGCCGGCCATGGCGAAAAAGACCCGCGTCACCCGCGCCAGCAGCTGTCCGCTCTGCTCCAGCGCCTCGAGCGTGTTGGCGAAACTGGCCGGCTGCGGATTGTCGATAATGGCGCGGATCTCCTCGCGCTGCTGCCGAACGCCCTCATCAAACGCCGGCCGATAGTGACTGTCTTCGATTAGATCAAACCGCGGCGCCTGGTAAGGCAACAGACTGACGCTAAAAAAGGGGTTTTGTTCGGACATCTTTCTCTCCTGCACAGGCTAATCCTGTAAGATTAGGCTTCTCCTTAAGGGGTCGCAATGATTTCCGTTACCGGTCGCCGCCTGTGCGTGCTATGGTATGAAAACACAAAAAGCGTTGAGGAACAGTAAGATGATTATCATGGTCACCGGCGCCACTGCCGGTTTTGGTGAAAGTATTACTCGCCGTTTTGTCGCTAACGGTCATAAAGTGATTGCCACCGGACGTCGCGAAGAGCGCCTGAAGACGCTGAAAGATGAGCTGGGCGATAATCTTTATATCGCGCAACTGGACGTCCGCAACCGCGCCGCTATTGAGACGCTGATTGCCGACCTGCCCGCCGAGTGGCAGGCTATCGATGTGCTGGTGAACAACGCGGGTCTGGCGCTCGGCCTGGAGCCGGCGCACCGCGCCAGCGTGGAAGACTGGGAAGATATGATCGACACCAATAATAAAGGGCTGGTGTACATGACCCGCGCCGTCCTGCCGGGCATGGTGGCGCGCAATCGCGGCCATATCATCAACATCGGCTCCACGGCGGGCAGCTGGCCTTATGCCGGCGGTAACGTCTATGGGGCGACCAAAGCCTTTGTGCGCCAGTTCAGCCTTAATCTTCGCACTGACCTGCACGGCACCGCGGTGCGCGTCACCGACATCGAGCCGGGCCTGGTGGGCGGCACCGAGTTCTCTAACGTCCGCTTTAAAGGTGATGACGCCAAAGCCGGTAAAACCTACGAGAACACCGAAGCCCTAACGCCGGAAGATGTGACCGAGGCGGTCTGGTGGGTGGCCACCCTACCGAAACACGTCAACATCAACACCCTGGAGATGATGCCGGTGAGCCAGAGCTTTGCCGGGCTCAGCGTTCACCGCCAGGGCTAACCGTCAGCCACCCGGCCTGCTGGCCGGGTATGGGCGGAACCGCAAAAAACGCGTAAAATAGTGCGCATAACCCCATAAAAAGTAACCATCAATGGCCGCAGAATCGCAACTGAATCCGACGCAACCCGTTAATCAGCAAATTTATCGCATCCTCCGCCGGGATATCGTTCACTGCCTCATCCCGCCTGGCACGCCGCTGTCGGAGAAAGAAGTCTCCGTGCGTTTTGCGGTATCTCGTCAGCCGGTGCGCGAGGCCTTTATTAAGCTGGCGGAGAATGGACTTATCCAGATCCGTCCCCAGCGCGGCAGCTACGTCAACAAAATCTCCCTGTCTCAGGTGCGCAATGGTTGCTTTGTCCGCCAGGCGATTGAGTGCGCGGTGGTCCGCCGTGCCGCTGGCATGATTAACGATGAGCAAGTCTATCAACTGGAGCAGAATCTCCATCAGCAGCGTATTGCCGTCGACCGCCAGCAGTTAAACGATTTTTTCCTGCTTGATGATGAATTTCACCAGAAGCTTTCGGTTATCGCCGATTGTCAGCTGGCCTGGGATACGGTGGAAAACATCAAAGCCGCCATTGACCGCGTGCGCTACATGAGCCTTGACCATGTCTCCTCCCCGGAGATGCTTCTGCGCCAGCATCACGAAATTTTTACCGCGCTGGAAAAACGCGACGCTGAGGCAGTCGAGAAAGCCATGAGTATTCATTTGCATGAAATCAGCGAATCTGTGCTGCTGATCCGCCAGGAGAATCGCGACTGGTTTAGCGAAGAGTAAGGACCAGACGGCTGCGAAATAAGGCTGACGCAGCCGTCGTGACGGAGGGGATTATCTGACCACCAGCACCGGCGTTTTGGCGTAGCGCAAAATGGACTCGGCGTTGGAGCCCAGCAGATGGGTGGAGATCCCCGGTTTGCGGGAGCCAATCACTATCACATCGAACGCTTCGTTGTTACTGATAGCCAGAATTTCATCGCGCACGTTACCAAACACGACCCGGGTATGGATCCGTGAAATTGGCAGGTCGAACAGTCGCGCCACCTCGCGCATCTTTTTCTCTGACTCTTCCTGCATATAGGCTTCGAATTTACGAATATCCGCCGTAAATCCGCGTAATAACGAACGGCTGCTGTTCGGCAGGACGTTGAGCAAGGTGATCTCGCCATTTTCCGCCGATGCGAGAAATTCCGCGTGACGCACTGCCTTATCGCTTAAATCCATTTCAAAAACATCAACAGGCAATAAAATCTTTTTATACATGGCCCGCACTCCTTTTCCAGAGAAAATGATTTTTCAATAACTTAACTATGCCATTTTTGCGGTGAATGACCAGCCATTATTCGGAAAAATAACAGCTAATTATCTTTAGTAAATCAGGGAAATATAGAGTTATGTAAGGACATTGCGTTCGATCATATTTTTAGCCTGCTAAAAGCGATCAACAGCAAAAAAGATTTATCAGCGGAACCGTGCAGAAACAGCAGAAGAGCCGGTGTCGACCCCATGACCGACACCGGGAACAAATGATTATTGCGCCTCAGCCCATGCGGCAACGGTGGCTTTCGCCCCCTGACGCTGTAGCGCTACATAGGCGCGGGTCACCGCCGAGACGAACCGCGCTTCCTGCGGCAGCTCCCGGCCAAAGATGGCCTCAATGCCCAACAGCGCTTTGACGCGCGCTTCGCCATCGGCGCTGGCGGCTACCGCCTGCTGGATCACCGGCAGCAGCGGATCGCAAATTTCGATTGCCTGGCCGGCGTCGTCAACACCGCCGACATAGCGCATCCACCCCGCCACGCCCAGCGCCAGCAGCGTGAAGTCATGCTGGTGCGCCAGATGCCAGCGTACCGAGTCCAGCATGCGCTGCGGCAGCTTCTGGCTACCGTCCATTGCAATCTGCCAGGTACGGTGTTTGAGCGCCGGATTGCAGTAGCGGTCAATCAGCAGACTGGCATAGTGTGACAGATCCACCCCCTGCACTTTTAAGGTCGGGGCCTGCTCGTCCAGCATCAGCGCCAGCGCCGCGCGGCGGTAGTTGTCATCCTGCATACAGTCGTTGATATGCTGATAACCGGCCAGATAGCCGAGATAGGCGAGGAACGAATGGCTGCCGTTGAGCATCCTCAGCTTCATCTCTTCGAAAGGCACCACATCGACGACCAGCTCCGCCCCCGCTTTCTCCCACTGTGGACGTCCGGCGACAAAATTATCCTCAATCACCCACTGGCGGAACGGCTCACAGGCCACCCCAGCCGGGTCGCGCACGCCGGTCAGCTGTTCAATTTTATCGAGGGTTTCCGCGGTCACCGCCGGGACAATGCGGTCCACCATGGTCGACGGAAAGGTGACGTTCTGTTCTATCCATGCCGCGAGGTCCGCGTCCAGCGCCCGGGCGTAGGCGCAAACGACGTTGCGCATCACATGACCGTTTTCCGGCATGTTATCGCAGGACATCACGGTAAAGGCAGGCAGCCCTGCCGCCCGGCGGCGCGCTAAAGCCTCCACCACCACGCCCGCTGCCGATTTCGGCTGGCGCGGGTTAGCGAGATCGGCGGCGATCAGCGGGTGATCGAGCTGCAGCTCGCCGCTGGCGGGCGAATGGCAATAGCCTTTCTCGGTAATGGTGAGGGAGACAATGGCCACCTGTGGCTCACACATCGCCGAAAGCACGGCCTCGAGACCATCGACCTGGGCATGCAGCGCCTGCTTCACCACCCCGACCACGCGCGCGGTCCACGCGTCGGCGGACATTTCGGCCACGGTATACAGCAGATCCTGCTGCCGGAGATCGGCGATCTGCTGCTCGCCGCCAATCAGGTTGACTTCAGTGTAGCCCCAGTCACTGCCGTACTCGCTGGCTAGTATATCGGCGTATACCGCCTGATGGGCGCGGTGAAACGCGCCAAAACCCAGATGGACGATACGGGGGACCAGCGCGTGGCGATCGTAGCCGGGCAGGATGGCGTTAGCGGTTAAGAGGGTGTTTTCCATGGTAACTCTCGTTGTTATGTGGCTCATCAACCATTCTCTGGGAGAACTCTCGAGGAGAATGCCTTTGTGCCTCAACCATCTCACGCAATTGGTATAACATCTTTGATTTCTGTCAACTACCATACAAGAAGCTTTTGCCGGGTTGTGCTCGCTGGCGAGCGGTCACAAAATCTCTGAGATGACAGAAGAAAATCCGCCACGAAGCGGTAAGAGAAGACGGATCATGGCGCAGGCCACGCCTCCCTGCGGGCCTGTTGCTTCCAGGCCGGTTAATCGATGCGGGTTTTGACGATAAAGAAGTAGCACAGCGCCCCGGCGAAGGTCACGCCGGCGGCGATCACCAGCGCCAGATTGAAAGAGTGGGTGGTATCCACAACCCAGCCGGTGACGATCGGCGCGAAGGAGGCAAACACAAAGCTGCCAAAGTTCTGGATCGCCGCCACCGACGCCACTTTATGTTCCGCCACCAGCACCTGTACCAATCCCCAGGCCGAGGTGCCAGCGAAATGGACGCAGAACAGCGCCATGGAGATAAACGCCACCGCCTGGGTCGGCGAGTTTGATTGCACCACCAACAGTGTGCCGAGCGCGGAAAGCACCAGTCCGGCTACAATCGCCGTTTTGCGGGTTTTCGCCAGATCGTAGCCTCTGCGCGCCAGCGCATCGACCACCAGCCCATTGACCCACATGCCCACCGCCGCAGCGAGAAACGGGATCGCCGCCACCCAGCCGGTTTTAGCAAGGCTCAATCCCTGCTGCGCCTGCAGATAACCCGGCAGCCACGCGATATACAGCCAGCCGGTATAGTTCACCCCGGAGAAGCCGAGGATCATCCCCCAGGTGGTACGTCGTTTAAACAGCGCCAGCCATTCGCTCAGTTTCAGCGCCGGTCGGGCCGCCTCCTCGCTGGCCAGATAGCGTTGCTCCTCCTCCTGCAGGGTGAATTGCCGCCGGTTACGGTATCCCACATACCAGCACAGGCCGACCAGGATACCGGCTAAACCAATCACCACAAACATTGTCCGCCAGCCCCAGGCCAGCTGCATGATGACCAGCGCCGGCGGGGCGATGGCCTGACCCAGCACCGTCGAGGAGTTAAATATCCCCACCGCCGTGCCGCGCTCTCGTTGCGCATACCAGTCGTTGATCGATTTCACGCCGGCGGGCATAAACGGCGCTTCGCCGATCCCGAGGCCAATGCGCAGCAGAATAAAATGCGAGAACGAATTGACTATCCCGGTCAGGGCCTGCATCGCAGACCAGAATATTAGCCCGGCGCCCAGCACAACCCGCGGCCCGAGGCGATCCAGCAAAATGCCCGAGGGCAGTTGCGCGAAGCCGTAGGAGAGCGAAAAAGCGGAGAGCAGCACCCCGAACTCGGTGGCGCTCAGACCCAAATCGGCGCGTATCGCCTCCCCGGCGACGCTCAGGGAAGAGCGGTCCAGAAAGTTAACGATACCGGCGATAAACAGCAGCGTCAGGGTGATCTTCTGCACCCGACGGATGCGCAGCGGCGTTGCACCCGCCTGTGGGGCAAATGTCTCAATAGCCATCGTTGTTCCTTACAGAGTCATAACCCAATATGATGTCTGATAAGTAAGGCAACAGGTCGACTACCATACAAGAATTAGGGTTTAAAAAAGTGGCAGGGATCACATTAGACGGGCTTATGCCCGTCCCCAGCCCGCCACGATGATCAGCATCCCGCACAGCGCGATGGCCGCCCCCGCCCAGTCATAATGGGTTAATTTGACTCCGTCAACGACCCGCAGCCAGAGCAATGCGGTACAAACATACACGCCACCGTAGGCGGCATATACCCGCCCGCTGGCGGTTGGATGGAGCGTCAGGAGCCAGACGAACAGCCCCAGCGCCAGGCCGGCGGGGATCAGCAGCAGCGGCGTGGCCCCGCGTTTTAACCATAGCCACGGCAGATAGCAGCCGACGATTTCACACAGAGCGGTGGCAAAGAACAGCAGCGTGGTTTTGAGCATTAAAAGATTCGTAAAAGAGACAAAGCGTTGAACTATTCTACGCGATAATAGCCCTTTCCCTATGCTGTTTTGTCGGCTATGCCCGGCAAAACAGCTGTAGTAAACTTAACCTGAGGGTTAACCCATCACCTAAAGGAAATCGTGATGAACATGACACTGAACAAACGCTGGTGCCTGACCGCCATTCTGGCGTTAAGCGCCGTGGTCTATACCTCCAGCTCATTCGCAGCCACCGACCGGCTGGTGATTGAGTCAGGCGACAGCGCGCAAAGCCGTCAGCAGGCGTCGATGGAAAAAGAGCAATGGAACGACACCCGCAGCCTGCGCCAGAAGGTGAACAAACGGGCGGAAAAAGAGTGGGACAAAACCGATGTCGCCTTTGACGCGCAGGATAACTGCCAGAAGAGCGCCAACGTCAATGCCTACTGGGAACCAAACACCCTGCGCTGCCTTGACCGCCGTACCGGCCGGGCGATCAATCCCTGAGCACGCTGGCGCCTGCGGGCGCCGCCTTTCCGTCCCCTCTTTTCCGCTTTGACCACAGGAATTCCCATGACCGACGCGCTACACGTCAGACTCCGCCCCCTTGAGCGCGAAGATTTGCGCTTTGTTCACCAGCTCGACAACAACGCCAGCGTGATGCGCTACTGGTTTGAAGAGCCCTATGAAGCCTTCGTTGAGCTTTCCGATCTGTACGACAAGCATATTCACGACCAAAGCGAGCGTCGCTTTGTGATCGAATGCAATGGCGATAAAGCCGGACTGGTGGAGCTGGTTGAAATCAACCATGTGCACCGCCGGGCCGAGTTCCAGATCATCATCTCGCCCGACTTCCAGGGAAAAGGCCTCGCCACCCGCGCCGCGCGGCTGGCGATGGACTATGGCTTTACCGTGCTCAATCTGTATAAGCTGTATCTGATTGTCGATAAAGAGAATGAAAAAGCGATCCATATTTACCGCAAGCTCGGCTTTATGGTCGAGGGTGAACTGATCCATGAGTTTTTCATTAACGGCGAGTATCGCAACACCATCCGCATGTGTCTGTTCCAGCATCAGTATCTGGCGGAACACAAAACGCCGGGGCCGTCCCTGCTGAAGCCGACGGCTCAGTAATAATCAATGCGGTTTTTAATCGTGTAGTGGCGGGTCAGCGGCGGCTGGACGCTTTCATCGATCACCTGCAGCTCACAGCTCAGCGGATTGTCATGGCGATCGTAGTCGCAGGTCTGGCGCACTGTGCCCAGCGTGCGGTCGTTGAAGGTGCTGATGGCGGTATAGTCCATTTTCTTGCGCGGATCCTTCGACGGCGTGGAGGCAACGGTAAATCGCTCCTCTTTGGCGGTGGTGGTTTTCCCCAGCGGATAGCCATCGCTGTCGTAGCGGTAGGTGGCGGTGGTCTCTTTGCCGCGGGCGCTGATAATAAAACCGTTATCATCCGTTTCCCAGCTCACGCCGGTGGCGGGCATCTCCGCCAGCTGACATTTCCCCTGCAGACGCAGCCGCTTCTCATGGGTGCGGCCGTCGACATAATAGTTGGCGTCCAGCAGCAGCGTCGCGCCGGTGTTATTCTCCACATCCTCCAGCGTCAACAGATCGAAACATCCCTCTTTTGACAGCTGCGCGCTCACCTTTTTGACCACCACATCGTGTTCGTCCAGTAGCGTCTGGCTAAAATCTTTCACCGGTCCGCGCAGCGGATCGAACTCAAATTCATTGGAAAAACTCGCCATCTCCGGGGTGAAGGCTTCCGGGACGCTTTCGCGGTCGCACGCCGTCAGCAACAGCGCGGTCGGGATCAGCCAATACAGTCTTTTCACAGGTGATTCCTTTTGTGTACATCCAATCATATTAGCAAATACAATTGTTTACACCAGTTCTGCTATGCTTAAATCTGGATAACATCGATAAGGAGCGTAAGATGAAACTATCCCTCTGGACAGGCGCCGCGCTGCTGCTGTGCTCCACGACCGTACTGGCGGCCCCCGACTCCTGTGAACGGGTCAAAAATGATATTCAACAGAAGATCATTAACAATGGCGTACCGGAAACGGCCTTCAGTCTGGCCATTGTGCCAAACGACCAGGCGGACCAGCCCGGCGCTCAGGTGGTCGGTCATTGCGCCAATGACACCTTCAAAATCACCTACACCCGTAACAGCGACAGTCCCGCCGAAAACGACGCACAGTAAGCCCACTTCGCTTTCAAACGAAAGATCTTATCCCTGCATTGACCAGGGATAAGATCTGCCGGCTACCCATAACGTATTATCGCTCACCCCGGCGTCTGTTAATGACGCGGCGGCCCTTCTCCGCCCAGCATAACCATCATGGAGTGAGCAATGTCGAATCAGGAATCTTCCGGCGGCGTCACCCGACGCGCGTTACTTAAATCCACAGCCCTCGGTTCTCTGGCGCTGGCCGCCGGCGGGCTTCCCCTCCCCTTTACGCTGCGCAGCGCCGCGGCGGCAGTACAACAGGCTGCCGGCGACAACACCCGCATTGTCTGGGGCGCCTGTTCGGTCAACTGCGGCAGCCGCTGCGCCCTGCGGTTACACGTGCGTGATGATGAAGTGGTGTATGTCGAAACGGATAACACCGGCGACGACCGCTATGGCGATCACCAGGTCCGCGCCTGCCTGCGCGGGCGTTCGATTCGCCGGCGCATCAACCACCCGGATCGCCTTAACTATCCGATGAAGCGCGTGGGAAAACGCGGAGAAGGCAAATTTGAGCGTATCAGCTGGCAGGAAGCGCTGGATACCCTTGCTGACCGCCTGAAGCGCGTCGTCGCGGAATATGGCAACGAAGCCGTGTACATTAACTACTCATCAGGAATTGTCGGCGGGAACATCACTCGCTCCTCGCCTTCCGCTTCGCCGGTGACGCGGCTGATGAACTGCTACGGCGGCTCGCTTAACCAGTACGGTACCTACAGCACCGCGCAGATCGCCTGCGCCATGCCCTACACCTACGGCAGTAACGACGGCAACAGCACCTCGGATATTGAAAACAGCAAGCTGGTGGTGATGTTCGGCAACAACCCGGCGGAAACCCGCATGAGCGGCGGCGGCATTACCTGGTATCTGGAACAGGCCCGCGAGCGCTCCAACGCGCGGATGATCGTTATCGATCCGCGCTACACCGATACCGCCGCCGGTCGCGAAGATGAGTGGATCCCCATTCGCCCCGGCACGGACGCCGCGCTGGTCGCCGGTATCGCCTGGGTGTTGATTAACGAGAATCTGGTGGATCAGCCGTTCCTTGATAAATACTGCGTCGGCTACGATGAGAAGACGCTGCCGGCCGGGGCGCCTGAGAATGGCCACTATAAAGCCTATATCCTCGGCGAGGGCGACGACGGCGTCGCCAAAACGCCGCAGTGGGCCTCGCGTATCACCGGCATCCCAGCCGATCGCATCATTAAGCTGGCGCGCGACATCGGCATGAGCAAACCGGCCTACATCTGCCAGGGCTGGGGGCCGCAGCGCCAGGCCAACGGCGAGCTCTCGGCCCGGGCGATCGCCATGCTGCCGATCTTAACCGGCAACGTCGGCATCAACGGCGGCAACAGCGGCGCCCGCGAATCGACCTACACCATCACCATCGAGCGTCTGCCGGTGCTGGAAAACCCGGTGAAAACCGCCATCTCCTGCTTCACCTGGACCGACGCTATCGCCCGTGGTCCGGAAATGACCGCCACCCGCGACGGTGTGCGTGGCAAAGAGAAGCTGGATGTGCCAATCAAATTCCTGTGGAACTACGCGGGCAACACCATCATCAACCAGCACTCCGACATCAATAAGACGCACGATATTCTGCAGGACGAGAGCAAGTGCGAAACCATCGTGGTCATCGACAACTTTATGACCTCGTCGGCGAAATATGCCGACCTGCTGCTGCCCGACCTGATGACCGTTGAGCAAGAGGATATCATTCCCAACGATTACGCCGGCAATATGGGCTATCTGATTTTCATCCAGCCCGCCACCTCGGCGAAGTTTGAACGCAAACCGATTTACTGGATCTTAAGCGAAGTGGCGAAACGGCTCGGCGACGATGTCTACCAGCGTTTTACCGAGGGGCGCACGCAGGCGCAGTGGCTGCAGCATCTGTACGCCAAAATGGTGGCGAAAGATCCGGCGCTGCCGGCCTACGAGGAGCTGAAGCGAATGGGCATCTACAAACGCAAGGATCCGAACGGCCACTTCGTCGCCTATCGCGACTTCCGCCGCGATCCCGAAGCGCATCCGCTCAACACCCCGTCCGGCAAAATTGAGATCTACTCCAGCCGGCTCGCCGAGATTGCCGCCCGCTGGCAGCTGGAGAAAGACGACGTCATCAGCCCGCTGCCGGTCTACGCCTCCACATTTGAAGGCTGGGACGATCCGCTGCGCAGTCAGTATCCGCTGCAGCTATTTGGATTCCACTATAAGGCGCGCACCCATTCCAGCTACGGCAACGTGGATGTGCTGCAGGCCGCCTGCCGTCAGGAAGTGTGGATCAACCCGCTTGACGCGGAAAAACGCGGGATTAATAACGGCGATCTGGTGCGGGTGTTCAACCAGCGCGGCGAAGTCCGGCTGCCGGCGAAAGTGACGCCGCGCATCATGCCGGGCGTGTCGGCGATGGGCCAGGGCGCGTGGCACGACGCCAATATGGCCGGCGACCGGGTTGACCATGGCGCCTGCATGAATACCCTGACCACCCATCGCCCGTCGCCGCTGGCGAAAGGGAATCCGCAGCATACCAACCTGGTCGATATCGAGAAGGTTTAAGGAGTAAACCATGAGCACGCAATATGGATTCTTTATCGACTCCGCTCGCTGTACCGGGTGCAAAACCTGCGAGCTGGCCTGTAAGGACTATAAAAACCTGACCCCGGAAGTCAGTTTCCGTCGCATCTACGAGTACGCCGGCGGCGACTGGCAGCAGGACAACGGCGTCTGGCAGCAGAACGTTTTTGCCTATTACCTCTCCATCGCCTGTAACCACTGCGCCGATCCGGCCTGCACCAAAGTCTGCCCGAGCGGGGCGATGCACAAGCGCGAAGACGGTTTTGTGGTGGTGGATGAAGAGGTGTGCATCGGCTGCCGCTACTGTCATATGGCCTGTCCGTACGGCGCGCCGCAGTACAACGCCGACAAAGGCCATATGACCAAGTGCGACGGCTGTCATGAGCGCGTCGCCGAGGGGAAAAAGCCGGTCTGCGTCGAGTCCTGCCCGCTGCGGGCGCTCGATTTCGGGCCGATTGCTGAACTGCGTGCTAAGCACGGCCAACTGGCGGCGGTAGCCCCGCTGCCCTCGGCGCACTTCACTCAGCCGAGCATCGCGATCAACCCTAACCGCAACGCCCGGCCGTGTGGCGATACCACCGGTTATCTGGCAAACCCGAAGGAGGTGTGAGATGGGAAGCGGATGGCATGAATGGCCGCTGGTGCTGTTTACGGTACTAGGGCAATGCGTGGTGGGCGCGACACTCATCAGCGGTCTGGTCTGGCTCGAGCTGGCGGACCAGCGCGAAGCGCGGCAGCGTCTGGTGCGCAGCATGTTTTTTATCTGGCTGCTGATGGGGATCGGCTTTCTCGCTTCAGTTATGCATCTCGGTTCGCCACTGCGCGCGTTTAACTCGCTGAACCGCGTCGGCGCCTCGGCGCTGAGCAACGAAATCGCCAGCGGCGCCTTGTTTTTCGCTGTGGGCGGATTCTGGTGGCTGCTGGCAGTGCTGGAAAAAATGCCGGCGGCGCTGGGCAAAATCTGGCTGGTGATCACCCTGCTGTTGGGGCTGCTGTTTGTCCTCGCGATGACCCGGGTTTATCAAATCGATACTGTACCGACATGGTACACTGGCTACACCACCAGCGCCTTCTTCCTGACGATACTCCTTAGCGGGCCGCTGTTCGCCGCCCTGCTGTTGCAAATGGCGAAAGTCGACGTTAACGGCTGGTTTATTGCTGGGCTGAGCGTGGCCGCGCTGGTCATCAGCGCCGCGGTGATCGTCATGCAAAGCGCCGGGCTCAGTACTATTCACAGCTCCGTTCAGCAGGCGGCCACCCTGCTGCCGAATTACGGCAGACTGCAGGCCTTACGCCTGATCCTGCTGGCGCTGGGACTCGGCTGCTGGCTGTGCCCGCTGATCCGTCGCCAGCCGCCGCGCGCGGCGGGGCTACTGGCTGGTCTGCTGCTGGTCTTGATTGCTGAATGTATTGGCCGCGGCCTGTTTTATGGGCTACATATGACCGTCGGTATGGCGGTTGCCGGTTAATGAGACGGCGCGCCGGCGCGCGCCGCAGAAAGGAATAAGTGATGATGCCGTTCCCACACCGCGACGCCGTCGCGTTAAGCGCCCGTACCCTGGGCGCGTTGTTCTCTTATGCGCCGAATAACGCGCAAATCGCGCCGCTGGTCGCCGCCTTCCAGGACGGCAGCTGGCAGCAACAGTGGCCCTACCCGGTTGCCACCCCGCTGGCATTGGGGTTTGCCGCGTCGGCTGAAGAGTCGTTGCCGAAAGCCTGGCAGCGCCTGTTTATCGGACCATGGGCCCTGCCGGCGCCGCCATGGGGATCCGTCTGGCTGGATAAAGAATCGGTGCTGTTCGGCGAATCCACGCTGGCCCTGCGCGAATGGATGCGCGCGAACGGCATCGCACTGGACGCCGATCGCAACGAGCCGGAAGACCATTTCGGCACCCTGCTGCTGCTGGCGGCGTGGCTGTGCGAAACGGAGCAGGAGGCGTTGTTTGGCCAGCTGCTGGCCTGGCATCTGCTGCCGTGGTCCGGACGCTTCCTGAGCGTCTTTGTCGAACGCGCTGCCCACCCCTTCTACCAGGCGCTGGGTCAGCTGGCGCAGGCGACCCTGGCGCAGTGGCAGGAGAATCTGCCGATCGCCGTGGCGGAAAAGCCGCTCTATCGCTAATCCCTTTACCGCGCCGGTAGTCGGCGCGGTTTCCTTATTTGCACGCCTGACCGTGACCCGCACTTATCGCTTTTGCATATAAGGTTATTCCCTATCACAATAAGGCCATGTTTTCCGACTCTCGCCATGACCGATGCACCGTCTTCATCCCTATCCTGACGTGCAGGTGATGTTTCGTCGCCTGCTGATCGCCACGCTGATTGGCCTGCTCGCCGCCCTGGCGGTGGCCCTGTTTCGCCATGCCATGGTGGTGCTGGAAACGCTGTTTCTCGGTAACGACAGCGGGAGCCTGGTCAACGCCGCGCAGTCGCTGCCGGCGTGGCGGCGGCTGATTACCCCGGTGCTGGGGGGACTGGCGGCAGGGACACTTCTCTGGCTCTGGCAGCGGCGCAGCATTGCCCGCCCGCACGCCGCCACCGATTATATGGAAGCCCTGGAAACCGGGGACGGTTGCTTCGATACGCCGGCAAGCCTGGTGAAGTCGCTGGCCTCGCTGCTGGTGGTGGTCACCGGCAGCGCGATTGGCCGGGAAGGCGCCATGATCCTGCTGGCCGCGCTGGCGGCCTCGCTGTTCGCCCGCCGCTTCACGCCGCAGGCAGAATGGAAGCTGTGGGTCGCCTGCGGCGCCGCCGCCGGGATGGCCAGCGCCTATCATGCCCCGCTGGCCGGCAGCCTGTTTATCGCTGAAATTCTCTTTGGCACGCTGATGCTGGCCTCGCTTGGGCCGGTTGTCATCTCGGCGGTGATCGCCCTGCTGCTCACCCAGTTTCTCAACGGCGGCGCCGCGCCGCTGTACCATGTCGTTCTGCAGAAGGACCTCAGCGCGCTGCACTATGGCCTGATGCTCGCCACCGGACTGCTGGCCGGGTTGTGCGGGCCGCTGTTTATCTGGCTGATGGACTACAGCCACCGCGGGTTCGTCAGGCTGAAGCTGGCGCCGCCCTGGCAGCTGGCGCTGGGCGGGCTGATAGTCGGCGGCTTATCGCTCATCACTCCGGCGGTGTGGGGCAACGGCTACAGCGTGGTGCAAAGCTATCTCCTGCTGCCGCCGCCCGGCGCGCTGCTGGTGGCGGTATTCCTGTGCAAACTGCTGGCGGTGCTGGCCAGCAGTGGCTCCGGCGCGCTGGGCGGGGTGTTTACCCCCACGCTGTTTGTCGGTCTGGCGATGGGCATGCTGTTTGCCCGCTTCAGCGAGCTGTGGCTACCGGGGGATCAGGAGATGGCTTTGATGATGGGACTGACCGGCATGGCGGCGTTTCTTGCCGCCACCACCCATGCGCCCATTATGTCGACCCTGATGATTTGTGAGATGACCGGGCAGTATACGCTGCTGCCCGGCCTGTTGATCACCTGCGTGGTGGCGTCGGTGCTGTCGCGGACGTTACGCCGGGATTCGATCTATCGCCATCACGTTGCCGAGCATGTCTAAGTCGACGTAGCGGCTTAGCTCACGCTGCTCGGCGCGCGGCAGATACGGCAGCTCGCCAATGAGCGGCGCCGGCAGCTTTTTGCTGAGCACATCGATGATTTCGGCGTAGTGCGCCAGACCGGGGTTAATGCGGTTGGCCACCCAGCCGATCAGCGGTAGCCCGTCATTGGCGATCGCCTGGGCCGTCAGCAGCGCATGGTTGATGCAGCCTTCCTGGATCCCCACCACCATCAGCACCGGGAGCTGCTCCTGTACCACCCATTCGGAGAGCGGTCGCAGGTCGTTCATCAGGCTGCGCCAGCCGCCGGTGCCTTCAACCACCACATGTTCAACCTGCCCGGTCAGCCGCTGCAAACCATCCGACAGCAGACCGTAGTTGATCGGGCAGCTGTGCGCCACGCTGCTTTCGTCTTCGCTTAAGGCGATGGGATTGACAGCCTCATAGGGTAACGCCAGCGTGGAGACGCTCTGCAGCACCAGCGCGTCTTTGTTACGCAAACCGTCCGGCGTCTCTTTGCTGCCCTTCGCCACAGGCTTGTACCCGGCCACGCTTTTGCCTCTGGCAGCAAGTGCCTGCAACAGCGCACGGGAAACCACTGTCTTCCCGACAGAGGTGTCTGTACCTGTAATAAAGAAACGCTTAAACATCACTAACCCCACAGTTTTGTCGATGAAATATACGGGAGAGAAATAATCAACAGTGGGCAAAGTCTACGTGAAGCCGCTGGGGGTCAGCTTGAGATAGCGCAATTTTTGGTGTGACTATGAAAAAATGTTAACCCTGTAACAGTCGTATGAGTAAGGATCCGTTATAGAGCGCATCCTTGACCAACGCCGCGCCAGCCATCGTTCCGCGGTTGGAGAACTGGGTGCTTTCAACCGCGATATGCTGGCTGTAGGCCGGGAGTGATTGTTGCCGAATGCAGCTGGAAATTGCCGGAAAAAGAATGTCTGCCGCCAGGTTAAACGGCGAGCCAATCAGGATTTTCTGCGGGTTAAACAGATTGACCATGATCGCCAGAATGCGGCCGACGTGATTACCGACGCCGCTGATAATGTCCCGGGCCAGCAGATCGCCCTGCAGCGCCGCCTGACATAGCCACTCCACGCTCAGCGGACGCTGATGCAGTAGCGAGCTCATCGACTGCGCCATCCGCATCTGCGCCAGCTCCAGCACGCTCTCCACGCTGGCGATCGTTTCCAGACAGCCATGGTTGCCGCAGTAGCAGCGTTTGCCGTAGGGGTCGACCTGGGTATGACCGATCTCCACGAGACTGCTGCTGCCGGCGTGCAGCAGACGTCCATCGGTGATAACCCCGGCGCCAACGTTGTGATCGATCACTACCTGAATGACATCCCGGGCGCCGCGCGAGGCGCCAAACAGCGATTCCGCCATGGTCCAGGCGCTGATGTCATGCTGAATATAGACCGGCACCCCGGTATGGTTGGCCAGCGTTTCGCCCAACGGGACGTCTTTGACTTCTTCATAAAACGGCATGCGATGAATAATGCCGTTTTCAGTATCAATGATACCCGGCATCGTGATGGCGATGGAGGTGAGACGTTCCAGCTTCTTCTGGTGGCGAATAAAGAAGCGATCGATATGGTCGATAATCCGCGTCAGAAACGGCGTGCTGTCGGCAAGCGCCAGCTCCAGCTGCTCCTCCACCACCAGCTGGCTGCTTAAATCACGCAGCGAAAGGTGGATCTCGCCTCGGCTGATGCGCACCGCCAGATAGTGCCATGCCTCGGTTTCCACCATCAGCCCCACCGCCGGCCGCCCGCGGCTGCCG
>OLGB01001168.1_pt1 | contig 33020 bp, 41 predicted proteins | sample 1605691 | NCBI WGS metagenome assembly OLGB01 (sample SAMEA3888925, study PRJEB22519) | human gut metagenome | biome: human gut; feature: human-associated habitat; material: faeces | place: Denmark | collected 2010 | reverse complement strand
TCGATGCGCCGGGACAGGTTCTGAAGCAGGGAATGGACGTGGGTCTTGGCGCCGCCGCTGTCGCCGCCGGAAATCAGGTGGATGACCTTCATCAAGAGGACCTCCAAAAAAGACTTGTGAATCAGTGGCCGGATATGGTACAATACCGGAGTACCCCTGTATTGTACCAAGTATTATGTCAATTTACAACCTCGGAGGATGCAAAAGATGATGGATGAAAAGGGCCGTCTGTTCGGCAAGATCAATATCGTGGACCTGCTGGTGATCCTGGTGATCATCGTGGCGGCGGTGGTGCTGGGCGTGAAGTTTTTGGGCGGGAACAACAGCGCCATCAATCCCAAGACGTATAAGGTTACGTATACCGTGCTGGTGGAGAATGTGGAGCCGGAAGTCTATGAGAATATCCAGGAGCATATCCCCTCCACGCTGATGGCCTCCGGCGAACTGCTCAACGGTCAGGTGACCGGCGTGACCGCCGTGGAGCATGAACAGCGCGCCCGGCTGAGCGATACCGGCAATGCGCTGGTGCTCCCCATCGGGGATGGCAAGCTGGATCTGACCTTCACCATCGAGTGCAATGTGGTCAACGTGATCACCACGGAGATCGGCACCCAGGAAGTGCGTATCGGCAAGACCCATATTGTCAAGACCGATAAGTTCGAGCTGGCCAACGGCACCATCCTGAGCTGCGTCTGGGAGGAAAACTGAACCTGCGGAAGAAAACGAGCGGGGCGGCGGTTTTACCGCCGCCCCAGTTTGGCTGTCTGGAGGAGATCGGATGCCCCAATGGTTTTGGACGGCGGACGGCGCCGTTTTGCTGTGGATCCAGGAGACGCTGCGCTGCGCCCTGCTGGACCCCATTCTGATCGGGTATACCCACATGGGAGACGTGGGGCTGTTATGGATCGCCCTGTCCCTGCTGCTGCTGGCGTTCCGGCCCACCCGAAAGGCGGGGATGCTCGGCCTGCTCGCTCTGCTGATCGGCATGCTCTGCACCAACGTGGTGCTGAAGCATCTGGTGGGCCGGGCGCGGCCCTGGCACACGGTGGCGGGGCTGGTCCCGCTGATCGCGGAGAACGATCCCAACTCCTTTCCTTCCGGCCATACCTGCGCGGCCTTTGCCGCCGCAGGCGCCTGGTGCCGCACGCTGCCCCGCCGGTGGATGAAGCGCGCCGCCGTGGCGCTGGCTGCGCTGATGGGCTTCTCCCGGCTGTATGTGGGGGTGCATTTCCCCAGCGACGTGCTGGCAGGCCTTTGCGTGGGGCTGCTGAGCAGCGCGCTGGCGTGGCTGCTGTGGCGCCGCTTTACCGCCTGGAGGGACTTGGAGCGGAAAAACTGACCATTCGGGGGGCGCGCCCCCATGCAACGGCATGGTCCGGTCTTATTTCTCGTACTCCGGGCACTGATACCGGGGCTTGCCCCGGCTGGCCGTTCCATACTCGATGGCCCCGGCCGGGCAGCCGCAGATGCAGGCCATGCAGTGGGTGCAGCGGCCGCCCCAGACGGGCGTCCCGTCCCGCAGCCGGAGGTTGCCCAGCGGGCAGGCGTTTTCACACTTGCCGCAGCGGATGCAGGCGTCGGAAACCGTGAAGGGCTTGGCCCTGACGATAAACCGGTAGAACGCGGCGTTGACAATGCCGGACTTCAGCTTGTCGGTCAAACCGGCCTTGACTGCGGGGAAGTCCCGCCCCGACCGGATGCAGCCGATACCGCGCTCCAGCGCGGGCTGGGCGGCGGCGATGATCTTGCGGGCCTCCGCCTCCTCCGGGGCGTCGAACAGGGCGATGTAGTTTTCCGGCATGACGACAGGGAGGGTTCCGCGATGGCGGAGCCCTTTTTTCCTGCAGAGTGCCTGGTTGTACCGCGCTGCATTGCCGATCTCGCTGCCGCAGGTCATGACGAAGTAAGCGTCCCGGCTGCCCGCAAAACTGCCGTTTTGGATCAGCCGGGCGAAAACCCGGGGCAGCTGCCAGCCGTAAGTCGGAGCCGCAAATACCCAGGGCTTCTCCGAAAACAGCTCCGCCGCGATGCCGTCCCGGATGAAGGGAACGGCGTCCAGCAGCGTATCCTCCAGTTGGTCCGCCAGCTGCTGGGCACAGTACCGGCTGTTGCCGGTGCCGGTAAAATAAACGATCAGATGGATCCCTCCTCAGATGACGATTCCCTCGCAGTGGCCACTCCCATGCTGGATGATCCGGGCCGTCCGCCCGGCGAAGGTCTGGAAGCGCACCTGGAATTTTTCATTGCCGTTGCAGACTTCTCGGGCCCTGTGTGCTTTTCCTCCCAAGCGTTCAATACCGCAAGCTGTTCGGGCGTGTGGAACCAGTGCTCGCCGCGCTCCATGACGGTCAGGCCGCAGCCGAACCGGCGGGCGAAGGCGTCCGCCGTATCCCGATCTGTCAGGGTGTCCCGCCCGGCATATAAGATCTCGGTGGCGGCGTTCCATTTCGTGATGGGGTGGGCCCGGACGTATTGCAGATACCGCCAGGAGAGCGTCTCGCCGAAATCAGTGGCGATCTCGCCCTCACGCTCCAGCCGCGTCTCGTCGACCAGGGCCAAGCCCATCCGGTTCCGGATCAGCTGTTCCATGTCCAGCACCGGCGATACCAGCAGCGCCTGCTCCGGCGGCATGTCCGCCAGGGCCAGCAGGGAAAACCACGCGCCGATGCTGTTGGAGCGCAGGCTGATGCGGCCCCAGCGCCCGCGCAGGTACGCCATCACGCCCCGCAGTTCCGGGACGACCTGCCAGGGGACGAAGCCCGATTCCTCTTTCCGTGCGCCGTGTTCGGGCAGGTCAATGGCCAGCACCTGCGCGCCCTTGGGGCAGACGATCTCCCCGAAGGCCGCCCCCTCTTCCTTGCAGCCGCATTTGCCGTGGACGAACAGCCAGACCCGGTCGGACGGCTCGCCGTATAACACGGCGGAGATGCGGCCGAGCAGTAATACGTTCCGTTTCATGGCGCGGCCTCATGGAAGGATTCGCTTTAAACCGGCGACATCCAGTAAATTGACGGTTTGGAACTTTCCCTGATAAAACACCGCCCAGTTATTGAATACGCAGGGCAGCTCCTTTGCTTTTTGCAGCGTATCCACCTGAAGAAAGGATGCCGGGACCCCGTTCTCCTCACAATAGGTCTGGAGCCGCTCCACGCTTTGAACAACAAAGGGACACTGAAAATCATAGTAAACGGTCAGTTCCCTGGGCTCAATTTCCTGCCGCTTTGCGTTTGGGGCGAACTTCGGCATGGTCCCATCAAAGGAAAGCGCCAGCAGCGCATAGCCGTTTTCCGTGGTATCGGCCACCTCAAAGCCATATTTCTTCGCAAAAGTCTGGTCGGAGAGCCAGGCTTTTTGCTTGGCCGCTCCCAGCATGCAGACGCCGGATTTTCCCTGCGCCCTGGCATCCGCCAGGCAATACTCCATCAGCGCCGTTCCGTAGCCCTTTCCCTTTTGTTCGCCGTTCACCCACAGGCAGTACAGGTAGAGGTAATTGTCCCCGGTGACCGGGACCCAAGCCGTCTCCAGGGGTGCGTATTCCACGAACACCGCAGCCCTGGCGTTGAGCTTTCGAAAGACATGCCCCTCCCGCAGGCGCTCTGCAAGCCATTGCCGCTTGGCCTCCACACCCGGATGGGGCTTTTTGCTGCGGATGATACAGCACAAATGCTCACTTGCCAGGTTCTCCGGCGTCAAGTTGATAAAGTCCGCGCACATGTGATCGTTCTCCTCTCCACAGACGGGGGGGGGTTCCCCGTTCTTCTGCTGTACAAAACACAATGCAGGAGGACCGTTTGCTTCCAAGGTCGGGTCAACCTGCTTCGGTTCGTTCCGGCCCGCGATGGCGGCAAAGCGGAAACGCACCAAGGCCATCCGTATCCCCAAACCGCTTCTTGCCGCGGCCCCTTTTTCCGGCCCCGCTACCGGGCTCCTCCCGATCCCCGTCCCCCGAACATCCGGAGTGATTTGCCAAGGGAAGAGGCGCATGGGGCTATAGGGTCAGCCGGTTCATTTCATCCTGCAGACGCGCCAGGAACTGTGCGGCAGGAGCGCCGTCCATCTGGGTATGGTGAAATTGAAAAGAGACGGGAAGCGTTGTGCTTAAAAATCGCTTGCGATATCTCCCCCAAAGCAGAAAAGGATTGTTGTAAAAACCTGTGTAGAGATTGACCATACCGTCTATTTCATAGCCGGCCAGTGCAGAAGTGCCGATCACCATCCAATCTTCCCCCAGACAATACGCTTCCCCGGTCGCGCAGACTGCTTGGGTCAGCCTGAGATAATCCAGGTTGAATTGCTCCAGGTGGTCGGAATAGGGAATGTCACAGGTGCTTAACTCGCCATCCCGCGTCGTAACGACGGTATTGACGGCGAGCTTGTCATACTGCATGAGCTTATCCCCGACCGGGAGAATATAAAATTCCTCCGTCTGCGCGGCCGCCTTGCCGATGCACCAGCACATGAGCATATGGAACTTACAGCCGCTTTTGCGGCTTACCCGGACAAGGCGCGTTACATCCAGAGTTTTGAACAGCGTCACCATCGGCATGGGCGCTTTCATCCATAGCTCGAACGCCGGAGCGCGTTTTGTCTGTTTCGGATCGATTTCTTTTGCCATTCCGTTTCCTCCGTCAATCAACGCGGGCCAAGCCGTCCAGGACGGCGCCGCTTTTTTGCCATGCCCCGCATGCCGATAAAAAACGGCCTGCCGGCGTTTCCAATCTTGCGGGGATGGGCCTGTTTCCACTTTTTGAAACAGGCGTTAATCCTCGCGATCCCGTGACTTGCGCCGCCTCTTTGCCTGAACCAGCGTATAGCTCATGTCGATCAGGTTTTTGATCTCCTCGTTTGAAACCGTGCCGTTCAGCAGGATACTGACCCAGCTGCTCTTGTTCATGTGATACGCGGGCAGAAATCCCGCCTGCAGCCACAGAGAACCAACAAGCAGTGGGGCACATTTCACATTCAGTACCTCCGCGTTCCCCGTGCCGGCCAAACCCAGTTTGTCCCTGGGTACGTCCATCATCACGCCATACCATTTGCCGCGGGGGCTTCGCAGCACTGCATAGTGGGGATAACGGGCCCACGGATCGTCCGGAAGCGTCCCATACTGCCGCTGCACCCATTCCAAGACCGCCTGTCGATCCATGAAGGAACCACTCCTTATCTTTTTTCCCACAGACCGCGCCGGTCCGGCGCCCACTGTTCCGCCCTGCACTCGATCACCAACTCCTCCAGCGACGAGAGGCTGGCCGCGATGAGGACGATGACCAACGTCCAGCGGGACCCGGTCAGCACCAGCGCAAAGGGGTACAGAGCCAGCAGAACGCCGGTACACTTGTTTCCCCAGGTGTGCAGAAAGCCAAAGCGCCCGAAGCGCAGCCGGGCGGCCAGCGCCGCGGCAAGACGGACCGCCGCGGCGGCGCAGATCCACAATGTCAGCCAGGGATCCGGGGCGGCCAGGGGCCAAAGCCGCCATACCAGTACCGCCGTTACCGCCAGATCCGCCGCCGAATCCAGCCGCGCGCCGAACGCGGAGCAGGCATTCAGGCGCCTGGCGGCCAGGCCGTCCAGCACATCGGTCAGGCAGCAGAGCAGGTACAGCGCCAGAAACCGCGTTGAGACCTCGGCGGCCAGCAGCCCCAGGGCCAGCGGGAACCGTGCTGCGGTGAGCAGGCTGGGCAGACGGTTTCTCATGGAAGCTGCCCCAGCACGGCTGTGATATCCTTTAAAATCAGCGGCTGCATGCTGTCGCGGTAGCGGCTCAGGTCGGCGTGCTCAAGCGTCCGGCGGATGCGGGGGATCAGACGGGGCTGGGCCGCGGCGATTTCCGGCAGCGCCTGAATGCACTGCCGGGCGGTAATGGGCTTCTCGTCGGTGACGTGGCGGAAAAATTCGTCCATCAGAGCCTCAAAAGCCTCCGCGCTTGCCCACCGGGCATTGGCGGCGAGAAGGGAAATGGCGCGGTTGCGCACCAGAGAATTTTTGTGGCGGAGGAGCGCTGCGAAATCCGCCAGGTAGGGCGCCCAGCGGCTGCTTTCCCGGCTTTCCGCCGCGATCTGGTCTGCCCAGGCGCGGGCGTCTTTCACGTCCCTGCTGGTCAGACGGGCGATACAGTTGGATGGTTCCATACTGGCTCCCTCCTATTTCGCACGTGCGAAGTCATGTGCCTCCCGCAGCCAGCCCGTCTGCGCCCCGGGCGGCTGCGCCGCTTCCAATACGATGACGGGGCGGGCCCGGCGGTTGGGATAGGGCGCCGCAGCAGCAGCCGCCCGGGGCGAATCCGTCCGGCAGGAGAGACCGAAGAACAGCAGTTCGCCGGTTGCCGCCGGAATCGCTCCTTTGCTGCCAGTATACCACGCAAATCCTTGCAGGGAAAGACTTGTGTACCGGGCTGTGCGCAAATCCGAGACAAATCTTGCGTTTTGGCAGCGACAGGGTTATAATCACCTCGTGGTCCGGACCCGCGGTCCGGCCAACATCAACGGTTAGGAGATTGCTGTTTGAAACACAACGCCTTGGAGATTGTGGGCTGACCGGGAGGTTTGCCGGACACGATCTCACGAACCTCCCATCATTGCCATGCTACAATTTTGAGGAGGTAACCCCTATGAACCAAGATTACACCATCCGTTTGGAAACGAAAAACGACTACCGCGAAGCGGAACAGCTGACGCGCGAGGCCTTTTGGAACGTGTACCGCCCCGGATGTCTGGAGCATTATGTCCTGCACGTCCTCCGGGACGATCCCGCCTTTGTCCCGGAGCTGGATTTCGTGATGGAGCGGGACGGCAGGCTGATCGGCCATGTGATGTATCTGCGCTCCGAGATCCATGGGGACGACGGACGGGTCATCCCCATCATGACCTTCGGCCCCATCAGCATCGCGCCGGACTGCAAGGGGCAGGGCTACGGGACCCGTCTGCTCCGCTGCTCCATGGAGGCGGCCCGGAAGCTGGGAGCAGGCGCCCTCGCCATTACCGGCAACATCGGCTTTTACGGAAAATCCGGCTTTGTGGTGGCCTCGACCTGCGGCATCCACTATTTTGCGCAGCCGCGGGAGGCGGAGGTGCCCTACTTCCTGATCCGGGAGCTGGAGCCCGGCTTCCTGGACGGCGTCACCGGCGTATACCGTGACCCGGAGGGCTACTTTGTGGACGAGGCGGCCGCGGAGGCGTTCGACGCCCTGTTCCCGCCCAGGGAAAAGCGGAAGCTGCCGGGGCAATTGGTGTAGCGAACAAGGGAGCGGCCCATTAGGTCCGGCCTGACAGGGACAACTACAAATTTTAAGGATAGGCAGGTGTTGCATTGGCAGCACCTGCCTGTTCCTTTACGCACTTTTCGTGATGTTCATATTCCCAATCACGCCAATATCCGTGTAATGGATTTCCACCGTTTGGCTGGCGTGTTTGGACCACTTCACATCCTTCTCATGCACCACGATTTTCTCAATAAACAGCCGCAGCAACTCCGGCGTCAGCTTCTGAATGTCTGTGTAGCGTTTGGCCCTGGCAATGAAGTTGTCTGCGCCGGACACCGTGGCCTTCAGTTTGGCGACCTCCCGCTCCTTTTGCGGGATGGCAGTTTTCAACTGCTCCTGCTCCGCCACATAACTGGCGGAGAGGGTCTGGAACTGCTCCGTGGTGATGCGGCCCAGTACGCTGTCCTCATACAGTCGCTTGAAGATGGCCTCCAATTCCGCCTCGCGCTTTTTCATCCCTGAAAGTTCCAACTCCTGCCTGCGGATCTCCCGCCGCAGTTCAGCGGACTGCCGGTCACAGATATAGGCGGCGAACTCCTGCGTATGCTCCCGCGCCATCGCCGTCACCCTGCGGATGTCCTCCAGCACAATCTCGTCGAGGACACACTCCCGAATGTAGTGGGCCGTGCAGACCTCAGACCCTGCTTTCTTATAGGTTCGGCAGGTGAAATTGTTTTGCGTTGGTTTCATGGTGCGCGCCCTATGCAGGACCATTGTGGAACCGCAGTCGGCACAGATGACGAGGCCGGAATACTTGTTGAGTTCCTCCATCTTTGTGGGGCGCTTCCGGTTTTGCCGGACCCGCTGGACGATATCCCAAACCTCCCGCGTGATCAGCGCCGGATGGGTCCCCTCAAACACCAGACACTCCTCCCTGGGATGCTGCACATACCGCTTGTCCTTATAGGATTTTGTGGTGAACTTCATGTTGACCGTGTTCCCAAGGTAGGTTTCATTCTCCAGGATGTTGGCGATGGTGCTGTCGGACCAGTTATAGGGCTGGGACAGATCGAGGCAGGTATGGCCGGATCCCAACTTGCGGTAGGTGTAGACCGCCGGACAAAGCACGTTTTCGGCTCTCAACTGTTTAGCAATCTGACTCGGGCCGCGGCCGGCAGCGCAGAGGGCAAAAATGCGACGCACCACAGCGGCGGCCTCCTCATCAACAACGAGTTTGCCCTTGGCATTCTCATCCTTTTTGTAGCCGTAGGGTGCCCGTGTTCCCAGGCGCTCCCCGCGCTGAGCCTTGGCCCGCTGTACCGCCCGGATCTTCCGGCTGGTGTCCCGCACGAACCACTCGTTGAACAGGTTTTTGAAGGGCATCAGGTCGTTGCTCTCGGCGTTTTCCGTGTCCACATTGTCGTTGATGGCGATGTAGCGGACGCCGAACTGCGGGAACCGCTCCTCGATGTACAGCCCTGTGTGCAACTGGTTTCGCCCCAGACGGCTGAGATCCTTGGTGATGATGATCCCGATTTTCCCGTCCTCCATGTCGGACATCATGCGCTGGAAATCCGGTCGGTTGAAACTGGCCCCGGAGTATCCGTCGTCCACATAGAATTGGATGTTGGGAAAGCGGTGGTCAATGGCATACTGCTCTAATATTCTCTTTTGGTTTTGGATGCTGTTGGACTCCCCGTCCAGACCGTCGTCCTGGCTCAGGCGGCAGTACAGGGCGGTGATTTTCCCTTGGTTTGACTGACTCATAAAAGCCTCCTTCTCTCCAGTCAAACCGTCCAGAGTTTGTGTGATGTTACCTCTGACGGGGCGGTTTGTCCACCCCTTTCCGCAACTGTGTGGGAATTTTTGAGATCCATGTCAATGAGCGTTTTGAGTTTGTCCTCCGGCGAGCAGGCGCCGTCCGCGGGGAACACGGAAACCACATGAATCAGCCGTCCGTGGCTCAGCTGGTCGCGCTCGGCCACAACTTTTTCCACCCGGCCGGGCATGGGAATAACTTTGGGCATTGCGTCCCTCCTCTACAAAATGTGAGGGGCCAGGAAACGGCATATCGGGTCCGGCAGCGTTGCCAAACCCGGTCCCGCCTTACGTTTATGCCCGAAAAGAAAAATCCCCTTCATCCACCTCCCGAAAAACAGGGCAAGTGAATACCCATATTAAGAAAAGGCACGAGGTGTTCCATAAAAGGAGCACCTCGCGTTTGGCCTCTTGCGGCATGAGATGGAGGCGTGTATACTAAGCGTAGCCGTTCTCGAAAAAGAGAACACAGAATAGGAGGCACGCCATAATGGAGCAGACATTCGGCAGTTATGTGCGGGAAAAGCGGATGGCCCGCGGACTGTCCCTGCGCGGTTTGGCGGCGAAACTGGAGGTATCCCCGGTCTACATGAGCAACATGGAGAATGACCGAAGGCCGGCTCCCACCAAGGAGAAGATGGACCGCCTCATTGAGATCCTGGGGCTATGCCAGGCAGACACGGAACTGCTGTTGGATCTGGCCGCCAAATCTAAAACGCAACGGGTGTCCGCGGACCTGCCGGAGTACATCATGGAACGGGATATCGTCCGGGCCGCCCTGCGGACAGCCAAGGAAGTGGACGCCACAGACGAGGAATGGCAGGAGTTTATAGACCGCATCACCCAGCGGCAGAAACCGGGAAACTGAAATAGGAGGCAGGCACATGCGGAAGTATTATACCGAGCAGACGATGGAGAGCATCGCCCGGCGTGTGCTGGATGCCTACGATGAGCGCCTCTACCGGGGGCAGCCCCGCGCCATCCCCATCGAGGACCTCATCGAGCGCCACGGACTGACGCTGGAGTTCCAGTACCTCCGCAAAAATGGCCGGATCCTAGGGAAAACCGTTTTTGACACCGGCCTGGAGGCCGTGTACGACATGGAACTGGGCGAGTATACCCTGTTCCCGGTGAAAGCCGGCACGATCCTCATAGATGCCTCGCTGTGTGAAGAAGAAACCAGCACCGGCCGCCTGCGATTTACCGAGGCCCACGAACTGTCCCACTGGATCCTGCACAAGGGGCTGTACACAGGCACCGGGGAGAGCGCGGCGCTGCAGCCTGCCGTCAGGGAAACCAGTATGGAGATCCAGGCGAATATGCTTGGGTCCGCCCTGCTCATGCCCATGCCAATGGTCAAGCGGTGTTTCTACCAAATGCGGTCCGGTCGGGATAATCAGGCCATTGTTCAGGCCATGTCGGAGGTGTTTCAGGTATCCCGCCAGGCCATGCGGATCCGGCTCACCAACCACCATCTGCTGTAAAATTTTTTACTGTGGTGTTCTCAAAATTGAGAACACTTTGGAAGGAGGAACGCCATGCAACAAGTGAAAAGAACCCATGCGGTGCGCTGCCCTGTGTGCGGTAAAGGGCGCGTCATTGATGCCGCAGCCGACGTGGATCCGGGGCGCCTGCACCTCTACGGCCCGGAGCATGCGGACAAGGCGGAGCTGTTCTCCAAATGTCCAAAGTGCGGGCTGCAGATTGGCATCTCCTTTGAAAAGGCAGGACATTCCTAAAAGCAAATAAAATATAGAGTATCGACCTCGTCAAGTGCACCAACCGCCCGCATCAGCAGCGGGATCCACCGTGTTCGGAGCCTTACAGGCAGCAGTTCTGCTGTGCTGTAAGGCTCTTTTTTTGCGCTTTTCCGCGGCAGAACAGCGGAAAGGCACGAAATGCGGAACGCCTGGCAGCCCTACATAGCAAAGTACCCGTGATCCCCAACTCAGAAGTTTCCCCTAAAAAATCTGAGATTGGAGATCACGACTATGGAAAAATGGCAGGAAAATCGCAACTACAGAAAAATCAGGGACGAGAATGGAACTGTCATCGCCAACATCATCACCGTGGATGGTAGGGATGTGGCGGTCACAGAGGACGTATTCGCGGCGTATGCCCAGATGGACCGGCGGGAGCGGTATCTCAGCGAGGATCTGCCCACTGGCAAGGTCCTCTCCATGGAACAGATGGCAGAGGACGGCGTTTTGCCGGACTATGTGGGCGCGGAAACGGCGCCCAGCGCCGAGGACTGCGTCCTTGCACGGGAGTCGGAACGGGAGCGGGAAGAACTGACCAGCCTGCTGCTGGCGGCGCTTATCGCCTTGGAGGACCGGGACAGGCAGCTCATCACCGCGCTGTTTTATGACCGCCTCTCCACCAGAGAATACGCCCGGCGAATCGGCGTGACCCAGCGGGCCGTCATCAAGCGCAGGGACCGGATCCTGCGGGACATGAAAAAATATTTTGAAAAATTTGCGGCGTGAGGGTATTCACCCAGCCCCTTTTTCGGGAGGACAGCGAAAGGGGGAAATACCTCCCCCTTCGCTGCTCCTTGAAAAGTGCATACCAGCAATGCGGGTAACACGCAGCCGTACCCACCCCACAGCGCGCGCCAAGACCCGGCCCCAGCGGCCGGCGAGCGATCCAGCCTGCGGTCGGCCCTGGCAGGCCGGACAAGAGATGGGACGGCTCGAATAATGACACACCAAGCACGGCCTGCGCGTAAGACAGGCGGCGCTGCTCCGGGATTGAAAGCAGTAGAGATCCCGGAAATATGCCCGTGAGGCCCCGGCCAGGGGCCTGCCCGCATTGTTCCCGAACCCATCGGGGGGGCGAGTGCGAATACGATGGGAACACGAAAAAAGATAAAAGGACGGAAGTATCCATGAAGAAATATACCCATGAAAAGGCCCATGAGGAAATCGACTATATTTTTAAAACCCTATTGCCTCAGAGGGGCATGGCGGAGCGGCCGGAACAGATCCGGCTGTGTCACAGCATCCTGGACGCCATGCTGGACGGCAGCATCGCCCTGTGCGACGCGGGGACCGGCATCGGCAAGACCTTCGCCTACCTGACCGCCGGCATCCTGCATGGCAAGTGCCGGGCGGCAGAGGGTAAACCGCAGCGTCCTATCCTGATCTCCACCTCCAGCATCGCGCTGCAGAGCGCCATCCAGAAGGAGTACCTGCCCCTGCTGTCCAGCGTGCTGCTGTCCGAGGGGCTGATCTCCGCGCCCATTGAGGCGGTCATCCGCAAGGGCAAGGCTCACTACGCCTGCGACGCCCGGCTGGAACGGCGGGTCCGTCAGGTGGAGGGCAGCCATAAGAATCCCGCCGCCCGCCAAGCCCTGCACACCGCCTGGCATGTGCTGGATCTGGACCAGCTGTCCGGGATGAGCAGTTATGACCGGGGGCGGATCTGCGTTCCCAAGCGGTGTAATTGCCGGCGGAAGGACTGCCGATACCGCTGTTTCCTGGACGCCTGCCAGAGCGGGCAGTACACGGTTCAGATCTGCAACCACAACCTCCTGCTGGCGGACCTCATCCACCGCAGCCAAAAGAAAAAGCCCCTCCTGCCGGACAGCGCGGCCATCATCATAGACGAGGCCCACAAGCTGCCGGAAACCGCACGGCAGATGTTCGGCGTAACGCTGAATGCCCAGGACTTTGCGGAGCTGATCCGCAGCCTGCATGTGGAGCGGTATGTCCTCGCGGCGGAACTGCTGTCCGAGGCCGTGGAGCCGCTGGCGGAGAAACTGTCGCTCCCGGTGGAGGAAGGGGCCGGATTTGACGCCTACCAGATGTTCCTGGAGCGGCCGCATCAGGTCCTGACGGTGATCTGCCGGCAGCTGGAGGGCCTGCTGACCAGGGAAACCTGGCGCCTGCTGTCCGCCGTCGCCTCCACAGTATCCCTCTTTTACCTGGGGAATCCCGAGATGATCTTCTACGCGGCAGACGACGACCACGGCGGGTCCATGCTGTGCGGCACGGTGTCGGAACTGGCCGCGCAGCTCCAGGCCACGCTCTGGCGGCAGGAACAGCCCATTGTCCTGACCTCCGGCACCCTTGCCGTTGGGAAGGATTTCAGCCGGTTCCGCACCGCCGCCGGCCTGACAGGGGAACGGCCCGTGACGGAAACTGTGTGTCCGTCACCCTTTGACTATCAGCACAACTGCCTCCTCTATCTTCCCCCGGACCCGATCCCGCTGGACGCGGCGGACTACTACGACCGGCTGGCCGCACAGATCCGGCAGCTGGCGGCGGCATCCCACGGCCACGCCCTGGTGCTGTTCACTTCCTACTTCGCCATGTCGGCGGTCAAGGAACGGCTGCAGGCCGCGGCGCTGCCCTTCCCTGTATTTACGATGGGCAAACGCCCGGCCCTCACCCTGGCGGCATTTCGCGCCGCTCCCGGCAGTATCCTGCTGGCCACCGGCGCGGCGTGGGAGGGGCTGGACTTCGCTGGCGACGGCGTGTCCATGCTCATCATCCCATGCCTGCCCTTCGCCTACCCGGACGCTGTAAAAGAAAAAGAGCGGGAGGACTACCCGAACCTGCGGGAGTTCCTGCGCTCCGTCGTTGTCCCGGAAATGCAGATCAAACTGCGGCAGGGCTTTGGCCGGGCCATCCGCACAGAAACGGACACCTGCGTTGTCGCTGTGCTGGATCCCCGCGCCGCCCGCGGCCGGAGATATTTCCAGAGCATGGCAGAGGCCCTGCCGGGGATGCCGGTGACGGGCAGCCTGCGGGCCGTGGAACATTTCTACCGTGCCCACAAGGACGCCGGCTATTTCCGGCTCCCCAACGCAGGATGAAATTGTTGCCTTTGCTGCGTCTGTTCGCCATTCCTTGGTGGTGTTGGTAATGGCTTTCGTGATGCTTTCCGGCTATACTTGCGTTGCAAATCAAGAAAAGGAGGCAGTCAGACATGGAGCAGACCAAGGGCCTCTCATGCCAAATCCCGGAATCCCTGCATGCCAGGGTGACGGCGGAGCGCGTCGCGGCAAACCAGTCCCTCAGCGAGTACATCACGGGACTACTTACCAACTACTATGAAAATGGAGGAAAAAAAGACATGGCACAGACAAGGACAATGGCATTTCAAATCAGTGAGGACCTGTTCCAGCGGATCAAGGACTATCTGGCCCACGAGAATGAGCGCCAGGGCCGGAAAGTGACCCAGAAGGAGTTCGTGATTGGGCTGATCGAGGACGCTCTGGAGCGGTGGGAGCAGGAAACAGCGGATGCCGATCCCGGCGCACCAACTGACACGCTGGATCCCATAGATGAGCCGGCAGACAGCGCCCCGTCCTGGGAGGCTGAAGAAACGGAAGGAGGAGCCAAGAATGTGGCAGAATGAACTGGAGGCCATGATTGCGGCCGGCGGAGCGCCCTGCAGGGCTTGCGGCCAGCGGATGCTGAAAGCGGACGGCTGCACCTGGACCCATGTGAAATGCGGCAACCGGTACTACCGCCGCATTAAGTACGGCGAGGATGGCATGGCGCATGGCGATGCCCGCTGCCACGATTGCGGCGCCAGGCCTGGGCATTACCACCATGTGGGGTGTGATGCGGAGCGGTGCCCGGTGTGCGGAGGGCAGCTCATCAGCTGCGACTGCGACATCTCCGAGTATGTGGAGCGGCCACCCAGGAAGAGAACAACCAAGTAAATCAGGATCCCAGAACCGCCCGGAGCGCCCGACAGGGACGTTCCGGGCGGTCTGTTTCACAAGAGAACCGGAGGTGAGAAAACGTCGGAACAGAGAGCCAATCGTTTCACAGAACAGGAGTTGGAGATTGCCCGTGGGACGGACCTGCCGGACCTGCTGGCGTCTCTCGGCTACACCGTGACGCGGATAGGCCGCTACTACTCCACCAAGGAGATGGACAGCCTGCGGATCAAGAACCGCCGCACCTGGTATCGCTACTCCGAGAGAGTGGGCGGGGATGCCATCACCTTCCTACAGCATTTTTGCGGCAGAAGTTTCCCGGAGGCGGTGGAGGATCTGCTGGCATTCCACGGCCGCGCCAGGGACGCCCCCGCGGAGCGGAGCAGGCAAACTGAGCAGGCGCCGGAACCGCCGAAACCGTTTGCATTGCCGCCCAGGCACACCGATGCCCGCCGAGTGTACGCCTACCTGAAAAAGCGCGGGGTTTCTCCCCAGATTATTCGGAGTTTTATTTCCGCAGGACTGCTGTATGAGGACTCCGAGCATCACAACTGCGTGTTCGTAGGGTATGACAGGGACGGCAAGGCTGCCTTCGCCAGCCTGCGGGGCACCTACGACCGGGACGGCAGCGGTTTCAAGGGCGACGCCGCCGGCAGCGACAAATCCATCGGTTTCCGACTGCCGTATGCCCCGGACAGCAGGACCGTGTATGTGTTCGAGGCACCTATCGACCTCATGAGTTACTGCACTTTGCACCGGGAGTTCCACAGCAATGCACTTGCCCTGTGCTGCCTGGATGACCGCGCCCTGTCGGTGTTTCTTCGGGAGCATCCCACAGTGCGGAAGGTTGTCCTGTGCCTGGATCACGACCGCCCCGGCCAGGAGGCCGCGGAGCGCATGGGCCGGAAATACGCGGCGGAGGGATATGTCGTGCAGACGCTGTCCCCTCCCTCCCGGAAGGACTGGAACGCCTATCTGACCTTTGTGCAGCAGTTCCGGGAAAGGGGGCGGTGACCAAGTAAACGAAAATAAAAACCTGAACCAGCAATTTCTACACAAAAGGAGGAAAGAACGCTTGAAAAGCAAGACAACCAGGCATGGCCTGAAGCGCATGACGGCCCTGCTGCTGGCCGTGGTTCTGTGCGTCGGCATGGTGCCCACCGCCTTTGCCGCCCAGCAGGACAGTTACCACGACCCCGCTGAGAACTGGCAGGAGGCCAACAACCGCACCAACGAACTGGACGCCAACGCCACCGTGACCCACGAAACCTTTAACTGCAAAGTCTGCAAGCAGCAGACTTCCTTTATCGTGTTCCGCACCCCGGAATATACCAGGGATGGCCAGACGGCCATGAGCCGGAATGTGAAATACTCGGACGGCACCTTTGTAGATGGTTCCGGCAAGGGTTCCATTCTGGACGGCGTACCGGGACAGGACGCCTATTACACGGCTTATCACTGGACCAAAGCCGTGTGTGAAACCTGCGGCAGCATCAACACCAACATGGCCAAGACGGACTACGGCTACCTGAAGAACGTCTATTGGCTCTACGATTGCGCGAACAATTTTTTCGAGGAACTGCCGGAAACCCAGACCATTGAGCAAGCGGACAGCGAGTATCACCGCGTCATCACCACCAGCGGCGAATACTGCGGGTTCTGCTACGGCACATTCAAGGAGGAAAATTCCACGTTGGAGCGTCACCACATGGAGAATGCCATCCGGCCCGAGTTGGCCCATGACCGCTTTGTGGAGATGGATACCTGCGCCGACTGCGGCTATGCTGAAACTTCCTACACCGCCGCCAAGGCCGTCATTGCGGACTACTTCGGCGTGGTGGACGGCCAGCCCCACACCGTCACCGTGTCGGACTTGTCCGAGGCCGGCGTGACCACCGCTATCCGCTACGGCCACAGCGCAGATGCCTGCACCCTGACCAGCGCACCCAACTACACCGAGGCGGGGGATTACCCGGTTTACTACGAGATCACCTACACCTACCACGACACGGACATGGTGGAGGACGGTGTGGCGTATGTCCATCTCAGGGATGAAACCACCACCGAGGACGGCTCCTGCTCCTGCGGCTGCGGCAATCCTGACTGCGGCTGCCAGGATCCGGACTGTGACGGCTGCTGCTGTGACGACAAGGGCTGCGGCGAGAACCACAACTGGACACTGCTGGATAGCGTAGACCCCACCTGCCTGACCCTGGGCTATGACCGCTATCTGTGCGTGGACTGCGGCATGATTGAAAAGCGGGACTATGAGGCCGCGCTGGGCCACGCCTATCAGAGTGTGGTCATCCGGGACGCCACCTGTGAAGTCCCCGGTAAGACCATTGACATCTGTGAGCGGTGCGGCAATGTGAAAGAAACCGACCTGCCTCAGACCGAGCATGAGTTCTCCACCACCGTCATTCCGGCAACCTGTACCAGCCCTGGCTACACCCTGCGGGAGTGTACCGTCTGTGGGGAGCGCCACATCGAGGACATCACCGCCGCGCTGCCTCACAACTATGTAAGCAAGACCACCCCGGCCACCTGTGAGGGCGGCGGGCGCACCCTCCATATCTGCGAGGGCTGCGGCAGTTCGTTCATCACCGACTACACCGACCCGCTGGGGCATAGTTGGGACGAAGGCAAGGAGATCACCGGGGCCACCTGCACCGGCGAGGGCATGACCGAGTACACCTGCGTCCGCTGCGGAGCCACCCGTCTGGAGGGCGACGAGGCCGCGGGCCATATCCCCGGCGACCCGGCCACCTGCACCGATCCTCAACTCTGCACCCGCTGCGGCGCCGTCATTGAGAACGCTTTGGGCCATGACTATGCCGAGGAAGTGACCGAGCCGACCTGCACCGAGATGGGCTACACCACCTATACCTGCACCCGCTGCGGCGACGCCTACAAGGGCGACTACACCGAGGCGGCAGGCCATAAGCCCGGCGACTGGATCATCGACAAGGAGCCTACCACCGACAGCGAGGGCAGCAAGCACAGGGAGGGCGAGGTCTGCGGTGAGAAGTTAGAGGAAGAAACCATTGAGAAGATCTACAATCAGGCCACTACGGACAGTAAGGGCGAGGCCGTTGTGGGCGGCTATCTGGTAATTGTCACGGATACCGACACTAAAGACCCCGTTTCCAATGCTATTGTCACTCTCCATGCGGACGATACCCTGTCCATCCGTCTCCCCAATTCCCGCCAGCTGGACTATGCCGACCAGACTACCGTGACTGTCCTGCTCACCAAGGATAAGAGCGCCGTGGAGGGTATGTTCGTTACTATGACTGACAAGCACGATAACTACTGTGCCGGTAACACTGACAGCAATGGGCAGGTCACTGTTCCCGGCACCAGCGGCAAGACCAATGAGGACGGCAATACCACCGTTGGCTGGGAGGACGAGGACGGCGACCGCTGGACACTGACCGTCACTGTAGAGGACTACGAAACCGGACGCCCCATCGAGGACGCGGAAGTATCCATCGGCAAGGGCGGCAATATTACCGTCACCCTGCCGGACGGAACCGATATGGATGAGGATAACCGCATCACCGTCACGGTCACGGACAATGAGCGCGACCCCCAGGAGGGTGTGACGGTTATCGTCAAGGGTGATCTGGGCCAGAGTGAGCGCGGAGAAACCGACGAGGACGGCAAACTCACCGTCCCCGCTGTCACAGAAACTGAGTACCACGGGGCCTATATCTATGGCTACACAGACGGCACCTTTGGCCCGGAGCGCAGCATGAGCCGGAGCGAGGCCGCAGCCATCTTTGCCCGCCTGCTCTCTGACCGGCTGGACGAGCGCATCCCCAGCGGAAATAATGTGAAGTTCAAGGATATTGACCCGGATATGTGGTATGCGGGCTATGTGGAATATCTCACTGGCTACGGCGTGGCCGTGGGCTACAATGACCGCACCTACCGGGGTGATAAGGCCATCACCCGCGCCGAGTTTACCGCTATGGCGGCGCGGTTCTTTGATGTGTACGGCGATGGAGCCGAGGAAATCATGGAGCAGTACGAGGGCTTTGACGATGTGAGCGACGGCTACTGGGCTGCTGAGTATATCAAGGACGCCGCCATCCACGGCTGGGTAGAGGGCTACGGCGACGGCACCTTCCGGGCCGACGATCCCATTGACCGGGCGGAAGTCGTCACCATTGTCAACCGCCTGCTGGGCCGCGAGGCTGACGAGGACTATATTGCCGATAATCACCGCCGTCTGGTGATGTTCCCCGACGTGTCCTCCCGCCATTGGGCCTACTACAACGTGCTGGAGGCCGCCAACGCCCACACCGCCATCCTCACCGCCCCTGAAACCTGGGACAAGTGATCCAACCGCTGTGCCGCGGCCCCACTGTGGGCCGCGGCGCTTTTATCCCACAATTCACTCTACATTAAATAAAGAAGGAGAAATGCACCTATGCTGAAGATCGTAGCAATCGGAAACCTGACAAACGATGTGGAACTGAAGGTCCATGAGGCCACCGGCAAGCCCTATGCCATCCTGCGGATCGCCTCGGACCGCCGCTACCGGGACAAGGACGGCAACCGCCTGACGGATTTCATCTCCATTAAGGTCCGCGGCCCGCTGGCGGAACGCTGCGCGGAGTTTGCATGGAAGGGCTGCAAGTTGGCCGCCTCCGGCGACTTTGAAACCATCACCTTCGCGGACGAGCCGGAGCGTCAGCCCGGTTTCCTCATCAAAGCCACGGAGGTGGAGTTCCTGTCTCCCCGCCGCGTGGAGGAAAGCGCCGTGTCCATGCCTGCGGACGGTATGGATGAGGCTGCGGCCTGAGCGCCATGCGTAATACAGGCATTGAATACACCAGTGCGGAACGCACCCCCACCATTCTACCGGAACTGGCGGAACTGCTCCCCCCTCTCAGCGGGGAGCAGCTTGCCGCGCTGGAGAAGGACATCCTGCAAAACGGCTGCTATGCGCCCATCATTGTCAATGAGGATCTGGTCGTCGTAGACGGCCACAACCGGCAGCAGATCTGCACCCGGCACGACCTGCCCTACAAGATGGCGGTGTTTGCCTTTGACGATCTGCTGGAGGCCAAGCAGTGGGCGCTGGATACCCAGAAGGGCCGCCGCAACCTGGACAAATGGGAGTTGGGCAAGATCGCCCTGAAACTGCGGCCGGAGATCGAGGCCAGGGCAAAGGCCAACCAGGGTGCCCGTACAGACCTTTCGGCAACATTGCCGGAAGGTTCCGCACCTGTGGACACCCGCAAAAAATTGGCTGCATCCGTTGGCCTCGGAGAGCGCACGATGGGCAAGGTGATGCAGATCGACGAACACGCCCCCGCCGCCGTGAAGGAGGCCCTGGATAAAAAGGAACTGTCCGTCAACCAAGGGTATCAGATCACCCGGCAGGTACAGGATCTGCCGGAGGACGAGCAGGGGCAGGCGGCATTGGACCTGGTGGAGCTGGAAAAAGCGAAAAAGGAGATCCGGGAGAAGGATGCGGAGATCGACCGCCAGAGCAAGATCGCCGGCGTGTTCTGCAAGGCTTATGAAAAGGCCGTTCTGCTGACGCCCACAGAGGAAAATGTGCGGATCTGGGTCAAATGCACCCGCATGACTAAGGAAGAAATGGAGGATACCATCCAGGAGTCCCATGAGTTGGCCGGGGTGTTTACCTCCATTGCCGGCCTCATGGAACACCTCCTGCCGGAAAGGGGGACGCTATGAATGAGATGAGTGTGCGAACATGGCAGGAGCGGTTCCGTGCCGGGGATTTCAGCAGCCGGGACCGTGCTGTGCAGTGCGAGGCCGGCTGGTATGACTGGTTTTGCCGGGACGACGCCCTGGCCGGACGCCTGAAGAAGATCTCCAGCGTGGTGCTGGGGATCACGGACCCCTTCATTCTGGACAACTACTATGTGTGGTTCAAGAACAACTGCCCGCTGGAGGGACCGCTTTATGACGACGTCCGGTTTGAGCCTCTCACCGGGGAGCGCGACGGGAAATATTTTCTTGTTGCCCTGGACAGCCACCACGAACTGATCAAGTGGACGCTGTACACAGAGCGGTATGGCTATGACGCGCCGGAGTTTTGCTGCGGGAATGTGCGGGAGATGACCGCCTATATCAACGCCATGGCGCCGGAACTGGCCCAGGGGATCCAGCCTCGCTTCGTGCTGGAGAAAGCGGCTGTGGGGGAATATGTCCGGCAGCATGAAGGGAAAGCCGCCTACAGCATCCGGCGGGAGGGGGATCACCTGTTCGCCTACCAATCCTCCCGCGACTGGAAATATCGGACTGTCGCGGTTTCGGACTCTCCGGAGAATGTTCCCCAGGGCTTTCCCGCGGAGCGGGCCGAACAGCACGGCATGCTCTATGTTTTCCCAAGCAAGGCCCCCGCTCTGGACAGGGCCGACTATGTGGTGCGGCGCGCACAGCGCAGGAAGGAGCAGACGCGATGACCAGGAGATCCCACGGCCGCCCCGCGCTGCCGCCCGACGCCAAGGATGAGATCCTCCATGTGCTGTTTGCCAACATGGAGATCAGCGGCGACGAGATCGCGGCCATTTTGAAAAAACACCATGTCTCCTGCGACGCCGACGTCCTGCAGGACCGCTACCGCAGGCAGCTGGGCCAGCGCCTCATGGCCAGCCTCCGGGATGCCTCTGGTGAGCGCGAGGTCCTGTCCAATGGGAAGGGGCGGTATGTTGTGCTGGAGTGCTGCAGGGATCGCCAACAGCTCGCGGCCATCCGCCGCCGCATTCAAAATCAGGCGCATGGCCTGAACGCTTCCGCCGGCAAGGTGAGATCCCGCATCGCTGTGCTGGATCGCCTGATCGCCCGGCTCAGAAAGGCGGCGTGACATGAAGATCAAGGATCTGATCGCCGCGGTCCGGGACTACCCCGCTCTGCGGCAGGCGTTGGAGGAATCCAACACTGAATTGGACCTCAGCCGGATGGAATGCGCGCAACTGCAGAGCAAGATCAATGAACTGGAACCGCTCGTCGATGAATACTACCAGGAGAGCTGCGGTAAGGAATATGCCGCCAATCAGGAGCGCCAGAAAGTGGAAACACTGAAGAAAGCCCTTGCGTCCTTTTGCCCGGCCCTGGACAGCACGGAGCAGCTCCGGCGGTTCTATGACACCATCGCCCCGGATTTTGATGATGGTGGTTTCCGCCTCTACGACGCCGCCCTGGCGATCTCCGGCTATCCCAATCTCCCCGGCGAGTTCCCCTATGAGGACAACCGCGGTGTCTTTGATGAGGCGGACGGTCATCAACTGCTGAAGTACCTGACCGCCCTGCACTTCCATGCCGTTCGGTGGGAGGTCGTGCCGGGGACACCTTATGAAAAGGCTGTCCTGTTGGATGTGGACACCGCCACCCCGGAGTACCGGGCCTTTGAAAAGCAGCTCTATACGCAGGCCCTGCGTGACTTAGGTTTTCAGGGCCTTCTGCCCCAGGAGCAGGAACGGCGGATCGGCAAGCAAAAAGAAAAACGGAAGGAAGGTGCTGAGCGATAGAACAGAAACCTGACAATGGGATGAGCAAGGATGCCTTCTGGGCGCTGATTCAGGAGGCAAAAACCGCCTGCGGCCAGGATCTGAACGCTATGGAGGACTACCTGCGGGAGCAGCTTGTGTCTATGGGGCCTGCCGCGGCGAAAAATTTCCATGACATTCTGCAAACCTATGAGGATCTGGCGGACCAATACGGCCTGTGGGACGCCGTCAGCGTGATCAAGGAGTATGGCTGTTCGGATGACGGTTTTATCGACTTCCGCGCCTGGCTGATCGCCCAGGGCAAAGAGGTGTACATGAATGCGCTGAGGGATCCCGACACGCTGGCGGATATAGAGCCATACGGCGATTGCTGTTTCGAGTGCCTGTCCTATGTGGGCGATTACGCCTATGAGCAGCTCACCGGCCGCAGCGCCTACGACGAGATGGAACCAGACAGGATCGAGAAGATGCGGGACGAGCTAAAAAAGGATATCGTCTACAAAGACGGCATCCAATACCCCAGGGAGCCGAAGGACCTGCCACGGTTCCTACCCCGGCTGTGCGAAAAATACGGCGGGCCGGAGCGTTTCCTGGCGGCGCCATCCACATGGAATTACGACCTCCATGAGATCCGCCGGCTGCTGGACGAGGGCAAGGTCCAGGACATGGCTACCAAAAAAGAGAAAGGGGGCGGCGCTCGGTGAGCGAGGGATACGTCATCGGCGTGGACCACGGTTACGCAGCCATGAAAACTGTCCACGGTTCCTTCCCCTCGGGGCTGGTGGCCTATGAGCACGAGCCGTACACCCAGAAGAATGTGTTGGAATACGGCGGTACGTACTATGTGGTAGGCAGCGGCAGGCAGCCTCTGCAGAAAGACAAGACCCGGACGGAGGACTACTATCTGCTGACCCTGGCAGCCATCGCCAGGGAACTGGACTGCCGCAATGCCGAGCGCACCTGCTCCGTCATTCTGGCTGCCGGCCTGCCCCTGACCAGTTTTGGCCGGGACAAGAAGAAGTTCCGTGCCTATCTGCTGCGGGACGGCAAACCGGTGCCCTTCCGCTATGAGGGCCGGGACTATACCGTCACCGTCCGGGATGTGAAACTGTTCCCCCAGGGCTATGCCGCTGTGCTGACCCAGACGGAGCTGCTGGATGAACCGTCCGTCATCGTGGCGGACATCGGTGGCTGGACAGTGGACCTGATGCGCTTGGACAACCGCCTCCCCAATGCCGCCACCTGCCGCAGCTTGGAGTGGGGCATGATCCGCTGCATCGATGAGATCAGCGAACAGGTGCGACGCGTCCTGGGTCTTTCTCTGACAACGGCGCAGATCGAGTGCGTCCTGCGGGGTGATGCCAGCAGCCTCCCGGACGAGGCGAAAGGAATCATCCATGCCCAGGCGGACCTGTATGTGCAGAACCTGCTCTCCACCATCACGGAGTGCGGCCTGGACACCCGCGCCATGCCTACTATTTTTATAGGCGGCGGAGCGGCGCTCATGAAGCGGCGTGTTTCGGCCACAAACGGCCTGTGTCGGCCCGTGATCCTCGATGATGTATCCCTGAACGCCAAGGGCTATGAACGGCTTGTACGGCAGATGTCGGGGAGCGGCGCCCATGCCTGAAAAGCGACGGCTCAGTCTTTCCTTCTCCCTGACTCAGCGGGAGCAGCGGAACGCATGGGAGCGCCTGTCCGCCGTTGCGCCCGGACAGCGCATGGACGCCGTGTGCAGGATGATCAACGGCTATATGGAACAACAGGAACTGCTGGAGGCCATTCGCGGCGCTATCCGGGAGGAACTGGCAGGCGTTTCCTTCCCAAAGACCACTACGCAGCAGGAGCAGGCCGGGGCCGTCGATGAGGACGTCCTCGGCTTTCTCCGTGCGCTGCAGGAGGGAGATGATACCATCTGATTCGATATTTTGATATGTTCGCCGGGATCGGCGGCTTTCGGGCGGGGCTGACCCGCGTCGGCGGCTTCCAGTGCGTCGGACACTGCGAGATCGACAAATATGCCGAAGCCAGTTACCGCGCGATCCACGACATCAGGAAGGAGGAGCGATACTATCCAGACGCCCGAGCCATTGACCCCAACGACCTGCCCGACTTCGACCTTTTGTGTGGGGGATTCCCCTGCCAGGCGTTTTCTCTCGCTGGCCGCAGAAAAGGATTTGACGATGCAAGAGGTACTCTCTTCTTTGAAATTGCCCGCCTGGCTGAAACCAGACGGCCTTCGTATCTTCTGCTCGAGAACGTGCCAGGACTGCTTAACCATGACGGCGGCCGGACGTTTGCGGCCATCCTCTCCGCGCTTTCTGACCTGGGGTACCATGTCGAATGGGCTGTGCTTAACAGCAAACATTTTGGAGTCCCGCAGTCAAGGAGGAGGGTGTTCCTTATCTGCTATCTTGATCCCCGATGCGCCGGAAAAATATTACCTGTCTTCGGAAATGGTGCAAAAGCTCTTATACAACTCATCGGCGGGGCGCAAGGACACCGGGTCTATGACCCAGAAGGAGTAGCCTGTACCCAGACAGCCGGTGGTGGCGGCCTCGGTGTGAAAACCGGGTTATACCTGCTGCCGCCGGACGCGCCCTTTGTGGATCTGTGTGCGGGGCATCCGAAACGGACGCAGCAATCCCGATGCATCACTGCCCGCTATGGGCAGACGACGCTGTCCAATCATAAGGCGGAACGCTCCGGGGCGCTGCTGATCAAGGAAGCCACCCGAAAAGGCTATCAGGAGGCGGCGCCTGGCGACAGCGTGGACTTGGGCTATCCGGGCAGCGCCACACGCGCCGGTCGGGTCGGGGTCGGTGTCGCCCATGACGCCGCCAGTGTGCAGGGCATTGTGGAGCGCGGCGGACGCATCCGCCGCCTGATGCCCAGGGAGTGCCTGCGCCTGCAGGGCTTTGACGATGAGCAAATCGACAAGATCCTCGCCATCAACTCGGACGCCCAAGCCTACAAGCAGGCAGGCAACAGCGTCACCGTTACAGTGATCGAGGCCATTGGCCGGCGCATCCGGGCCGTGGACGAGGCTTTGCGAAAGGAGGCGGCTGCGTGACCGGGATGAAGGACCAGTATTTCGGCGTCGAGGTGGAGATGACCGGCATCACCCGTGAACAGGCCGCGCAGGCGCTGGCAGATTATTTCGGAACGATCCCACAGTACAAAGGTGGGGTTTATGATGCATGGGTCGTCAAAGACACAGAAAACAAAGAGTGGAAACTGATGAGTGACGGAAGCATCCGTGCAGAGCGAAAGACATTGCATGGCTACGAACAAACAAATAACAGGCAATATAAAGTGGAGATGGTTTCGCCCAAACTGACCTATGCGGAGCTGCCAAAGTTCCAAGAGTGTGTGCGGCAGATCCGGCATGCGGGGGCAAAGGTCAACAGTTCCTGCGGCCTGCACATCCATGTGGACGCGGCCAACCACAACCGCCAGAGCTTGAAAAACCTCCTGAGCATCATGTACGCCAAAGAGGACATTTTGTTCAAGGCCCTGCAGGTGAATGAGGCCCGTGCCGCCCGCTGGTGCCAAAAGGTGCGGGAACCCATGCTGCGGCAGGCCCGCACCCTCTCCGCTGAGGAAACCAAGGATCTGACACAGCTGGAGAGCATTTGGTATGAAGGGGAGGTCAGCGCAGGAGAGCATTACAACTGGACACGCTATTATGCCTTAAACCTGCACTCGGTGTTCTATCGCGGCACGGTGGAGTGGCGCTGTTTCAACTCCACCCTCCATGCAGGCCGTGCCGCGGCGTACATCAACCTGTGCCTCGCCATGTCGGCCCAGGCCATAGCCCAGCGCAGCACTGTCATGCGGAAAACCCACAGCGACAATGAACTATTCACTTTCCGTGTATGGCTGGTGCGCCTGGGCCTCAACGGGCCGGAGTTTAAGAACACCCGCGACCATCTGCTGGCCAACTTAGATGGTGACCGTGCCTGGCGCTACGACAAGGACAGTTACGAAGTCAACAAAAAGAAGAAAAAGAACCGAGAGATGGAGAGGTGACGAGATGAAGATCCGCATTGAAGAAGATATCCTGTCCGGTACCGGGGCGGAGATCATGGACCAGCTGCGCGCCCGTGTATTTGACCCCACGGAGTTCCCTGACACGGAGAGTTACATCTGGTTCCTGCGAAACAATGTGGTGCGTACCACCGGCCTGGACTTCCCACTGCCAGAGGGGGATGTGGAGCAGCAGGCCCGCATGATGTTCTCCCAGTTGGCGAAAGTAGGTGCCCTCACGATTCTGGAGGACTGATATGGCGGAACGGTTGTATTTTGCCTATGGCAGCAATATCAATCTGGAGCAGATGGCTGTCCGCTGTCCCGCCGCTCAAGTGGTTGGACCTGCGGTGCTGGATGGCTATGAACTGCTGTTCCGCGGCAACCGGCGCGGAACCGGCGTCGCTACCATCGAGCCTTTGCCTGGCAGCCAGGTCCACGGCCTTCTGTGGAAGCTGACGCCGGAGTGTGAGCGATCCTTGGACGTCTATGAGGGATACCCGCGCCTGTATGAGAAAGAGAATATCACGGTCCGCACCGGGGACGGCAAAGACGTGGTCGTCATGGCCTACATCATGACAGGGGAACTATGGCGGGATCCCACTATCCCTTCTCCCGCCTACTATGGCGGCATTCTGGAGGGATACCGCCAAAACGGCCTGCCGGTGCCGGAACTGGAGGCCGCGCTGAAAAATGTGCACGACGAGGTGCGGCAGGCCCGGCACTTTGAGCGCATGCAGGAAATGGACCTGTTTTTCGGCGAAAAGCCAGGCAGGAAGAAGGGCCACCATGAGCGATAAAGGAAAGAGAGGCGCGGTATGGCAAGAAAAACCATCTCTCTGACGGGAGAACTACACATGAATGCCACAGGATTTTCCGTAACCGTAGATGCACTGGAAACATTGAAAATCGTTGGTATCGCATATGGTGTTTATGACCATGCGGAAGATCTGCGGGATTGCCGTGTCACACTGGAGAATGGTGAGCGGCCGGCACTGGTTGTTCAGGAAGATGTCAGCCTGCATGGAAGTCCCTTTTGGGAAACCGTGCGTACCATTACAGATGACCCGGAACGGATCCGGCAATATGTGGCATTTCGGGAAACGCTAAAAATGTTCCAACAGATAGAACGGGAGCGCGAAGTTGTGCAACGGGATACAGGCCGCAGCAGTCAACAGGGCGCTCCCGCCAAGAGGAAGGATTGCCATGAGCGATAACCATCTGACAATCCTCGTTGTAGAGCCGGGGAAACCGCCATATCCCCGGCAGATCCCAGACACCCTGCAGGCCATGCAGGAGATTGTCGGCGGGGACATCGACGCCACATACCCCTATGAGGATCCCGTGGCGCTTATATTTAACAGCAGCGGCAAGTTTGCTGGCCTGCAGCCAAACCGCCTCCTCCGGCTGGAAAACGGGGATCCGTATGATGTTGTGTGCGGCACCTTTTTCCTCGCCGGCCTCGGCGGGGAAACCTTTGTGTCTTTGACGCCGGAACAGCTTCGAAAATATGAATCCCTGTACAGCCGGGAGATGTTGTTCCCACTCCCCAAAAAGAAAGAGAGAAGGAATGAGCATGAAAGATAAGACCATTCTGACAGCGGAGTCCGTCACAGCGGGCCACCCGGACAAGCTGTGCGACACCATAGCGGATACTGTGCTGGACTGCTGCCTGGAACACGACCCCAACGCCCGCGTCGCCTGTGAAGTTCTGGCGACGGCGGGCAAATTTGTGGTGGCCGGCGAGATTAGCGCGCTGACGATCCCGGATATCTCTTCCATCGTGCGCGACACGGTGCGCCGGGCCGGATACAACTGCAGGGACTTTGATGTGGAGGTTCTCATCCACCCCCAAAGCCCGGACATTGCAGACGCTGTCGCAGACAGCGGCCAAGCAGGTGCCGGCGATCAGGGCATCATGTACGGCTACGCCTGCAGTGAAACAGAAAATCTCCTGCCACTGCCGGTAGTGCTGGCCCACCGCCTGACCGCCCTGCTTACCTGTGCGCGGACGATGGGCAGGATCAGCGGCCTGCGGCCGGACGGAAAGGCGCAGGTGTCTGTGGAGTATGTCTTCGGCGCACCCCGGCGGATCTCCGCCATCGTCCTCTCCTGCCAGCATGCGGAGGATAAGGATCTGTCCCAACTGCGGGAGGAACTGCTGGAATTCGTCATCCAGCCAGCCCTCCGCATCTTCCCCGCGGATGAGGACACGGAGATTTTCATCAATCCCTCCGGCCGCTTTGTACTGGGTGGGATCGAGGCGGACACCGGCCTGACCGGCCGCAAACTGATGGTGGACACCTATGGAGGGCTGGCCCCCCACGGCGGCGGCGCGCTGTCCGGCAAGGATGGGACCAAGGTGGACCGCAGCGGCGCCTACATGGCCCGCTGCATCGCCAAGAATATTGTGGCCGCCGGCCTCGCGGAGAAATGCACAGTCGCTCTGGCCTATGCAATCGGGCGGGCCGATCCGGTGGCCGTCGACGTGGATACCCACCTCACCGGTACATACTCGGACAAACTGCTGGAACAGGCGGTCCGCTGTTTCTTTGACCTCACGCCCGCAGGTATGATCCATACCCTGCAGTTGAACCAGCCGATTTTTGCGGACGCCTGCAACTATGGCCACTTTACCAGGGCAAACCTGCCGTGGGAGCAGACCGGTCAGGCCGGAAAGTTTGCGGAGCTGTGTGCGCAGTTGGATCACGGAGATGGTGGCGGCTGAAATATATAGCATCCTGTTCTTTTGGTAAGGACAGCATCGCCACCATCCTGCTGGCGCTCCGCTACGGGGAACCGCTGGATGAGGCGGTGTACTGCGAAGTTATGTTTGACAGCCATATCTCCGGCGAGGTGCCGGAACACCGGGACTTCATCTATGGCACGGCCATCCCCGCACTGGAGCGCATGGGCGTAAAGATCCGCATTCTTCGTGGGCTGCAGACCTATGTGGGGCTGTTCACCGGGCGGATCACCCGCGGGCCGAAAAAGGGCCTGCTCCGCTCCTTTCCCATCTGTGGGCGATGCGCCGTCCAGCGGGACTGCAAACTGAAACCGATTTTACGGTACCAGAGAAGCCTCCCGCCGGACACGGTCCAATACATCGGCATCGCCAGGGATGAGCAGGAGCGGCTGCTCCGGCTGGACGGACGCCGTGTTTCCCTGTTGGACAAGTATGGCTATACGGAACAGGACGCAAAGCAGCTCTGCCGGGAGGCGGGGCTGCTTTCTCCTGTCTATGACTTCACCGACAGGGGCGGCTGCTGGTTCTGCCCCAACGCCAGGCGACGGGAACTCCGCCATCTCTATGACCACCACCCGGATCTGTGGGCCAGGATGCTGGAACTGCAGGCCCTGCCGGGAAAGGTCACTGAGAAGTTTAACCGGACCACGACATTTTCGGAAATTGACGCAGGTTTTCGGCGTGAAGATGAACAACTCAGCCTATGGAAAAACGCCGCATAGCGGTGAAGGGAGGTTTCATGCCAAATCATATCACAAATTTGATCTCATTTGGAGATCAGCCGGAGCAGGTCGCCGCTTTCCATCAAATGCTGCGGGATCTGCGCCAGAAGGATGGTGTTTACGGGAGCATCGATTTTAACAAACTCATCCCTATGCCAAAAGCCTTAGACATTGAATCCGGAACCAGGACAACCAACGGCCTTGACGCATATCGCCGGTTTATAACTGGTGACAAAGCCGGCGCGGAAGCTTTCCAAAAAGAACATCCGGAGGAATGGGCGCTTGGGAAACAGGCGTATGAGAATATTCAGCAGTACGGTTCCCCCACCTGGTACGAGTGGTGTAATAAAAATTGGGGAACCAAATGGAATGCGTATTCCTGTGTGGAACTGGGTAAGGATGATGATACCCTGGAGTTCTTTACTGCCTGGAGCAGCGTCCCGACAATTTTGGAGGCCCTTTCGAGAAAGTACCCGGATCAGACTATCTCCTACTGCTGGGCAGACGAGGACATCGGGAGCAATGTGGGAGAGGCTGTATACAAAAACGGAGAAATGATCGATGCAAACATCCCGGAACCCGGATCCAGAGAGGCGTATGAACTGGCGTCGGATATCATGGGGATCGACCTTGCAGACTTTGACCTCTATCTCTCTGCGGATAAAAGCACCTATGAGTACCATGAGGACCCATCCAAAACAAAACGCACCAAGGATGGGCCGGCGAGATGACATTTTACGAACAGGAACTTCGGAAACTGTTTGCAGACGGCACGGTGATCGGCAGCCCCAAGTTTACAGGCCGGGCCTGTTTGGGAACGCTGGGAAAGGATCTCCGTGCCCGTGTGCAGTTTGTGACATCAGGCCACGCGGACCACTATGACGTCATCAGCGTTACGGTGCTGAACCGCACAGACGGCGTAGTAGATAAGCTCCGCCTCCGGCTGAAGGACGTCCTCGGCGTCAAGCAAGTGCCGGGCAACCCCAACTTCCGTAATGGCGTAGCGCCGCATATCTGGGAAGATAGCGGGAAAGTGGAGTGGTACGCCTTCCGCCCATCCGCGGCGGACTATTCCGCCATGCGGCAGGCTGTGAGCGAGTACCTGGGAGTGTTCCGGGATCGTGTGACGGAGCGCCGGCAGGATGGCCCAAGACTCGTCTACATCTGCGCCCCGCTCCGCGGCGAGGTGGAGAAGAATATCGCCTTCGCCAGAGATAAAGCGCGGGAGGTATTCGCAGCGGGCAACGTGCCCATCTGCCCCCATTTGATGTTTCCGCCCATTGCCGACCCGGAAAACCCGGCACAGGATCAGGCGGCACGGGAGATGGGCCTGCGGTTGGTGGAGTCCTGCCAGCAGGTCAACGTCTACGGCCCCGTCTGGACGGAGGGCATGTGGGCGGAGATCAACCACGCCGAGAGGCTGGGGATCCCTGTCCTGACAGACCAAAAGGAGCTGGGAAAGCCCCCGCGCCGGCGAACCAAGCAAGGGAAGGAGCGATGATGTGATGGTGGACAACATTCCGCCAGAAGAACTGGAGATCGAATTATCAGGCAGGCAGATCGAGCAGTTAGATGCGATTGACAATACCGTTTACCAAACGATCCTCACCTTCCTCAACAAGACGGAAGATGAATTTCCCTGGGATATGCATTATATAGGCGAAGTAGCGGATGCCATCGAAGGAACACTGCTGGATCTCGGCCAGCGGGTCCACCGGCCTGCAATCATAACGGAAAAAGACGGAACAGTGCATTTGGAAGAATATCAGGAACCTGTACTGCAAACACCCAAAAAGAATAAGAAGAAGGAGAAACCTGCCTATGAGCGATAACCCCCAGTGGGAAATCATCCAAGGCGACGCGCTGAAGGTGCTGTCCGGCTTTGCGCCTGGGACCTTCGACGCGGTGATCACAGACCCGCCCTACGCATCCGGCGGGCGCACCCAGGCGGAAAAGAACAAGTCCACGGCCAAGAAATACTCCAACATGGGCGACCATGCTCCGCCGCCCTTTGACGGGGACGCCAAGGACCAGCGGTCATGGACGCGCTGGGCGGCGGAGTGGCTGTACGACGCCAGAAAAATCTGTAAGCCCGGCGCCCCGGTGTGTATGTTCATCGACTGGCGGCAGCTTCCCGCAGCTACGGACGCCCTCCAGTGGGCTGGCTGGATCTGGCGCGGCACCGCCGTCTGGGACAAGGGCAACAGCCGGCCCCAGAAGGGACGCTTCCGCCAGCAGGCGGAGTACATCGTCTGGGGATCCAACGGGGACATGCCCATCAGCCGGCCTGTGCCCTGCCTGCCCGGCGTGTTCAAGTACGGCAACCCCCAGAACCGCATCCACCTGACGGAAAAGCCCCTGCAACTTATGCGGGACATCGTGAAGATCACCGAGCCGGGCGGACGGATCCTGGACCCCTTTGCCGGCAGCGGCACCACGGTGCTGGCCGCTGTGCTGGAGGGCTACTCCGCCACCGGCATCGAAGTCACGGACGCCTATGCCGCACTGGCCAGAGGCCGGATCCGCCAGGCGCTGGAGGACGTCCAATGACACGCCCTTGCTTTTCAACCGTGGACGGCAAGGACGTCCAATGACACGCCCTGCCATTGAAGGGAGGTCTGCACCATAGCAAAAGAGCAGCAAGCACGATTTTTCAGAAAGGCGGCTTCTGTTGCTGATTTGCAAAACGACACCCCGATCATCAAGACCGCGCCTTTTACGGTGGTGCGGGAGATCATCCTGCCGGAATCCAAATACCGCCGCTTTCAAGCGGACCTGCTGGCCGAGGCCCCTTTCATCGCCGCAAGGACCCAGCTCACCGGGTACAGCGAGAAGTTCGGCCGCTTCCGCTGCCTGCTGGTCACCGCCCGCAGGCGGCAGGACGGCATCCTCGTTGACAGCGAAGGTTACACCTACGCCCGCTATGCGGCGTATGTGCGGGACAAGCGCGAACTGGAACTGGCCGGCGTCCCGCGGGATAACCTGGACTTCAAGGCCCATGAGCGGTGAGCATTTTTCTTTTCCGCAGGAGAGGGAATTGAAATCCACCTACCGCTTGAAAATGGCCGCGCCCTGCGCGGCGAGGCCACCGCCGCCTTCGGCGGCGATGGCGCAAGCATAGCGCAAAGATATCTTTTGCGCGCTTGCAGGGGGGATCCCCCTGGCCCCAATGCCGCCTGCAGGCGGAAACTTTTCGGCAGAATTGCCGGAATGTAAGTATGTAAAATCGGGTTTGGCAAGGTTGCCAAACCCGGCCTTGAAAGGGAAACTCATGAAAATGGAAGCGGCATGAAGTGAGGAAGGGTTGACAATATTGTCAACCCTTCCTCACCAATCTCAATAC
>OLGB01001160.1_pt1 | contig 33097 bp, 28 predicted proteins | sample 1605691 | NCBI WGS metagenome assembly OLGB01 (sample SAMEA3888925, study PRJEB22519) | human gut metagenome | biome: human gut; feature: human-associated habitat; material: faeces | place: Denmark | collected 2010 | reverse complement strand
GATTGGCAGTCCATTATTAAGTTTTTTATTATGTTCCCTTTGTACACCGTTGCAAGCGTTGATTTTCATATACGGTGGAAGGCAAGCCGGCAGTATGCTCCAGGCGACAAATCTGATCTTTATATGCTGTTTACTGAAACAATGGCATTATTGCTCAAATTATTCAATGAGCCTGTTTATGTAAGTACATACAACTTTTTAGGTTTGGAGCCGGAAATCAACGGAGCCGAAATAATATTTGAAGGCAACAATTATTCTGGAACAATTGCTGAATCAGAGTTTGCAGAAAAGATTATTGACTCGTTTGAATTTTTTAACTTTCTTCTTGGCGTACATGGAAGAATATTTGGTTCAATTTCCAATGACCTTATCGATGAGAAAGATATATCAATTATCGAACACCTTGGTGAGGACTCAAATTACGTCATCCGAAAGGAAAGTGGTTGTTACTATAATTCAAGTATAGGATATATATCATTGCTCAACAACTACTATGACTGCAACTATCTCATTCAGCCCTATTCTTATGAACTGTTAACCGGAGTTACCGGAGCGCTTTTGTTTTCATCATTTTCAGATCAGACCTTATGCACCAATTATATTGAAAAGGAAATCCTTGATGTAGTTAACGAAGTGGTTGACCGTTTTTCGATTAATCAATACACACTGGTATGTCAAAGCAACAGATTATATTTGTTGTCGAGTAATTATATTTGGGTTTTTGCTGGAGATTACCATCATTCATATGTTGCTGAAGAGGAGAAATTAATTTTTGACAGGCAAGCAAAAGAAAATGCACTACTTCATGTAAACAGAGACTTTAAATGGATTTTCCCTGTCAACCCATCTAGATTTGAGCAATTAATTGCTGATATCATTGAATATCAGCAACCTGACACAACAGTACGTCTTGTCGGACGAACAAATAATCCAGATGGAGGTCGAGATATTATTATCCGTAGAAAAGAGGGAGAAAACCGTAAACTTACCATCTGTCAGTGCAAGGCATATCAAAACAGCGTAAATAAATCTCATGTAACAGACATACGAGATACGCTTGATTATTACGAAGCGACGGGATTCCTTTTAGCGGTTACTTCTGATATTACGGCTCCACTAATAGATCATTTGACATCACTAGAAAAGAAGTATGATGTGGATTGGTGGACAAGACGAGAATTATTTAAAATAATGCGACAATATCCATCGCTTGTTAATGCGTATCAAGACATTATTAAGGTTGTTGACAATAAAGAGGGACAATCCTGATTGCTGAAATCAAACTCAAAAAATGCGCCGCAATAAACAATGAAATAGCAAAAAACCTCTGAAATCAGCGATTTCAGAGGTTTTTTGGTCCGAGTGACTGGTTTCGAACCAGCGGCCTCGTGGTCCCAAACAGGAACCGAAAACTTTTTTCGGACGTTTCCAATGATTTTTCATCATTTCCGCTCGTATTCCGTTACTCTCGTGACCTCTTTGGAACCCCCATTTCCGCCTGTTCCGCGCGTGTCTGTAGTAATCCATGTGGTCAAAAACGCTTCCCGCTCAAAAGAACGGGAAGCGTTTTCTATGTTCAAGGTGTCTGCATTGTAACTCTGGGCAGAGGGTTATGCAAGTGGTTTCTGCGGGGTATCAACTCAAAGATTGAGCCGTTATAGACAAAGAATAGCCCCATCGCAAAGATCACTTTTCCAGAAGATCCTCCATCGTGCAGCCAAGGACTTTTGCGAGGCTGAGAACCGTTTCCGCGCTGGCTTTATTGATATCCTTGTTGTGTTGCTCGTACATCTGGATCGACCGGAGGCTGACGCCGCTTCGCTTGGCAAGCTCTGCTTGTGTGCAGCCGTAGGTCGTACGGATGCGCTTGAGATTGGTATCTGTAAAATACGCACGCACTTTGGCATCGGCAATATTGGCAAATTTGCTGATGTCTGCTTCGTGAAGCGGAGCGTACATCTGCTGCAAATCCTCGAACGAAAGGACCTTGAAAATATCGCCGAATTTCCTGCCGGAGAACCATTGATAGTACGCGATAGCCCAGCCGATCCAATACTCTCTGGAACGGCTGAACGTTACCTGCGGTTTGGCAGTTGGTGCTTTGCCGGTCGTCTCGACAAGAATATCTTCCACGACTTCAATTCCGCTTTTTCCTGCCAGATAAGCAGGCTCACCATTCTCGATTCGCTTGCTGACAGAGCTTACGGAAAATAGCTTCACAAAGTCATTTCCTGAAATACTGCAGGCGTTGATGGCATAGTCAAAAGCGTCGCCCAGCAGCGCCTGTGCGTTACTTAGATACATTTCTTGGTATGCGTGGGTCATCGTTTTGAATGCCTCCTCTCAGAATATCCAGCATATACAGACCATCGGTTTCTTCTTCAAGTATGCTCACATAATGTTGATCGGCTTCATCGTTCCGGGCCTTGCGGAGAACATAATATTTTTCCTTTTCTGCGATGGAAAATCCCTCGTAATGCAGCAGCGAGAACGCATATTTCGACTTGACGACGATCTGCTCTCCCAGCTTTCCCAGCCGCATGGCTTTTGCAAGCTGCTGTACGGAAATTCCATTATTTAAGAAGGATTCGGCATAGTCAAAATAGGAGTCATCAGCGCGATAGCCGATAATCAGGTCATAGGCATTGACGTTGACGCTGAAATTGTCAATCAAGTACCGTTTTGCCCGCTGCGCTGCCGGGGTTTTGATGGAAAACAGGCGGTGCTCCACTAAAACGGCGATCCAGTTCAGAATCGTATAGTCCGGACTGTTCAGATTCAGGATTTTCAGGTATTCCGTATCAAGACTGTAACGATTGGCAAAGCCATTGCGCAGAGAGGACACGGCCCATTCTTTCGCAAGTTCTTCGCTTCCTGTGCAGTAAAAGCCAAGACCGAAGTCATTGTTTTTCTTGCCAAACCCGAAAGTCGGCGTTTCCACAAGCTGCTCGGAGCCGTGATACAGTGTGATTTTCTGATTCATCCGTGTGTCCCTCCCGCATATCTCTATCTGCAATAGTATCACCAAAGTGATATAAAATCAAGTCGTATTTGTAGAGAGACCTCAAGAAAGAACGTTCCCAGCGTGAAACAAATTTATCTGCAAGTAGCTTCTTCAAAAGCAGCAGTTCAAAGGTTGCGTCGCTATAAACAAAGAATACTCAGGGCTGCGCCTACCGTGTCCAGAGCATCTGAATCTCCGCTTCGTTCGTATCCTCGTCGATGCCTTCCGACTGCACGACGAATTGCTCATGCCGGTAAAACGCAAGCGCCCGCTCGTTTTTCTGATAGACGCTCAGCGTCAAGCACGGTTTGCGCGACTTCGCATACTCCAGCAGTGCTTTGCCAATGCCCTTGGAACGCGCAGCTTTTGCAACGAAAATCCCCTCAATGTGGTTCTCCGTCAGACCGATGAAGCCGTCGATTTGCCCGGTGTTCTCGTTCTCGTGGACATAGAGCTCCGCCTGCGGGAGCAGATCACGCACCATTTCGAAATGCTCCGTCCAAAAGCTTGCCGCAATAAACGCATGGGCGTCCAGATTGCCGTGCAGCCAGATCTGCATGACCGCGTCCAAATCCTGAGTTTCAAATTTTCGTAATCAGGATTGGTATGACGATGAGGACGAGGCGTGGGACGAATGGGAGAATAATTGAATGAGTCGCTACTGTGACAAAAGTCCGTACTGTCTAGCCGACACATAAAACAAAAGAGCGCTATCTCCCCTTTTTCACAGGAAGATAGTGCTCTTTAATTTTAATAAAGATAACACGCAAACGTTACAGGCACCCCGTCATATATGGCGGAATGCAGAGGATACCGTCGCGCTCGATGAGATTTTTGGGGTGAATGATATAGCAGCCGCCGATTCGGTCCTTATACTTCTCACGGAAGCGCAGAAGTGAGTCTGTGGTATATCGCACGCCGGACTTCACCTCGATAGGATAAATCTTGTACTTCGTTTTGCTGTTGTTAATAGCAGACACTTCTGCACATAAATCTTGACGGGACCGACAAAGTGCTCGGTTCTCAAGTCCGAGCGTCTCAAGCTGCATTTATACCCTCTGAACATATTTTTCCGATCCTCGAAGGACAATACTCGGAGACAACACAAAGCGGATGATGTCTTCATTGTGGTATGCAGGAGCGCACACCTGATCCAAAAGAATCTCTGCTGCTTTTTCCCCCATAGCCTTCATCGGCTGCGTCACAACGCTGAGATTCGGCAAAGTATGGATGTTGACCAAATCATCAAAGGAAATAATTGCCATATCTTCTGGAACCCGTATCCCTTTCTCCCAAATGGCACTGACTACCCCTTTCATCATTACAGAATTGGCAACAAATATTGCTGTTGGCGGATCGTCCATCCTGAAAAAATCCATAGCTGCGTTGTAACCGCCGCTAACCGTGAATTCTCCGGATCGAATATATGTCTCCTTCACATCTAAGCCTTCAATCAGCATTGCTTTCTTATAGCCAGTCAATCGGTCACGACCGGTCAGAGACGTTTCTGTGCCGGAGATCGTGGCGATCTTCGTGTGTCCTTCCTTGATCAACGTGGTTACAGCGCTGACTGCTCCCTGCACATTGTCCAGAAATACACCGTTAAAATGCGAATATTTAATATCTCGATCAACCAGCACAATGGGGATTTTCATCTTTTCCAGCAAGCCAATATATTGAAAGCCCAGAGCCGTCATATCCATTACAGGGGTCAGAATGATTCCATTAAGCGGGAGTCCCTGAAAGATGTCAATGGCCTGAAGACTGCGCTCCTGCTTCTCCTGTTGATCATAGACAATCACATCATAGCCTCGCCTCTCAAGAACATCCGTAATGCTCTCGAGCAGGATAATATTAAATTCATTTTTCAAATCCGCCGTTGCAACACCGATCAGGTTTGACTGTTTCTTGCGTTCGCTATCTGTGGCAACAGCATAGCCCAGTTCACGGCAGGCCTTGATCACAAGATCCATCGTATCCTCTTTGATATACCCCTTACCAGACAATGCCCTTGATACTGTAGCTAAAGAAACATTGGCCTTCTTTGCAACGTCGCGCATAGTTGGCTTCATCCCTAGAACCTTCTTTCGTCTAATTTTCGGCGAGGTTCGCGTGATTGTCGTAAATCAGTGCATGTCAATGACCTTCAAAACCACAGGAAGCAGGCGCTTCATATTCTCCAAAACAGCAGGCTGATAGTCATCTTCCGGCATATGAAGCAGATCCTGATCGTTGACGGTCAGCTCCACACAGTTGATACCCTTCTCATAGAACGGAACATGATCGCTTCCGGGAGGGGGTGGATTCTTGTAAATCTTTGTTGCAAATGTGGTGTCATTGTCCAGATATTCGATCAGTTCACGCTCGAATTTTTCATAACCGCACCACAATTCCATAACATCGCCGCGGCCAGCTCCATCAACATTGATCAAATAATCAATCTGTTCCGGGTCAACGGTTTTAGCATAAGCTTTCGCCCCTTCCAGACGGCATTCTTCTCCATCCATAAGGATAAAATCGATGTCCTTGCGCAGAGGCTTTTTAGATAGAATCTTTGCGATTTCCGTAATAATCACCGCGCCCGATCCATTGTCAAACGCACCCTTGGTGTTATACATGGTGTCATAATGGGCGCAAATAATGATTTTTCCCGCCTGAGGTTTTTCAGCCTTCAGCGGCAAGACCAAATCACAGCCACGCATGTCGGCTTTTGTATATGTTTTGGCTTCCCCTTCTACCGTAACTTTTATATTTTTCTCCAGCAGTTCTTTGATCCTACGGTTGTTGCACTCATCCACAATGAAATGTGGCAGCTCGCTGTTGCCTTCCACAAGTGTCTGCGAAATCAGCCGTCCAGAAGGCCTTCCGGAAATATATGCTACGATTTTGTTGTTGTCATAGACCGCATAGCGATCCCAGTAGTACATATTCCAAACAATGTTGTAGCCGATATACTTGAGTTCGCCTTTGAACCGGCCGTTTCCGCTGCCCAAAAACAGATAGGTCTGCAATTCGGTTTCTTCCGGGCTTGTCATTTTCAGCCATGAGGGTTCGTTGGATCCCCAGCCTTCAAACGTGAATTCAAACTTGTATGCGTCAGGCGAGATCTTTTTAAATTCTTGGAACAGCAGTTCCTCAGCTTTTTCTTTTTCCGGTGTACCGACTGATTTGATTCCGCAATCAATAAGTTCTTTCCATAAATGCTCCATATAATACCTCCATATGTTGTTTCATCTCATTGAAAACGTATAAATGGACTACCAATACTTTTATTTTTCTTTTGCTTCGCTCTCTTGCTTCAGAGCTTGCATAGCCGACTTAATTTTAGCCCGGTTAGCCATAACGATACGCAGTTGGTCAGCGAGAACAGCAATAATGACGACCAGGCCGCGAATAACCTCCATCACATAGGAATCCACATCCAGTAGACTCAGGCCATTACTCAGCACACCCAAGACAATCGAGCCAAGGACGGTTCCTAGAACAGTGCCGGATCCGCCTGACATAGCCGCTCCGCCAATGACAGCCGCTGCCACAGCATCCAGCTCGAAGCCCTCACCAATGGTAGGCATACCTGCTCCAATTCTTGCGGCTTGGATAACTGCTGCAATGCTGGCAATAAAGCCGCTTAGAATATACACCGCAATTTTAATTCTGGGAACTCTGATGCCGGCCAGCTTCGCTGCACTTTCATTTCCGCCGATTGCATAGATATGTCGGCCAAAGACTGTTTTTCTCAGAATAAAAGAGGCTATCAGTGCAACAGCCACAAAGATGATCGTGGGGATGGGAACTATGCCTACATAGCCTTGGCCAAGCGTTTTAAAGGCTGCAGGCAAGCCGTAAACCGGATATGCGCCGGTATAGATGAAGCCTAGGCCGCGTATGATGGTCATGGTGCCCATCGTGGTAATAAAGGCAGGCATATTTAGCAGAGCAATTAGCACGCCATTGACGATTCCGGTTATAATTCCTACGCTCAGGCCCATGATAATGGCGACAGGAATACTCAGGTTCATATCTCTCATTGCACTAGCAGTAATGATTCCTCCCGCCGCAATTACAGCGCTCACAGAAAGATCGATGCCTCCAGTCACAATAACCAGTGTCATTCCGATCGCCAGCAGAGAAACGACAGATACTTGTCGGGTAATATTCAGCATATTTTCTCCGCTCAAAAAAATCGGACTGGAAAATGCAAAAATGACCACCAGAGCAAGTAGCGCAACAAGGACGCCAAATTCGCGGAAGCTCGTCATTTTTTTGAATACATTTGTTTTCTCATTCATTGCTTTTCATCTCCCATAGCGTAGTACAGCATTTTCTCCCTATCGAACTCATCATGCTCCATGATCTTTACAATGCGCCCATTTGCAATGATTGCAACGCGGTCACTGACCTCCAGTATCTCATCCATATCAGAAGACGCAATAATTACCGCCGCGTCTCCCTTTATGATATTGGAGATCAACTCATAAATCTCGGCTCTTGCACCAACGTCAATGCCGACAGTGGGCTCATCCATCAAGAATATTTTGGCTCTTCTGGCCAGACACCGTGCCAGAATAACTTTTTGCTGATTTCCTCCGGATAGAACATTGACTGATGTCTGTATGCTGGGAGTCGCAACATGCATGGTGCTGACATATTTACATACATCTTCTCTTTCTTTACGTCCAGATATCATGGGGCCAACCGTATATTTATCCTCATTTCCAAGAGAGAAATTTTGTTCCACACTCATGGGCATGACCAGCCCGAGTCTTCTGCGATCTTCCGGAGCATAAACAATACCTCGGCTCATGCGGGTATTATGATTCGTTTTACTGATGTCTTCGCCAAACAGTTCCATGCTCCCGGTCAGCAGCGGGTCAAGACCCGCAATCGCTCTAAGCGTTTCTGTCTTTCCTGCACCATTCAGGCCGTAAAGACCCAGCACTTCTTTTTTATGCAGATTCAGGTTGATAAATTTGATGATATTGGCTGTGGAAATTTGGGACACTCGGAGAACTTCCTCGCCTAAGGCTTCCGATGTTCTTCGCTTTGTTTTTAATTTTTTCCCCACCATGTGCGCGATAATCTCTTCGCTGCTGCTCTCTGCAGAAGACACCGTATCAATAAAATGTCCGTCACGCAGCACAGTGATTCTATCGCATATTTCCAGAACCTCATCAATGTAGTGCGAAATGTAGATTATGGAAACGCCCATATCACGGAACTTCCGAATGACCTTGAATAGTTTATTTGCTTCGTTCATGGTCAGGGTTGCTGTGGGCTCATCCATTAATATTACCTTTGGCTTTGTCGAAACAATACGCGCCAGATTTGTCATCTGCTGATCGGCAAGGCTCAATTCCCCCATCCGCATTTTGGGGTCAATATGCGTCAGAGCCAGCGTTTCAAGCAACTCTCTGGTTTTTCTGTTCAGTTCTTTATCATTGACCAAAATGCCCTTACGTGGGAGATTGTACAGCCAGATATTCTCTGCCACAGTCATATCGGGAACAACATTGATTTCTTGGTGCATTACCTGAATGCCGGCTCGCTGTGCATCCAATGGCTGCTTGATGCACGCATCTTTTCCGTCGATCAAAATCGTTCCGCCGTCTGCCTGATACACGCCGCACAGGATCTTTATCAAGGTTGACTTTCCCGCACCGTTTTCGCCGACAAGTCCATGTACCTCCCCCCGGGAAATGTTGAAAGACACATCATCCAAAGCGAGAACACCCGGGAACGCTTTCCTGATTGATTTAAATTCCAACACTCTTTCTTTGCAATTCACAGAAAATCACCTCTTATCGCCATATAAGAACAATACCCTTGAATGAAACTGAGCAGAAATATTTCTGCTCAGTTTCATCCTTAACTCACTTGAGATAGTTATCCACGTTTTCAGCGGTAATCAAGCCCACATCAACTTCAATGAAAGATTCCACTTCTTCGCCTCTGAGGATCTTCGCCATAACCTCCATGGCTGCCTTTCCCATGCTGGTCGGTTCCTGAGAGAAGCTGGCCTTATAGTTGCTGCCGGCTTTGATCTCTTGCAACGCCTCTTCAAAAGCGCCGAAGCCAATAATAATCGTTTTCATACCCTTGGCCTGTACCGCCTGCAAAGCACCCAGACCCATTGCATCGTTCGTACAGTAGATGGCGTCCAAATCTGGGTATTTCTGTAAAATATTTTCTGCGACCTGCATGCCCTTTTCGCGATCGGAGTCACCGCTCTGAATGCTGACGATTTCAATGTCGGGATATTTTTCGGCAATCGTGTTGGTAAATCCATCGGTTCTGGCGATCAGCGATGTAATAGTCGGGTTGTCAATAACAGCAACGGTTCCCTTGCCACCCAGCTGTTCCGCAATAAAATCTGCAGACTTCTCTCCGCCCATGTAATTGTTGGACTCAAGGTGACTATTCACCGTTCCGCCACCGGTTACCGCAATATCCAGTGTGACAATGGGAATGCCTGCGTCATTGACCATCTGTACCTCGTCGCCCGCTGCCTCAGAGTCAATTGGGACGATAATGATTCCGTCTACCTTTCTGGTTATATAGTTTTCCAGCTGCTTTGTCTGTTCGGTCAGATCGCTATTGGCATCCTGCGTGATCAGTTCGATCCCCAGTTCATCTGCCTTTTCCTTCATGCCTGTTTCAATGTCTACATAGAACTCGAAGCTCCTGCTCCAGTTGGAGAAACCAACAAGCAGCTTCTCCGTATCTGCTTTTTTCGCTTCCGTTTCAGCTGCGGTCTTTCCCGGCTGCGCGCTGCATGCGCTCAAAACCAGTAATGCTAACGCGAAGGTCAATGCTGTAATCCATTTTTTCATGTTACATTCTCCGTTTCTTTTATTGTTTATTTTCAACCTGCCTCATTTGCAGACTGAATCTATGAGATTCTGGATAGGCAAAGCATTCAACCCAAGGTCATAAAGTGTCGACTTTTTTGGGATACCCCTTTCATCCCAGCCCATCATGTCATAGTAGAACGCAACACACGCGTGAAACGATTCTCGGTCCAGCTTGTTTCCTGCCAAATTTCCAGCGTCAATTTCCCGCTCGAAAAACCGATCCGGCAGAGTATCGCATTCAGGACCAATACCTTCCCGAATATTATACAGTCTCGAAATATTGTTTTTCATTTCACCCAGACGCATGATCTCATGGGAAGAAACCTCAAAACCGGTGATCGCTGCAAAGAGATCCGCCATCTTTTCCAGACTGTAAATGCGGGTGGGGGCCGTTGCAAACACACACAATCCCAACGCATCCACGGCAGACCAGAGTGTATTGAGCGCCTTATAATTCCGCACCTTGTCAAGGCCCAAATACTCCATTGGAATACGTTCTTGAATGCCAATCGTACGGCTTAGGTCAAGGGTGTGCGACCAGCCAACCTTTACATCGAAATCCCAGTCATGTTCACAAATATCGTATCGCGGGCCGCACGCTGCTGTAGCATATCCGAGAGCCAGATTGGTTTGAGAGCGGCACTCTGTCGCAGTCAGCTCATTCTTCTTAACCGTCATCGCACAAGTTTCCGCTCCGCTGCCGACGAGTTTAGCTGCCCGCCACGCACCTTCCGCAAGTGTGTCGCCCAAGCCTTGACGATATGCAATTCGTTCAATCAAATGATCAAGGTCGACTTGGCTGCTAAACGTCATATTCAAATCGCCAGGATCCAAAAGCCCCTTCTGCACGCATTCCTGCGCGAAAGAAATTGTAAACCCAAGGGAGTTGGGATCCATGCCCAACTCATTGCACCGTGTGTTGGCATCGATGATTTTGGCGACACTGCTATTCCCAATATTTGGGCCTAGCGCACCAATCGCTTCCTGGTGCAACCCTCCCGATCCAGCATTCTCAGGATTCGTTGCATAGCATTTTATACAGTTGTTGGGGCAGGACGGGCAGTTGCTTTCCTTCTGGTAATAAGGAGCAAATTTTTCTGGTGCAAAATCGTCTGTGTAGTCGCAAAAAGATGTTTGGAAATTATTTACGCACAATGCTGCATCGATCCCATGGGTGTGGATCCAAACTCCAAACCCTGGCCGGTCATGCTGCCACATGGACAAGACATTTTTTTTCATAGCCTCAGCATACCATTCGCCAATTTGTCTGATGCGGTTTGGATCTGCAGCCGGCGGCAATTGACCGCCTACCAAAACTACAGCCTTTATCTTTTTTGATCCCATTACAGCGCCGATCCCCACTCGAGACGCCTGATGGCACCGGTCACAGACTACATTGGCAAAACGAACTCTGTTTTCACCGGCCGGCCCAATAATGGCCGTATGAGCGCCCGGATATCGCTGTTGAATGGCCTCGTCACACTGGCTGACAGTTTTCCCCCATAACGCCGAGGCATCTTCCAGTCTTGGCTTCCCATCTTCGATGACCAGAATCACCGGGTGAACACTCGTTCCATAGATCACCAAGCCATCAAATCCCGATTTCTTAAGTGCTGCAGCAAAAGGCCCTTCACAGCGCGCCTCTGCAAAGCCATCGGTGACCGGAGACTTTCCGCAGATTACAAAACGGGCAAGTCCGGGAGCATCATAGCCGCTGAGAATGCCTGGGAAAAACATCAACCGGTTTTGAGGATCAAATGCATCTAAACCAGGTGCTGTGTCTTGCAAAAGTGTTGCCGCCGCAAGAATAGAACCACCTGTAAACCGACGATAGAACGTGTCTGGCGGCGTGTCGCATTGAATGGATGTTTCAGTTAGGTTGACTTTTAAAATCTTTCCATGATACCCAAATCTCATAAAACGGCCTCTCTTCAATGATGTCGATTTGTGTAACGCGTTCCACATTTTTGATTTTTTTGGTGAATACAACAAAAAAACGCTTGTCTATTTGCAATTTAATATTGCCATATGCACATCCAGCTGTCAATGCATTTAAAAAAACATGAGTGTTGTTTCATATAAAATGAAACAACGCTCATGTTATACTGTGTCCGCCTTTGCGATCCTACAGAGGAGAAACCGTTCTGTCTTCTTTAAAAATCAGATGTATTCGGAATCGATGGAAAGGATGTCCGTCCGGACGTACAGCTTTGCGCTTTCAAATTCGATATGCACCTTCTGATATCACGCCAAGGGCGGCTACAAGAGCTGTTGGAGGTGAGCGGGCTGTCTGTCCGGGATGGTCGAGGAAAATTTTCATTTTCTTTCCCGGCGCTTTTTCAGCTCGCGGCGGAGCTTCAGCTTCTTATCTGAATAGGCGGTTTACGACTAAGATTATAAATCCCTTAATTCAGGCATAATAGTAAGGGATTTATCGCACAGCCATTGACTATTCCCTTATTTTATTCTAATATTTAAGGGAAACAGAATGGAGGCAAGGGAATGAGAACCTTCAATTACTCTGCAATCAGGCAACAAAAGTGGGACTCGGACGTTCTTGGTCTGATTGCGGCCATATACAAGGAAGCCGGGAAGCAGGAACTGTATTTGAAGCAGCGCCCGGAGGAACTCGAAAAGCTCGTGGAGATTGCCAAGATACAGAGCACCGAGGCATCGAACGCCATTGAGGGCATTGTCACCACGAGTACCCGAATCCGGCAGCTTGTCAAGGAGAAAACCACGCCGAGGAACCGGGATGAGCAGGAGATCGCCGGTTACCGCGATGTGCTGAGTATCATTCATGAGAGCTTTGACGCGATACCAATCACGCAGAACTACATCCTGCAGCTTCACAAAATCCTCTACAGCCACATGAATAACCCGCTTGCGGGACGCACAAAGATCACACAGAATTATATCACCGCTACCTATCCGGACGGTCATGTGGAAACGCTGTTCACGCCGCTTGCCCCTTATGAGACGCCGGAAGCATTGGACATGATCTGCGCAGAATACAACCGTGTAATTGGCAATATGGAACTGGAGCCGTTGATTGCAATCCCGGTTTTCATCCATGACTTTTTGTGCATCCACCCCTTCAATGACGGCAACGGAAGAATGAGTAGATTGCTCACGACGCTGCTTCTGTATCGGAGCGACTTTTACGTCGGCAAGTATATATCCCTCGAAGCCAAAATCGCCAAAAACAAGGATCTGTATTACGCCGCACTTGCGCAGGCGCAAATCGACTGGCACAAAGGCACCGAGGATGTTGTGCCATTCATCAAGTACCTTCTGGGAACGATTCTTGCCGCTTACAAAGACTTCGAGGATCGCGTGGCGCTTGTAGAAACCAAGCTGCCCGCACTGGAAATGGTACGCAGAGCCAGCAAAAACAGAATCGGACGGTTCAATAAGCAGGACATCCGGGAGCTTTGCCCGCCGCTCAGTGACAGTTCCATAGAGGGCGCCTTGCGGAAGTTGGTTGCAGCCGGAGAACTGAAAAAAGAAGGAAAAGGGAAAAATACCTGCTATTTCAGACTAAATTAGATTCCGTTCAATACGAGCGACTTTTTAGAGGACCGCACCTGCTCATGCGAACAGGTGCGGTCCGTTTGTTACTTTTCGCAATATACAGCAATCGCCCTGGATACGAATGCCGCTGTGCCTTCTCCGCCGGCCTTGTCGATGTTCTCGCGGAAACGCTCGTCGGCGACATACATCTCGCCCAGTCCAGCCAGAATTTCCGGTGTGCAGGTGTAGAAATGGTCAGTGATGAACTGCTGCAGCTTGCGGATCGCGTTCTGCACCTCAGGCGTGGCAGGCGCAAGATTTTTCAACTTGCCCAACTCTGTAAACTGCGCCATCAGCCCGGCAAAATCACCGACAGAGCCATCCTTTTCGTGCTGCTGGTATTCCTGATACGCGGCTGTGCCGCCCCACTTTTCCTTGACCTCGGCGGCGAAGCGTGCCTGCTCGGTCTTGTCAAATGCGTCAAAATTCATAGGTGTCACTCCTGTTTTCAAAGTCTCACGGGCGAGAGCGATGAGTTTTCCAAGCTGCTTCCGCCGTAGTTCCAGCAGTTTGATCTGGTCCTCCAGCGCGGCAGCCTGGTCAAAGTTCGGATCATCTAAAATCCGTTTGATATCCTTGAGCGGAAATTCCAGCTCCCGAAACAGCAGAATGGATTGCAGCCGCGCCAAAGCCGTATCGTCATACAGCCGGTAACCCGCTTCGGTGAGCGCGGTGGGCAGCAACAGACCAATCGCGTCGTAATGGTGCAGCGTCCGGACACTGACACCGGCAAGCCTGCTGACTTCGTGAATGGTCATCATGGCAATCCCTCCTCCGTGTGAGTTTAGCATACACTATGACGTAACGGGAGAGTCAAGAGGAAAAACGATTTTTATGAGTTTTCATTGCAGCTAAAATTGTACACACGCTTTGTTTCCTTGCTTTCCGCACCAAAACATGCTATCATACAAATAACGATAAATAACGCCGTCAAGTGTTGAAATTAGCCTTGGCAGTATAGCTGTGATGAATTGAATGCTCTGCCAAGCTGCAGAGCATTTTTGCATATCGTCACACAGAGAACTGTATTCGAGAGGAAATGAGTATGGCAAGAATTATTCGGAACGCAATCAGATGCAAGAAATGTGGAGATATTATCGAGAGCAAAACTGTTCATGATTTCAAATTTTGCAGCTGCGGGGCATGCGCCGTGGATGGTGGTCACGACTATCTCCGCAGGTGCGGCAATCTTGAAGATTGGGAGGAACTGTCCAAAGCTGAAAAAGTGGAGGACGATAACAGATTGGCTTGATTCTGGATTTAGGGGCTGGCGCTGCCCGCTTTTAATTAGAGTTTGCTGGAGCGTAATATAAAATGGAGAGGAGCGGCTTTTCGTGTATTATTCTGAACTTGTGAAAAAGGCGTGCGTGATCATGTATGATGCCCACAAAGAGGATAAGGATAAAGGCGGATATCCGTATGTGTTCCATCCGTTTTACCTGGCGACTCAGATGGATGACGAAGACTCCACCTGCGCAGCGCTGCTGCATGATGTAGTTGAAGATCATGGTTCCAGATATTCGTTTGCATATCTGGAACAAGCTGGGTTCCCGGAAGCTGTCATACATGCGCTTCATCTGTTGACGCATACGACCGGTGTGCCCTATATGGACTATGTCAAGGAACTGGCAAAAGACCCGATTGCCAGAAAAGTCAAGTTGGCAGACCTCAAGCACAATCTGGATGCCAGAAGACTGAACGCAGCGCGACCGAGAAAATATGACCTGTATTTGCAGGCAATTCGTTATCTGGAAGAAATAGAACAGAAACCCGACGTGAAATAAGACAGGAACGTAAAAACATGACCTTTATCTGCTACCCCAAATGTACCACCTGCCAGAAAGCAAAAAGGTGGCTGGATGAAAACCAAATCACCTATGATCTTCGCGACATCAAGCTGGAGAATCCGACGTATGACGAACTGTCCGCATGGTATCAGCGCAGCGGGTTGCCGCTGAAGAAGTTTTTCAACACCAGTGGTTTACTCTATAAATCAATGGAACTGAAAGACAAGCTGCCCGATATGAGCGAAGATGAAATGCTGAGACTCCTTGCCACGGACGGGATGCTGGTCAAGCGTCCGCTGCTGGTGGGTGATGACTTTGTCCTTGTTGGTTTCAAGGAAACAGAGTGGGCGGAGCACCTGAAAAACAAATAAAAGAAGCGTTGAAACAGAGGACATCTGACCGTCCCCGTCAATTTTTTATCAAAGTTTGTGGCGCAATAGACAAAGAATATTCAAGCCTGTATCTGCTGCGTCCAAAGCATCTGGATCGCCAAATCCTGAGTTTCAAATTTTCGTATCATCTGATTCCTTCCTGTTTGCTGCTTTCCTGCGAGTTTTGGTCTTGGTCAGCTCATAGCTCACGTCCAACAGCAGCTCGATCGTTTTCGCCTGCACGCTGCCGTCCAGCGCGACCGTGATCCAACTGGCTTTGTTCATGTGGTACGCCGGAAAAATGCCGGTCTCGCCGCGCAGGGATGCAATCAGAATCGGATCGCACTTAAAATTGACAATGTCCAGCGGCTCCGCACCTGGAAGTCCAAGCCTGCCGCGCGGCACCTCCATCATCAGCGCGAACCACTTGCGATTGTTTGCGTGGCGGAACACGGCGGCGCGCGGCGTGTCCGCCCAAGGATAATCCGGTTCTGTGCTGTAGTGATTCCGGATGTATGCTTCTAATTCCTCACGATTCATTGCTAATCTCACAGCGCCTCAAAGTGATACCTCGGCTGACCGACGCTCTTTTTGTCGTACTCGATCGCGTTGACCGGGCAGTAGCAGATGCACGCCATGCAGTGGGTGCAATTCCTGCCCCAAACCGGCTTGCCGTCTTTGATTGCAACGTTGTTCATCGGACAGCGCTTCGCGCATTGACCGCAGCCGATGCAGGCGCTTGACGCGGCAAAGGCGTTCGCTTTGACGAAGAATTTGTAGAAAATCGGATTGACCGGGCCGCTCATAAAGCGGTCGTAGAGTTTGTTCCGCGTCGGCGCGAACGGCTGATTGGCTTGAATCGCCGCAATTGCTCGGTCGATGCTAGGCTCGGCTTGGGCGACGATTTGCCGCGCTTTGTCCGCCTGCGGCGCGGAGAACATCGCAATGTAGTTCTCCGGCATGACGATCTGCGTCGTGCCCATGCAGGAAAGTCCCTTTTCCGTACAGAGTTCGCGATTGTACTTGTCAGCATTGCCGATCTCGCTGCCGCAGGTCATAACAAACCACGCCTGCTTTGCGCCGCGCAGTTCCGTTTTCCGAAGCCAGTCGCGCACGACGCGCGGAATGCGCCAAGCGTAAGTTGGCGTGACAACAATCAGCCGCTCGCCGGTTTCGACGGGCGAAGTGTCGGAAGCCTTGATGCGGTCGTTCAGATTCACAAGCGCATCGCCCAGCGCGTCCGCAATGCGTTTCGCCACATAGTTACTGTTTCCGGTGCCGGAAAAGTATAAAATCATATCAAAATCCCCTCACAATGGTCAATTTCATGCTGAATGATCTGCGCCGCCCAGCCGGTGAATGTTTTGATGCGCGTCTGGAATTGCTCGTTCTGCCACTGCACCTTGATGGCCTGATAACGCTTTGTTTTCCGCGTGCCGGTCAGCGACAGGCAGCCCTCCTCCGCGTCATACGGCGCGGATTTTTTGACGATCACGGGGTTGAACATGACCATGTACTCACCAATGTTGTCGAACGCAATAATGCGCTTGTTGACGCCTATCATATTTGCCGCCATGCCCACGCAGCCGTCCTTGTGCGCGGTGAGCGTATCCAATAAGTCCTGCGCGATTTCTAAATCGCCCGCCATCGCAGGCTCTGCCTTCTGAGACAGAAAAAATTCATCTTTGCAGATATCACGGATCATGGAAAAACCTCCGTTGCGTTTTTCTTATTGTAATTGTAGCATAGAAATGGGTAAGGCTCAACTGCATTTGCGGGAGTTTCGGTGAAGACACTTAATTAATGTTTGCGCATTCGGTACGAATAGCATAGAATTTTCGCGCGCAAAACAGCACGATTCATGCGCCTTATGAGATGCAGAATTTGCGCGGCAATATACAAAGATAAGGGTGAATTTGAAAAGCGATCTGCGAAATAAAAATCGTTCGTATTTATCATTTCCTTGCATTTCCCATTCTGTTTTGATACAATAAAATACAACGCTGCGAAGCGCTGTTGTTAGACTTGGCAGCTTTGCGCAAAAGTGTTCTGCCAAGCAGCAGAGCACTTTTTTCATCTGGAGGAATCGAACTATGGCTGTGAGCTACAAGAGGCTTTGGAAACTGCTGATTGACAAGGATATGAAAAAGAAAGATCTGTGCGCGAAAGCGGGCATTAGCCCGGCGTCCGTCACAAAAATGGGGCGAAACGGTCATGTTACGACGGAGATACTTTTGAAAATTTGCACGGCGCTGGACTGCGGCGTGGAAGATATTATGGAAATTGTGCCGGATTCGCGTGAAAACGCATGATAAAGTCCGCTTTATGGGACAGCCAATATGATATGATAACAGTGAGCTTGGGAGACCAGCTCGAATGGAGAAGTGAATGGAACGATCTCTGATTTATAACGGAACGATCACGGCGGAACAGTTCCTCTTCTATGAAATCCGCATTGCATCGAAATATTACCTCGACGGGACATCCGTGGAGGACGCTATCGAAGAAATCAAAAAGAACAATCTGTTTCAATACCCGACTGAGCGGCTTGTTGCCCGCATGGTGCGAAGCTGCTACAAGCGGCTGGACGCTTTGGATGATGAACAACTCCGGCAGGAATTATCATCGGCTCCGGCTGAGATTGCAAAACAGATCAACCTTTATGCCATGATGCGATACAACCGCATTGTCTGGGACTTCATGGTCGGCGTGATCGGAGAAAGGTTCCGGAGTCAGGACTTCGAGTTTTCGCGGAAAGACCTGAATGTATTCTTTTCCCACTTGCAGGAACAGAACGATGACATTGCTGGATGGAGTGAGTCAACGGTCAATAAGATCAAGCAAGTGCTGACGAAGATTTTAGTTGAGGTTGAGATCCTTGACACCTTCAAATCGACGCGGCTCAATCCGCTGTTCCTCTGCGAAGAGCTGGAAAAAGGTATCCGTAGGAATAATGATCTTGAAGCACTCGCGGCTTTTAACTGCTTTAGATAGGAGGCTCTGGCATGAGCGACATCAAGCAAGAGTTGGATAGAATCCGGGACAGAATATCCGACCCAAGTTTTCTTGCCAACAAAGGATTAAGCAACGAAGTCGGCATTCATGTGTTCTGCTACGATCCGGCAGACGAGTTAATCGTCAGAGACTTTGTTTCCCGGCTGAAAGCGGAGAGCGGAACGCCGTACCACATCAAGGAATGCGACCTCTATGAGATTTTTCTCAAGCTCTTGGAGGACAAGCGCGTTCTGAAATCCGTGGACGGGCTGGAAGAAAAGCGCGGAAAGGAATACCTTCTCAAGCAGCTTCAAAAGATCGCAACGCCGGAAGCACTTTTGGAATACATGAAGTACGAGCCGCATGAATACGGCGATGTTCTTTTCCTGACCGGCGTGGGAAAAATCTTCCCGTTTATGCGCTCTCATAAAATGCTGGACAGTATGCAGCATCTCTTTGAGGACATCCCCATCGTCATGTTTTATCCGGGATCGTTCAACGGACAAGACCTCGGATTGTTTGGAAAGTTTCTGGACGGACACTACTACCGGGCATTCAACCTTTTGTAATTGGAGGAAGGCAGCATGAAAATACAAAGTATGTTCCAAAAGGACATCGACCGTCCTATCAACGGCGTTGTTAAGGTCATGCAGGATGACCAGCAGAGCTTAAAGGATGAACTGAGTGAATACATCATCACGAAGGAACTACGGCGTCACTTTGCCACATTCTTTGATAACTACGTCAAGGCGATTGATACCCCGACTGATAAGATCGGCGTCTGGATTTCCGGCTTCTTTGGCAGCGGTAAATCTCACTTCCTGAAAATGCTCTCCTACCTTCTCGCTAACAAAGAGGTGGACGGCAAACACGCCTTTGATTACTTTGCGGACAAGTTTGACGATCCGATGATGTATGCGACGGTGCAGAAATGCGTCCGCATCCCCACGGAGTCCATTCTGTTCAACATCGACATTGAAGGACCGATTAACAAGGACAAGACCGCCGTGCTGCGCGTCTTTGCAAAGGTGTTCTATAACCACTGCGGCTTCTATGGCGAAGACCTCAAGGTGGCGAAGCTGGAACGCTTCATTGATAAGCAGGGCAAGACGGACGCTTTCCGCGCTGCCTTCAAGGAAGTCAACGGGGACGAGTGGGTCAACGCCCGCGATTCCGCTGCCTTCTTTGAGGACGATGTGGTTGAGGTTTTGCAGTCTGTTCTCGGCATGAGCGAGACGGCAGCCCGCAACTGGTTCAACAGCGAAGAGAACGCCGACATGAGCATCAAGCAGCTTGTCTCTGAAATCAAGGAGTATGTGGACAGCAAGGAAGGCAACTTCCGCCTTCTGTTCTGCGTGGATGAAGTCGGTCAGTACATCGGTGACGATGGCGATCTGATGATGAATCTGCAATCGCTGGTGGAAGAGATCGGTGACAAATGCCGGGGCAAGGTTTGGGTCATGGTCACCAGTCAGGAAGCGATTGATTCCGTTGTGAAAATCACCGGCAATGACTTCTCCAAGATTCAGGGACGCTTCAACACTCGTCTGAGCCTGTCTTCCTCTTCCGTCGATGAGGTTATCAAAAAGCGTGTTCTGGCGAAGACAGAGGACGCAGATCACCTTCTGCAAATGGAGTATGAGAAAGAGGCTTCCGGCTTAAAGAGCCTGTTTGCCTTTGATAATCCGATCCTCGACATCAAGGGCTTTACCAGCGCAGCGGAGTTTAGCGCGACGTTCCCCTTTGTCCCATATCAGTTTATCGTCATCCAGAAGGTTCTCGCGGAAATCCGCAAGCACGGTAACTCCGGCAAGCACCTTTCGGGCGGCGAACGCTCCATGCTGTCCGGCTTCCAAGAGGCGGCGCAGAAAATTGAAAACAAGGATGAAAACGCTCTTGTGCCGTTCTATCAGTTCTATGACACGGTACATACCTTCTTGGAGAGCGCCATCCGCCGGGTCATCGACCGCTGCCAGAATGCGGCGGATGCCAACGACGGCTTGGAGCAGCAGGACGTGAACGTCCTCAAGTTGCTCTACCTTGTCCGCTACATTGAAGATGTCAAGGCGAACATCGAGAATATCGCCATCCTGATGATTGACGATATTCACACGGACAAGATTGCCCTCCGCGCATCCATCACGGCTTCTCTGGAACGCCTTCTGTCTCAGAACTACATCTCCCGCAATGGCGATACCTATGCCTTCCTGACAGATGAGGAACAGGATATTGCCATCGACATCAAGAATACGCCGGTTGACAGCGCACAGATCGTCCAGAGTATTTCTCAGACGGTCTACGGCGAAATCTATCCGGCAAAGAAATATAAATACGGCAAGTATGACTTTGCCTACGATCAGTACGTTGACGAGACGCTGAACGGCGCGTCCACTGGCGGAATGCGGCTTCGCATTGTCACCGTGGCAAGCGACCTCTACGGCGTTGGAGATCAGCGGCTTATCATGGACTCACAGGTCAACAACGAGGCAATCGTTGTTCTCTCGGCGGACACGCCCTATTTTGATGAGCTGGAACAGGCGATGAAGATCCGCAAGTATGTCAAGCAGCGGAATGTGTCGCAGATGCCAGAGAGCATCCAGCGGATCATCCGCGACCGCAACGACGAGGCACGGAAGCTGGAAAGCCATGCCCGCAGCCTAATCGAAAAAGCCATCGTCGAGGGCAAGTTCTACGTCCACGGTGAAATCCTCGACCTGAAATACGGCTCTGCGAAGGACAAGCTGGATGAGGCGATGAAGAGCCTTGTCGAGAGCGTCTATTCCAAGCTCAACATGGTCAATCAGTTTGTGGACAGCGACGCTGATATTCTTGCTATCCTCAACGGTGCGTATGAAGAGGTCGGCTTCACCGGACTGGGCGCAAACAACGAAGACGCCCTCAATGAAATCAGCCAGTGGTTGGAGCTGCAAAACCAGAAGATGCTCAAGACCTCGATGGGAGATGTGCAGCGCCGGTATCAGGCGATCCCCTACGGCTGGAAGGAGATCGACATTGCAGCCCTGATTGCCCGTCTGATTGTCCAGCAGAAAATCCAGATCAACTATGGCGGCGCAGTTGTTGGCAAGGAAGAGCGCCGTTTGGTGGACTTCCTGCGAAAGAAGACCGAGATCGATAAAGCCATCGTCGCACGGCGCATTGCGCCCACCGAAGAGCTGATCCGCAAGAGCGTCAACTTCCTGCGGGACTATCTGGGCGCGATGGACATTCCATCCGATGAGGACGGGCTGATCCGCTTCGTTCTGAACACCTTCGAGACCAAGCAGAGCCACTATCAGAAGCTCCTTGACGAGTTCTACTCCAAAGAGCGTTACCCCGAAAAAGAAACCGTCACCGCTGCACGCGACCTGATGAACGATGTTCTGAGCCAGCGTAAGGACAATGTTGCACTGCTCAAGCGGATGGTGCAGCGGCAGGACGATCTTCTCGATTCCGCCGAGGATATGGAAGGCGTGGAGATGTTCTTCAAGGCGCAGCGGACGGTGTTCGACGATGCAAAGAAGCGCCTTGCCAGCATCCTCAAGGAAAGAGACTACTTCGCGGCGGATGCAGACACGTTGAACGTCATCAGCACGATGTCTACGATCCTCGCTATGCCGAAACCCTACTCCCGTATTGGGGAGCTGCCGGAGCTTGTCCAGAAGGTCAAGACCGCCTACGACAGCTTGCTGGATATGAAGCGTGAGGAAGTTGCCGAGAACATCCGCCAGTGTATGCAGGATGTTCACCAGCTTGCCAGCGAAGCGCGGGACGCCGGGGCTCTGCTCCGTCAGGCGGACGATCATTTTGCGAACAAGCGCGAAGCGGCAAAAACCGCGACATCCCTCACCGAGCTGGACGCCATGATCACCCAGCTTCTCAACTACAAGGACACAATCTGCCGCCGCATGGAGGTCATGTCTGCCTCCCGTCAGCAGGAAGCGCAGAAGCCCGCACCCGCAGCGGCCGCAAAGCCCGGAACACCCGCGCCGAAGCCCCCGAAGATCATGACCGTGCGCCGGTACGACCTCTGCTCGGTCAAGCGTCTGCAAAGCAAGGAAGACATTGATAAGTACGTCGAAGCGATCCGCGAAAAGCTCATGAAGACGCTCGAAAGCTGCGACGGTGTGCAGATCAACTAAAGGAGCATCAGAAGATGAACAAATCAAAGATTCAAAAGTTTGCCGTGGACGGGCATAAGCTCCTTTACAAGCAGATTGCCCAAAGAGCTTATCAGTACGGCATTGAGGAAGGAAACGTCGGCAAGGCGGATGCTACCGAAGTTCGCGGACGCATTCTCTCCCCGCTTGAGAAGAGCCAGCGGGCAGCACTGATTGCTGAAATCAATGCCAATGGTTATCCGCAGACTATCGAGCGCGTCACCTATATCTGGTTCAACCGCATTGTTGCACTTCGGTTTATGGAGGTCAATAACTATCTGCCCTCCCACATCCGCGTGTTCTCGGACGCATCCGGCGCATTCAAGCCGGAGATCCTGAACGATGTCCTTCATCTTGAGATGGAGGGCTTGGATAAGGCACAGATCGCGGAGTATATCGAAAACAACAACACTGAGGAACTGTATCGTTATCTGCTCCTGACACAGTGTGCGGAACTGAAAGCAGCGCTGCCGGACATCTTCGTATTTGGCGCTCGTGACCGCGACTATACGGAGCTGCTATTCCCCAACAACAGTCTCTCCGGCGATAGCTTTATTGCCAAAATGCTCTCGGAAACCGACGAGAAAGAGGACTGGCAGGATGCCGTTCAGATCATCGGCTGGCTCTACCAGTATTACAATGACGAGCGAAAAAACGAAGTCATCAACATTTACAAGGGAACTGTCAAGAAAGACGACATCCCAGCTGCTACCCAGCTTTTCACAACCGACTGGGTTGTTCGCTACATGGTGGACAACTCTCTCGGTCGCTACTGGATCGAGCGTCATCCGGAAAGCAAGCTGTCGGAGAAATTGGAGTTCTTTGTCACGCCGAAAAACGGTGAGATCAAGTATATCGACGAGTTTGTGAAGCCGGAAGACGTCAAGTTCCTCGACCCCTGCATGGGCAGCGGTCATATCCTTGTCTACGCCTTTGATGTCCTGATGGAGATTTACAAGGAAAGCGGCTATACCGAGCGCGATGCAGCGGCAATGATCGTCCAGAACAACCTCTTTGGACTGGATATTGATGACCGTGCCTCTCAGCTTGCCTACTTTGCCGTTATGATGAAAGCGAGAAGCTATGACCGACGTTTCCTGAGCCGTGGTATCAAGCCGAATGTGCTTGCCATCAAAGAAAGTAACCGCATGGGTGCGGCTGTTCTGGACGGGCTGACAACGGATGCAGAGATGAACGAGATCAGCTGGTATCTTGTGGACACCTTCCGCGATGCAAAGGAACTGGGTTCTATCATAACCGTCGAGCCGAAGGACTACGACGGCTATATGGCATACCTTGACGGCTGTGACGGACAGGGTCAGATCACGATGGATGATGCTGACTGGTTTCAGAATACTCGCCCCATGCTCAAGGCACTGGCGTGTCAGGCAAAGGTGTTGGCGGCAAAATATCCGGTTGTCTGCACCAATCCGCCGTATCTGAACAAGATAGAGGGCAGATTGAAGACTTTCGTGACAGAGAACTATAAGGATTATTCCGGCGATCTGTTCAGCGTCTTCACCTATCGCAATCTGATGTTCTGCAAGCAGGACGGCTATTGCGGCTATATGACGCCGTTTGTCTGGATGTTCATTAAGACCTATGAAAAGCTGCGCGAGTTCATCATCCGGAACAAGAGCATCACCACGCTGGTTCAGATGGAGTATTCTGCCTTTGAGGAAGCTACTGTGCCGATCTGCTCCTTTGTTTTGAAAAACGGGAAAGCAACTGTAAACGGGCTTTACTTCAAGCTGTCTGATTTCAAGGGCGGCATGGAGGTTCAGAAACAGAAGGTTTTGGAGGCACTTGCGGATAAAAGCTGCGGGTACTTCTATGAAACCGAGCAGCAAAACTACGTTCAGATTCCTGGTTCGCCAATTTCTTATTGGGTCAGCGATAAAGTGTTTGAGATTTTCAAGTCCGACTCTTTGGGTAATCATTATGACATCAAAGCCGGTATTTGTACCGGCGCAAATGCAAAATTCATTTTCTATTGGCATGAGATAAACTTTAGACAGACAAATATCTGCTCACCTGCCGACTATAGATACACAGCCCATAACAAGGGTGGAGAATACAGAAAATGGTATGGAAATCGTGAACTAATTTTGAAATATAATTCACAGGCGTTGCAGCAGATGGAATGCAATGATGGCTTTAGACACGACGGAAAAGAATACTATTTCTTAGAACACATAGGATGGTCGAAAATTACTTCTGGAAAGTCCAGTTTTAGATTATTTGAGGATGGTTTTACTTTTGACTCTGCTGGACTGGGACTTTTCCCAAATTCACAGCAAAATATCTATGTAACGTTAGCATTCCTGAATAGCTGTGTTTCCGAGGAACTAATTGCGCTGCTCAATCCAACGTTAAATGTTACGCCAATGGTCGTAAAGAAACTTCCGTTCTGTGCGGACAATCGCTGCACTAATGTCGGAAAAATCGGTATTGAAAACGTCGGGATAGAGAAGAAGGATTGGGATTCCTACGAAACCTCATGGGATTTTAAGCGGAATCCGCTGGTGTGAGGTGCGATGATGAAGGTTGGAATGCGAATCCCCGTGATTGGAGACTTTGATTGCGATAGCAGAGCCATTAAGGAAGAAGCGAAAAAGTGGTTTTCATTTTCTCAATACACCGATATTGAGGCGCTGATGTGCATTCTGAAAAATCGTGAGTTAAAAGCAAACTGCATTAAGAATGTTGACGATTTGAAAGAACAGGCTTATCTGCAACCACTTATCGACAATGATGAAGCGCTACCATATGTTTCTTGCTTTGATCATAATAAAGACGAGAATATTCCATTGTGGAATATGTATTCAAATGACAAGTATGGTGTTAGGATTCAATTTGTTATTCCTCGGAACACGAACGCTAAAGACTTTCACGAATTGCTGATTGACAGAGGGCGCTTTGTAAAAGGATGCCGAAGCGGAGCTGATCCCGTTAGTTTTCACTCACAGCTTACCACGGACTTTCATATGCCTTATCCTTTTGTGTGGGTTCACATAGCCACCATGCCGATCGTTTACAAAAGCGATTTGGAGATTGCAAGTTATCAACTACCAGCAAAGAACTTAATCAACTGGACAACGTTGGCATCGGTGAAATCAGAGGATTGGAAATTTCAAAATGAAGTCAGGATTGTTGCTGATTTTCAGCATACCGATTCAGCAATCAAAGACAATGTTGAAGTAGTTGAAATTCCAAATTTTGATTATTTACTCATTCCTATCGACTTCGCAAAATTAGAGAAAATAGTAATTACTTTTTCTCCGTGGATGCAAGAACAGACAAAACAAATGCTATCTGCGAGCATTAAACAGTTAGATTTGGACTGTATATGTGAAACAGAAAACAGCCAATTTGACAAGCTAATTAGGCGAAAATAGCCGCAAAGGAGAAACGCTATGCCATATTTAGAAACTGTCCAAGAGCTTCTGGAAGCCAAAGAGGGTGAACACGTCCAATTCAAGGAAGCCAAAAATCGGTTTGACTTTGGAGAGGCGGCGAGGTGCTGCTGTGCTTTGGCGAACAATGGCGGCGGTAAGCTGGTATTTGGCATCACAGACAAGAGACCCCGCAGCGTGGTCGGAAGCGCGGCTTTTGACCAGCCGGAGCGTACCCGCATGGGTCTGATTGAGAAATTGAAGGTCAATGTTGATTTTCAGCTCTTCAACTATGAAAGAAAGCGGGTTTTGGTCTTCGATGTGAAGAGCCGCCCAATCGGTTTGCCGGTACAGTACGAAGGTGTAGCGTGGATTTACGAGGGCGATACGCTCAAGCCCATGCCGGAGGATATGCGCCGCAGCATCTATGAAGAGACCGGCGGTGATTTCTCCGGGACGATCTGCGCTGGGGCAACGGTCGATGATTTGGACGAGACCGCCATTGAAAACTTCCGTGCCAAGTGGATCGAAAAGAGCGGAAAAAAGCAGCTTGCCACGCTGTCAAAGCAGCAGCTTCTCCATGACTGCGGCGCAATCACGGATGAAGGCGTAACGTATGCAGCCCTGATCCTGTTCGGCAAGAACGCGGCAATCATCAAGTATCTGCCGCAGGCTGAGATCATTTTTGAGTATCGTTCCTCCGAAGCGTCTGGTCCGGCAAATCAGAGAGAAGAGTTTAAGGTCGGCTTCTTCGCTTGCTATGACCGCGTGTGGGAGCTTGTCAATCTGCGAAACGACAAGCAGCACTATCAGGAAGGCTTTTTCGTATTTGACATTGCGACCTTCAATGAGCGCGTTGTCCGAGAAGCGATCCTGAACGCGGTGAGCCACAGAAACTATCAGTTTGGCGGCAGCATCTTTGTCCGCCAGTTCCGCGACAGATTGGTTGTCGAAAGCCCCGGAGGACTTCCCTTCGGCATCACGCTCGACAACATACTGGATCGCCAGCTCCCGCGCAACCGCCGTATTGCGGAGATCCTTTCTCTGTGCGGCATGGTGGAGCGTTCCGGTCAGGGCATGAACCTGATGTTTGAGCTGAGTGTGCAGGAGGCAAAGCCGCTTCCCGACTTCACGGGAACGGATGACTTCTTCGTCAGCGTTACACTGAATGGACTGATTCTCGACAAAGCAATGCTCTCCGTTATCAACCGGATCAGCGAAAGAGGCGCGGAGCTGCTGTCCACCGAGGATTTCCTTGTAATTGATGCTCTGTACCATGAACGACCGCTGAACGAGAAGATGCAGTCTCGCTTGAACCGGCTGATCGAGCTGGGCATTGTTGAGCATATCGGTCGCAAGAAGTACGTCCTCGCCAGAAGCCTCTATGCGGCAACGGGCAAAACCGGTGTGCATTCAAGGTACGTCGGCTTGGATCGAGACACCAACAAGGAGCTACTACTAAAGCACATCCGGCAGAACAACGAAGTTGGCACTCCGTTCAAAGAATTGCAGCAAGTTTTGCCGGGTCTCAATCGCAATCAGATTCAAGATTTGATGAAGGAATTAAAAAAGGACGGAAAGGTTTTTTGCGAAGGAAAGACAAGCGCTGCAAGGTGGTTTGCTATAAACTGATGGAAGTGGACTTGCGGAAAACTTGCGTGTAACTTGCGGGAAACTTGCGGGAATTACAACTCAACACGCAAGATCCACGTTTAAGTTGGTGGAGGGATAATTGATATGGGAAAACTGATTTCCGAGAAATATGCTGCTTGGCAAGCCGAGTGCGAAGCTCGCTTCCAGCAGCTCAAAAAGAACGAAGAAGAACTCAACCGCATTTTTATTGACATTTACGGCTTGCAGGACGAATTGACGCCGGACGTGGCAGACAAGGACGTGACTGTGCATCGCATCTTTGACAGCAAAGATGATGTGCCGGAATCCATGAAGGGCAGCAATTATGTCCGCACCATGCGCGACGAGATCGTCTCCCTCATCTCCTATGCCGTGGGCTGTATGTTTGGGCGGTATTCCATTTACAAAGATGGATTGATATTTGCCGGTGAGCCGTATTCATTACAGGCATTTGTGAACAAGCTGAATGATCAGCCCGGAGTAGTCAGTGAAGACGAATTGAACAGGGCATATCACAGCGAGGGCGTTGTTTTGTCTGAAATGTTTTACCCTGACGAAGACAATATTATTCCCATCTGCGATGACGAGTATTTTGACGATGATATTACCGGGCGTTTTGTGGAGTTTGTCCGCAAGGTCTATGGCGATGATACGCTGGAAGAAAACCTCAAATTTGTTGCCGACGCGCTCGGCGGCAAGGGTACGCCCCGCGAGGTGATCCGCAGCTACTTCCTGAACGACTTCTATTCCGACCATCTGAAAACCTATCAGAAGCGCCCGATCTACTGGCTCTTTGACAGCGGTAAGAAGAACGGTTTCAAGGCGCTGTGCTATATGCACCGCTATCAGCGCGATCTTCTCGCCCGTCTGCGCACCGACTATGTACATGAGCAGCAGGAGCGTTATCGCACCCAGCTTGCCCAACTCGGTGACGCCATTGATCGTGCCAGCGCATCTGAGCGCGTGAAGCTGACCAAGCAGCAGAAGAAGTTCCAAGATCAAGCAACGGAACTGCAAAAGTACGAGGAAAAGGTTCACCACCTTGCCGACCAGAACATCGAGATCGACTTGGATGACGGCGTGAAGCATAACTACGAACTGTTTGCCGATGTGTTGGCGAAGATTAAGTAAGGAGCTTTGAATATGAGCAATTTGTTTGCGCAGTTTCTCCAAGAAAGTGGGTTGTATGACGAAATTGAAATCACACCAGGCAATATTAGTGAACTTATTGATCTAATCGCCGGAAACGTTCGAATCGATAGCTACTGTAGTGAATGTGGCAGTAATCGGGTTTTTAGCATGAACCCCATTACTTTTATGGTTAACAACAAGGGGCAATTGTGTGATGAGAATTTAGCAGCATATCTCCAGCATTTTCAGAAAGCGCAGGCGAGTGCTCCGTTTTTTGGTGGGGAAACAAGAAGTGATCAGAACTGGTTCTGGAGTAATTGGCCGTGCTGCAAAGCAACAAGGGTCATTCACTTCCCGTTCGTATGCTCCATGGATGAGACCCATCACTTGGATTATGTAATACTTACACAAGGAAATATAATGTTGAAGATCGGGCAATACCCTTCTGTTGCTGATCTCTCTTTTCCTGAACTCAAAGAATTCAGAAAAGTTGTTTCTGCAGACGATTTAAAAGAATTGCGGAAAGCGATTGGTCTTCATGCTCAAGGCATAGGGGTGGGTGCATTTGTCTATGTTCGTCGCATTTTTGAACGGCTAATAGATAAAGCAAAAGAACTGGCAATAGCAGATGGTAACATAGACAAGACAGAATACTTGGAATCGCATGTTGCCGAGAGAATTAGTCTGCTGAAAAATTACCTTCCTGATACGATTGTACAGAATAAGACGTTTTACAGTATCGTGAGTAAAGGTATTCATGAATTAAGCGAGGAAGATTGTATTGCATATTTTCCTGTTATGAGGGAAGGAATTATGCTAATTCTGCGTCAATGGAGAGCAAAGCAAGACGAGGCCGAGACTGCACGAAACCTGGCAACATCGCTCTCGAAAATCACAGCCAATATCTCAAAGGAAGGGAACAACTGAATGTCCACAGAATCCATTCAATTTAATTTGCGAGAGCGTTTTGCAGCCCCCTTGCCGGAGTTCTATCGCCGCAGGATCGTCTTCTGGAAGGACGAGGATCGGGAGTTTGAGAAAGACGTTGACGAGCTGAATTTGGAGGGCGTCAAGATCATCAAGCTGACCGGCACAAATAATTTTGCCGTCAAGAAGCTGCTGCTTCACGATGACTTGGACAGCAACTATCTTATCTATTGCCCGATTACATACACCAGCGACGAAGACAACTGGCTTCAGGACATTGAATATTACAGCGAAACCTTCCGTGCGGATTTTATCTCGATGCAGATGGACGAGCTGAATATCGCGCCGTCTGCCGCAATGCGGAAGACGGTCAAGCTCTATGCAAAGTTCTTCGACAGCAAAGAGCGTATTCAAAAGCTGCGCAGGATCGGGCGGGACTATCAGACGCCCCTCCAACTCCACATCGACATTATGGCGGTTCTCGCCGGTTTGAGCGAAGGTTCCGCGCAGGATGTCATCATCGCCGTCCTTGCTGCAGGTCTCGATAAGGAGACAAACAGCGTCTTGCAGAACATCCGCAAGTTTGGCAGCATCGAAGCCTTCTGGCAGCTTGCGCGGAAGTACACTGGCTACATCGAGGAAGAGGACAAGCCGCTGGGCTACTTTGCAGCGCACGTTCTGCTGACCGCGCTTTCTCAGACGATGAACGCCTCCGTCCTGAAAGGCTTGGAGCGTTTCGTTTCCGAGACCAACAAGGCGTACTGTTACAGCATCGTCCATGAATGGCGTTCCCGCGAGGATAACGAGGACTTGTACGAACTGTGCCGCACCGTGGAGAACGAATTGCAGCTCCCGACGCGCTTTGACAAGTTTGAACCCGAAACGCTGATCACAGGAGATGTCTTCCCGTGCATCAACGAAAGCATCCTGAAACAGCTCTATGCTGAGATCAGCGACCATGTTGTGAAAGTCGATCTCATTAGGAAGGTCTGTGAAAACAGACGGACAGCCGGATGGTATAAGCGGTTTTCGGATTACTTTGACTGCCTCTTCTTCATCGGAAAGATGCAGAGCTTCTATCAGGAACACGGCGGCGGATTCCATATCGTCGAGCCGAAGAAAATCTGGAAGCTCTATACGAGTGATCTCTACCGTATGGATGCCTACTATCGCCACTTCCATTATGCCTTCGGCAACTCTCTCAAGAATGCAAATGACATTCTGGAAGACGGCTTGAAGCACTCGACGGAGTTTGTCGAGGCACTGTATCAAAACTGGTTCCTGCGTGAACTAACTGCTTGCTGGACAAACGCGGCAGCAGATGACCTCGCCTCTCTGGGCTACGTTTCAGAGATCGAGAAGCAGCGGGATTTCTACAAGAGATATGTTGTTCCTGCAAGCAACAAGAACACCCGCGCATTTGTGATCATCTCGGACGCGCTTCGCTATGAGGTCGCTTCCGAGCTTTCCGAACGCATCGTCCGCACCACAAAGGGAACTGCTGAATTGGAGTCGATGCAGGCAATCTTCCCGTCCATCACGAAGTTTGGCATGGCAGCTCTCCTTCCCGGAAAGAGCATTTCTGTGAACGACAGCATGGATGTTCTCGTTGACGGAAATCCCACTCGTTCCACCGTGGAGCGAAACGCGATCCTGAACGCGACGCCGAAAGCCAGCGTTGCCATTCAATACAATGACCTTCTGAACATGAAGAAGGATGAGCGGCGGGAGTTGGTTGCCGGAAAAGATGTGATCTACATCTACCACAACTCCATCGACGCCATCGGAGACAAAGCCCCTACGGAGTCCAAAGTCTTTGACGCCTGTGAGACAGCAATTCAGGAGATTTCCGGCATTCTGCGTATCATCGTGAACGAACTGAGCGGAACGAACATTTTCATTACAGCGGATCACGGGTTCCTCTATACCTATAAACCGCTGAGTGAGAGCGACAAAATTGACCGGAAAGCCTTCTCTGGCAACGTGTATGAGCTTGGAAGGCGGTATGCGCTGACTGCTCCTGACACAACTGCTGATTTCCTGCTTCCCGTCAATCTGGAACGGGAGCTGGATGGACCTCCTGTCAAGGGCTATGCCCCGCAGGACACCATCCGCATGAAGGTTCAGGGCGGCGGTGAAAACTATGTCCACGGCGGTATCAGCTTGCAGGAGCTTGTCGTGCCTGTGATTGCCTTCAAGAACCTCCGCACGAGCAATAAGAATTACGTTGAGGTTAAAAACGCGGAGCTGAAGCTTCTGAGCGAAAGCCGCAAGATTTCAAACCTGATCTTCTCGTTGGAGTTCCACCAGCGTCAGCCCGTGGGAGATAAAATCCAGCCCTGCACCTACTCCATCTACATGACGGACGATGAGGGCGTGGTGATCAGCGACCGGCAGACGGTCATTGCGGACAAGACCAGCGACAACGCGGCAGACCGCGTGTTCCGTGTCCGGTTCAATCTGAAAGCCGGAACGTATGATAAGAAGAAAGTCTACCGTCTGGTAATCGCAAACGAGATTGACGTGGAAGAGATCGAGTTCCACATCGACATTGCGTTTGCGGACGATTTTGGCTTTGACCTGTGAGGTGAGAAGAATGGATGAGCAGATGAAGACCGGAGAGACCGGCGATAAAAACGCGGTGATCGACCAAAAACTGCGGCAGTTCTTTGACGGAAAGATCGTCCGGAAAGACCTGACGAAGAAGATCAAGGAAGGCGCGAATGTGCCGGTCTATGTCCTTGAGTTTTTGCTTGGTCAGTATTGCAGCTCGGATGATCCAGAAGTCATTGAAACTGGCGTGGAGAACGTCAAGCGCATTTTGGCGGACAATTATGTCCGCCCGGACGAGGCGCAGAAGATTCTCTCCATGCTGCGCCAGCGCGGGATGCACACGGTCATTGACAAAATCACCGTCAATCTAAACATGAAGAAAGATACCTATGAGGCAGAGTTCTCAAACCTCGGTATCAAGAACATCCCTATTTCAGAGGACTATCCCGCGAAGTTTGACCGGTTGCTCTGCGGCGGTATCTGGTGCATTGTGCAGCTCGAATATGAGTTTCTGGAAGAAGAGAAAAATACCTCTCCCATCCACATCCGCAAGCTGACACCGATCCAGATGCCCCATGTGGACATTGAGGAATTGAAGGAAGGCAGAAAGAACTTCACCAAAGAAGAGTGGCTTGAGATCATGCTGCGCTCCTGCGGTTATGAGCCGGATAAGCTGAATGACCGCGAACGCTGGCTGCTGCTTGCCCGTATGCTGCCGCTTG
>OLGB01001149.1_pt1 | contig 33277 bp, 34 predicted proteins | sample 1605691 | NCBI WGS metagenome assembly OLGB01 (sample SAMEA3888925, study PRJEB22519) | human gut metagenome | biome: human gut; feature: human-associated habitat; material: faeces | place: Denmark | collected 2010 | reverse complement strand
GGGGGGGGGGGGTAACTCTCTAAACCAAAAGAAGTTATCAAAAAAAATCCAAAGAATTTATAGACAGGCTTTTGTCTATTTCTTATGGATCAGAAAATGGGGAAGAGCGCCCAGAAAGTTTATTATCGATACAGACCGGAAGCTGGTGTATTTGAATAATCCGAAAGTGGCTTGCTCTTCGATAAAAAAATCAATGTTCGGAGACCAACCGGATATCCATGATTTTGTGAACCCGTACACAGAATGGGAGTTGAACCGGGAAACCGGTCGGTATTATAAATTCACCTTTGTACGAAATCCTTACAAACGTCTGATTTCTTGTTTTGAAGATAAATGCATACAGCATCCGGATGATATTTGCTGGGACAGTTATTTGTTTAGCGGTTTGTTGCGTATACGTGATTTCAACCAATTTGTATACAGGATATTTTTACTTCCCGGTTGTTTGGCCGAGCCTCATTTTGCCGGACAGTACTTGTTGGTATACGACAGGCGCGGCAAGTGTCAGGTTGATTATATCGGTAAGGTTGAACATATAAAAGAAGAATATGAGCCGATCCGTGAACGTTTTAATCTTCTTCCGTTGCCTCACATGAACCGGGCTGCTTCACTGACCGGAAGATGCTGGATGGATTATTACACTCCGTTTACGGCATGGCTCGTCTACCGGAAATACAAGAAAGACTTCATCGCTTTCGGATATGAAGATGAATACAGGAAGCTAAAGGAATATTTGAAAGGAAAGAAATGAAGTTATAGAAAATAATCGGATAGCTCACATCTGATAAATTATGAACCGGAAAGATCGAATAAAACAAGTGGCTCGTTTGGAGGAGGTCGTTGAACGCTACCTGCCTCTGAAGCGGGGTAGCAGTTCGGGGAAGACATTAACCGGGCTTTGCCCCTTCCATGCCGACCGTCATCCGTCACTCTGTGTAAATATCCGTGAGCAGTATTATAAATGTTTTGCCTGCGGAGCGGGTGGAGACGTTTTCCGCTTTGTTCAGGAAATGGAAGGATGCGATTTCAGAAAAGCATTGGATATTCTTGCCGGATGGTACGGATTACCGGATACGGACGACATACCTTTGGCATATACTCCGGCAAAAAAAATGTCTCCCATAAAGCCGGAGGCACATACGATTGTCAGTCAGTTGCATATCGACCATTTATTGCGTAGCCACCGAATGATATCCGACCTGTTGGAAACCTATATTCCGGAAGCGGATATTCTCCGCGAAACATATAAAGCGTTTGAAATAGGAGTGGCTCCGGTTGCTTTGCCGGCTTCCTACATTGATATGTGCGACCGTCTTATTTTCCCGATACGGAATGAACGGGGAGAGCTGGTGGCTTTTGCCGGACGGTACCGGGGAGAAACGAAAGGGACGGATATTCATAAATACGTTAATTCGCCGGACAGTCCGGTTTATCACAAAAGTGAGATTTTGTATGGCTTATATCAGGCCCGGGAAGCGATCCGCGAACATCATTTTGTTTTTGTCACCGAAGGGTATAAAGATGTGCTGGCCATGCATGCCGCGGGCTTCCGGAATACGGTAGCCTTGTGCGGAACGGCATTGACGGACCAACAGATTACCTTACTCAGCCGGTACACCCGTTACGCGATTATTATGCTCGATGGCGATGAAGCCGGGCAAACGAACGGGATACGATCGGCACGCTTATTGGTTGAAAAAGGCTTTTCGGTCGGCCGGATCGTTCTTGAGTCGGGACATGATCCGGATTCCCTGCTTTGTATGATGGGACGCGAAGATTTTACCGGATATATAAAAAGATGGACCCGTATCAGCCGGTTGGAAGTTTACGAAACCGACCTGCTCCGGCAGATAAAACAATTGTTGGCAGACTTACACCTGGCTTTGACAGTAGCGGAACGGACAGACTTATTTGCCCGCATGCTCCCTTTGCATAAACGTTTGGAAAAAGTTACACGGCTACTGGCACATTCTCCGGTAATGAAAGCGGAATGGCTATTGGACTAGTTATTGAAAATAGCAAAAGACTATGCGATACCGGACGCTATTTGCGGGATGATTGAAAAGCTTTATCCGGAAGACCGGGAGTTGTTTTCGATGTATGGTGATAAATAATAATAGAAATACTTTATATAAATGAAAATACTACATGTAATTCCTTTCCTGAGTGCTGAAAGCGGAGGACCGGCTGTCAGTACGCTGTTACCGGTCAGGTATTTGAATGGAATGGGGAAGGATATTGAAATTCTGACATTCCGCCCGTCTTCGAGGGAGACTGTGATATCTGATGAATCATTTATCCGTTATCTGCCGGAGTTGAAAGGCTGGCGGGGACGTGCAGGCTATTCTTCCCGTTTAAAGGAGGCGTTGGAGAAAAATGCCGGTACAGATGTTTATCATATACAGGGACTTTGGTTGTATCCGGTTTATCTGACTGCACACATGGCCTGTAAAAAGCAGAAACCCTATATAATCACTTTGCGCGGGATGCTTTATCCTGAAGCACTGAAACAATCAGCCGTTACAAAAAAACTGGCATTATCTTTTTTCCAGCGCCGGCAGTTACAGGAGGCTACATGTGTGCAGGCCACTTGTGAGGAAGAGATGTACTATTACCGTGAGATGGGGTTTACAAATCCGGTCGCTATTATTCCAAACCCGGTCGAATTAGAACCGGTAGCAGACGCTGTTTCGAAACCGGATGACATCAAACGTTTCGGATACCTCGGTCGTATTCATCCGCGAAAACATATAGAGCGTTTGATCGATTGCTGGCAACGGTTGGACGAACCGGGCGAATTAGTGATAATGGGAAACGGAGAACCTGGCTATGTGGCTTATTTAAAGGAGAAAGTTGGAAAAGCACTGTTGAAACGGGTCCGTTTTACCGGGTTAGTGACGGGGGATGAAAAAAAACGGCTGCTTGCTTCTCTTTCCTGCCTGGTCGTTCCCAGCGACTTTGAAAATTTCGGACGTATTATACCTGAGGCATTGATGCAGAGCATTCCGGTTATTGCATCGACAGGTACTCCGTGGCAGGAACTGGAAACGTGCCGGTGTGGCTGGTGGGTGAAGAATGATTCGGAGACTTTGACTGATACAATGCGTAAAGTGTTGGCGTGTGATAAAGCCCTGCTGGATGAAATGGGCGAGCGGGGACGGCAACTGGTGTTAAAGAAATATACTGTAGAAAAAGTATCCGGACAACTGGAAGTAATGTACGACTGGGTAACCGGGAAAATAGATAAACCGGATTTTATATATTATTGATGATGAAAATGCAATACACTTTAATCCCTTTTTCAAAGTATGTGTATGCTTTGGTGAGCAGGCAAAAAAACAAAAAAATAGATTTTTTTATTATCGGAGCACAGAAATGCGGAACGACTTCCCTGCATGATTATATGAATCAGCATCCTTTTTGTACGGGCGCTTTGAGAAAAGAAACATTGTTTTTTACGAAGAAATATCGGGGGACGGTGACTCTTGAAAGGTTAGTTGGCCATTTCTCTTTTAAGAAACTGATGAGGAACAGAGGTAAATGCCTGTTTTTCGAGTCTACTCCCGACAATGTGTATGAAGAGGCTGCTCCCGGCCGTATTTATAAATATAACCCGAAAGCAAAATTGATATTTCTGGTTCGCGAACCGGTGAGCCGCGCTATTTCCGAATATAATATGGCTTGTAAATACGCAATAGTTAAAAACTTGTGTGTCCGTGAAGACCCTGAACGCGAATATTTTGATTACCTGAGGCAACCGGATAAGTATCCTTTCGAATGGTTCGTCAAGGAAGAATTTCGAAGAATGGAAGAAACCGGTTCCCGCCTGCCTTCGGCATTCCATTATCCTGATTTTATTCGTCATGGCCTGTATAGCGAGCAGCTGGAAAGGTATCTTCAGTATTTCAGTCCGGAGCAAATATTGATTCTGGAAAGTAAAAGTTTGAAAACGGATAAGAGAAATACGTTGTCGGCTATAGAAGATTTTTTGGAACTACCCCATCATGAATGGTCTGAAAAAGACTTGGTAAACTCCAATATTGGAGTTTACACTCGTCAGGTACCTGACGAGTGTAAACTATTCCTAAAAAAATATTTTGAACCGTGGAATGAAAAGTTTTTTGAGTTGATCGGGCGAAGAATGGATTGGTAAAAAGTAGATATAAAATGGATATAAAAATTTCAGTAATAATTCCCATATACAACAGGAATTATTGTTTGGCCCGTTGCCTGGACTCTGTTTTGTTCCAGACATTTACAGATTGGGAATGTATTTTGATAGATGATGGTTCTACCGACGGGAGCTTATCGGTGTGCCGCCATTATGCAGAGACAGACTCCCGTTTCAGGGTATATAGTCAATCGAACAGTGGCGCTTCCGTTGCCCGCAACCGGGGGGTGGAATTGGCCCGGGGACAATACATTGCATTTATCGACAGCGATGATTGGGTGGAAAGGACTTATTTGCAACTATTATATGATGCAGTCGGCGAAGATACAATGTCGTTTTGCGGACAGGATGAATTTGACAGCCAGGGAGTACGAAGCAAGGAGATGCCGGTAAAAAGTGACGAATCGTTTTTGTTGGATAATAGTGGAGCGGACTTGATTGCTTATTATTTTTTTGATTCGAAGCTCTTGTTTGGACCTGTGAATAAATTGTATGCACGAAAGATCATCGAAGACTATCACATTCGTTTCCCTGTCGGTATCGATTGGGGAGAGGATACGATTTTTAATTATACATATTATAGTCATGTCAGTAAGCTGAAAGGTGTGCCTTTTACTTTATATCATGTTATGAAACAAAAGGTTTCATTGACGACAGAGGCGAAATATGATTATTTCCTTTCTGATTCGAGACAAAAAAGATGGGATGGTTTCTCTGATTTTCTACAAAAGAAAGGTCTTAATCATCCCAGGCTGATGCTGGTTGCGGATAATTATTATATCTACCTCTTTTGTGAATCGACCGCCGGTTCGATTTTTGTACACGACCGATTGTCATGGATAGAACGTTATAAACGGATGAGAGGGTTAGTCATGAGTGCCGACCGGAGTAAATTCAAGAAGTATATCATTCGGCCGGGATCATTGGCCTATAAGTCTGTTGCTGTGTATTTCAGACTACCGGTTCTCCTCTTCTTGTTTTATGAAATCAAATATCTCTTTTTGAAAATCAAATAATCTATTAATAAATATTGAAGGATATGAATAAGAATGATTTGGCTAGAGAAATAGCGAGCCGCATGTCGGTAACGGTTACTATGGCTTCTCAATTAGTGGATACCCTGTGTGCCGTAGTTGGAGAATCGATCCGGAAGGATGAGTCTGTGTTGTTACAAAATTTCGGGCACTTTCAACCCTGGCAACAAAAAGAACGTTTCGGACGCAATCCGCGTACGGGTGTGGAATGTCCGATTCGTAAGCGAGTGAGCGTGAAATTTAAACCGGGAAAAGGGTTACTGGAACTATTGAATGAGAAACATGAAGATACAGACATATGTGATTAATTTGAAGCGATCCGCAGATCGCCGGGAGTATATCTTGAAAGAGACCGCCCGGTATGCCTGTATGGATGTCGAGCTGGTGGAAGCGGTAGACGGATACCGGCTTTTACCGGAAGAAACGGAGCGACTGTTTGATGTCAAACGCTTTACTTATCGTTATAAGCGGCATCCGTATCCGGGAGAGGTCGGATGTACCCTGAGCCATCAGGAATGTTATCGCCGGTTATTAAATTCGGACGAAGAGGTCGCATTGATATTGGAAGATGATATTGTTTTTCTTAAACCCGAGCTTGTGGATGCTGTCATGACTGAATGTTGCGAGATGCTGAAAAAAGAGAAAGGCGGTGTATTTATCTATTCTCTTTTGTCGGTGAGTTCTACCAGAGGGAGGGATATGGGAAACGGATATAGTATGTACCGGGTATGGTTCGGACTGGGAACTTATGTCTATCTGATACACCGGAATGTGGCGAAAAAACTGCTGACGGATTTCCCGTCGGTATTGGCTGACGATTATCAGTATATGAATTTGAAAGGAATAAAGGTGTATGGATTATTCCCGCTTTTTTCTACAGGTGACAGTATGGGGACGAATATTCAACAGGGCAAGCAAGATATAGAATACGTGACGGATATCCCCGTGCGCTATAGATTGCAGAATTTCTTCAGAGGCGGTTGCCGGCGATTATTGCTCTTATTACATATACTGTCTGTGAGATAACCGATTAATAAAATTAGATATATGAAAATAATCAATTATTTATTTGCTGTATTGTTTTGTTCTCTTTTATTCTCTTCTTGCGGAAAAGTAAAAGATATCGCTTACTTGCAAGGAGATGACCTGTTTAAGCGGATGGATGTCTCCGATTCCGTTGAAATAAAAATCAGGAAAAATGATATTTTGGATATTTCCGTCAGTTGTGCCGAACCTGAATTATTACAGCCGTTTAACAACCTGTCATGGGGAAATAATTATTCCGGAAATTACGGAGCAGGATATAATAACCGTGGTTATCTGGTAGAACAGGACGGGACCATTAATTTCCCTCTGTTGGGAAGGCTCAAAATACAGGGATTGACCCGGCGCCAACTGATAGAGTTGATTCAGGACAAGCTGAAGAAAGGGGATTATATAAAAGATCCGGTAGTAACAGTTCGTTTTCAGAATTTTAGGATACAAGTGTTGGGCGAAGTGAATCGTCCCGGTTCATATAACATCACTTCTGATCAGGTCACTCTGTTCGAGGCTTTGGCGCTTGCCGGTGATTTGACAATCCATGGACGTCGTAACCGGGTTGCCGTGGTCAGGGAAACGGATGGCGTACGGACGATTCTGTATCATGACCTGCGTTCGAGGGATGTTTTCAATTCTCCTGATTTTTATTTGCAGCAGAACGACCTGGTCTATGTGGAACCTAACCGGGTACGGGCGGAAGCAAGTACCCAGAATCAGTTCACCAACGTCGGCACCTGGTTGTCTTTGATTTCGTTCCTGATGTCAACCTGCGTACTTATCTTTAAATAAAATACTTATGAATGATGATAAGCCTTATATAGAAGAATGGCATTTGAAAAGCGAGTTGAATATTCGTAAAGTTTGGGATGTATTGTTGGCCAAATGGCATTGGTTTGCGTTGTCGGTGTTCATCTGTCTGATGCTGGCTTTTGTTTACATACGTACTGTCCCGGTTGTTTATAAGCGGGAAGCTGTCGTCCAGTTAAAAAACACAGCGAAATCGGAGGAAGCCTTCAATGAAAAACAGTTGTTCGAGGATGGCAATAATATCGACGGGGAGATTCTGATTTTTAAATCCCGTTTGTTGATGGGCGAAGTTATACGGCGGTTAGGATTGGATATCAACTATTCTGTGGATGACGGGTTGAAAAGCAGGGATTTATATACCGACTCTCCGGTGGAAATCAGTTTTCCGGATTCTTCTTTTTCCCAACCGGCTGTTTTCTCCGTTATCCCTTTGCCGGAAGGCGGCTTCCGGATAAAAGGACTGGAGGATGATCCGGATGGTGTGATGAAATATACTTTTGGCACGCCGCAGAATAGTCCGCTGGGCAGGATGATTGTCAGGCGTACTTCTTTTTTCAATGACGAATGGCTGGATGTTCCGATACAGGTAACATGTAGCGATCGTAAATCGCTTATCAGTTTATATCTGGACGGGCTCGAAGTCGAGCGGTCGGCTAAAGATGTCAATCTATTGACGCTCACTTACCAGGATACGGATGCAAAGCGGGGAGAGGATATCCTGAATACGTTGATACAAGCGTATGTGGATGAGTCGATGCAGGATAAAAACATGATTATTCGTAGTACGGCACTTTTTATTGACGAACGTTTGCAGTTGATCAATGAAGAATTGGGTGATGTGGAGAATAATATCGAAAACTACCGGAAACAGAATCAATCGGCGGATTTGGCTGAAGAAGCTAAAATCTATCTGGGAAACCGGAACAGGCATGATATGGAGGTCACCGAATTGACCAACCAGAGGGAATTGGTTGAATTGGTGCAGATGTATCTGCATGACCCGTTGAAAAACGAACATTTGCTTCCGGCTAATACCGGTATAACGAGTGTCGGTGTAGAGGGAATGATCGATAAATATAACGCGACATTACTGGAACGGAATAAGTTGACGGTAAATGCAGGTGACAATAGTCCTGCCGTGAAAGAACGAAGCAGCCAATTGGCCTCCTTACGGAATGCTATCGCCCAAAGCCTGAGAAATACGAAAGAGGCGATCGATATGAAGCTGGATTATACCCGTAGAATGCAGATGCTTGAAATCGGGAAGATCAGTAGTATTCCGACTCAGCAGAAATATGTTTTGTCGGTGGAGCGTCAACAGAAAATTAAAGAGGAACTGTTTCTCTATCTGTTGAATAAACGGGAAGAAAACGCCTTGTCGCTGGCTACGGCCGACAGTAATCTGCGTATTGTGGACGGGGCCTATGCGGCCGGAATGGCGGGAGCTAATGCCCTGATCGTTTTGTTGGCTGCCTTTCTGGTTGGTTTATTGGTTCCCGGTTTATGCTTCTATATCCGTCAGTTACTCGATGTAAAAGTACGTGGACGTAGAGATATTGAGGAGAATCTGACCATTCCTTTTCTGGGGGAAATACCTCGTAAATCGAAAAAATCAGGTTTGGTGGTGGTACACGAACAAGGGCGCGACGCTGTTTCAGAGGCGTTCCGTGTCATTCGTTCCAATCTGGACTTTATGCTGAGCAAGAAAGGAGAAGTACAGACGATCATGTTTACTTCATTTAATCCGGGTTCGGGGAAAACTTTTATTTCAGCCAATTTGTCTGTGGCATTAGCATTGGCCGGTAAGCGGGTTATTTTGTTGGAAATGGATATTCGTAAAGGTTCGGCAAAGAGTGGAGATGGAACTGTGCCGGCAGGGATAACTAATTATTTATCCGGCAAGGTGTCGGATGTGAGGGATATTATCCGGAAAAGTGAATGGCATGAAACATTGGATGTTATTACCTCCGGGCCTGTCCCCCCCAATCCGGCAGAATTATTGCTCAGCAATCGTCTGGACATGCTGATGGCGGAATTAAGAAGGGAATATGACTTTATTCTGATAGATACTGTCCCTTACGGAGTAGTGGCGGATGCACAGGTAATTAACCAGGTTGCCGATTTATGTATTTATGTGATTCGTGAAGGACGTTTCGACCGGCGGTTATTGCCGGATGTCGAGAAACTTTATACGGATGGTAGATTGTCACATATGGCTGTTGTTCTGAATGAAGTCTGTTATGAACAGGCTGGGTATTACGGTTATTATGGTTATTATGGCTATGGATACGGAAATAAAAAGGAATAGTGATGAAAATAAAGACTTATATAATAAATATGAAAGAATCTGTCGAACGAAGAGAACGGGTTCTGAAGGAGGTCTCCCGCTATTCTTTCCTGGATATCGAATGGGTGGAGGCTGTGAACGGGAAGCAACTCATGGAGGTACAGATAGGACAGTTATTTGACCGAAAAAGATTTTATTCAAGATATGACCGCGAACCGCTACCTGGAGAAATTGGCTGTACGCTAAGCCATAGGGAGTGCTATCGCAGATTACTTTGGTCGGATTGCAAATATGCGTTGATCTTGGAAGATGATGTTTTTTTTCAGCATCCCGATGATGTTAATTGGATATTTGGAAATATGGATAAAGTAATGATTTCTAATAAAAGTTGTATTATCACACTGGCTTCCCATCAGCTTTATTTCACGAAAGATATTTCTAAGTTAGGAAGTTATTCTTTTTACCGGTTCATAAAAGCCGTGGGAACTTGTGCCTATTTGGTGAACCGGCATGCTGCTGAAAAGTTATTAGCGGTCAACAAACCATTTATTGTTGCCGATGATTTTGAATATATGTTCAGGCATGGGATTTATCTGTTAGGGATATATCCGTATCTGGCATTTGGAGCTTCTTCCGAACAGCTGGTTGAGTCGGAAATAATCCAGGATCGCAAATCATCAGGAATACGAAAGACTTCCTTTAAGTATAGAATGACCAGATTTTTTGATTACAAATTATATGGTTTATTATGGCGGTTGAAAATCGTGAAATTCAGAGTGTAAATGGGCTATCACATTAATTGAAAATGATCGGATGATACGTTTGTTTGCATTATATCTACTTTATTTATTTCAGAAAATCAGATATCTGGGCCGGGTTAATCTGGTCGGGTTCAGCATAATCCTTGCATTCAGGAACTCGTCTATTTCGATCGGTAAAGGGTCCGGACTCTGTAGTACGCCGGTATATAATTTGTTAGGTATGTATCAAAGGACGATACTGGTGGCAAGGCACGGAGGAACTATACATATCGGGGAAAATGTCGGTATATCCGGCTCCACGATTTACGCTATGAAAGAGATACGGATAGGAAATAATACGTTCATAGGGGCCAACTGTAAAATCGTAGATAATGATTTCCATGCATTTGAGCCGGGATTGAATTTTACGACCGATCCTCTTCATCTGAAAATGAAACCGGTTTCGATCGGTGAGAACTGCTTTGTCGGGATGAATTCGATCATTCTGAAAGGAACCGTTATCGGAAAAAACTCGATTATAGGAGCCGGTAGTGTGGTGTGTGGCAAATTTCCGGAAAACGTTGTGATTGCCGGAAATCCAGCCAGGATAATAAAGTATAGGAGTATTGACAGTAAAGAATAATCAGATGAAAATTTCATTTATAGTGGTAGATATCACCGCCAAAGCCGGAACGGAAAGAACGACAACCTTATTAGCGAATACATTGCTGAAAAAGGGCCATGAGGTGCGGATCATTTCTCTATTCCGGCAGAATATATCACCGGCTTTCTTTCTTGAAAAAGAGGTGGATATTGTTTATGTAACCTGTGAATCGTATTCTAATCACAGTCCTTTAATTAAGCGTTTATTACGGATAATCCGGTCTTTCTTTTCTTTTCGCGAAATGATGCGTAAAAATGATTCCGGCCTGTTTATAGGGCAGAATTTCTTAGCCAATCTGTATTTGTATTTTTCAGGTTTTTCGAAAAAGTCGATTGCCTGCGAACATAACTTGTATGATATCTATCCTTCGCCCATTCTTTTTTTTCGGGAATATGTCTATCAGTCGTTTTATAAAATGGTGTCTCTCACCGAGAAGGATGCCGATAAATTCAGACGGAGGCTGAAAAATGTCGAAGTCATACCTAATATGTTGACTTTTACACCAAAAGGGAAAGCTGATCTGACATCAAAAAGAATCCTCTCGATAGGCCGTCTTTCTAACCAGAAAGGATATGACTTATTACTGGAAGCTGTCAAATATATCTGGAAAGATTATCCTGACTGGCATCTGGATATTTTCGGGGAAGGAGAGATGCATGCTTTTTTAGCGGAAAAGATAAAGAGGTATAATATGGAACAATATGTATTCCTGAAAGGGTATACGCAAGATGTAATTTCTGAATATTTGTCTTCTTCCATTTATGTCATGTCTTCCCGTTTTGAAGGTTTTCCAATGAGTCTTTTAGAGGCGACTTCCTGCGGACTACCGATCGTTTCCTTCGATTGTCCGGAAGGGCCTGCCGATATAATAGGAGAGGATAGAGGAATCCTGGTTCCACCGGAGGATATATCCGGATTAAAGACGGCTCTTATAAAGTTGATGGATAGTCTCGATAGGAGAAATGAGTATGGGGAGAATGGAAGATCGTTCGTACTTCAAAACTATAATTCTGAAGCAGTTTATAAGAAATGGGATATGCTGTTTCGGTCTTTTGTTAATTCAAGAAGTGACATGTGAAGATTGCGAAGCGGAATGCTTTCAAGGCGAACATATGATTAATCAATAAAGTAAGAAATAATGAATGGGCAAATTTCAATTATTATTCCGGTCTATAACCGGGGATATTGTTTGCCTCGTTGTCTGGATTCCGTATTGAATCAGAGGTATACGAATTGGGAGTGTATCCTGGTTGATGACGCTTCCATTGACGACAGTTTGCAGATATGTAATCTGTATCTTAAAAAGGATTCCCGTTTCCATCTTACCGCACAACCGGAAAATGCGGGTGTGTCGGTTGCCCGTAATCAGGGAATGGAGCTGGCGAAAGGAGAATATATAACGTTTATCGATAGTGACGATTGGGTTGAATCCGATTATCTGTTTTTTCTGTATCAGGCAGTCGGAAAGGACACGATCCCTCTTTGCGGAATGAGCGTTCATGATAGCAGCGGGGTTTTCAAGTATAGTCATGAGATAGAAGATAAAACATATAGGTTAGATGACGGCGCAACTGAATTTTTGTTGGAGCATCTTATCAGTGGGTTTATTGCCAGTCCGACGAGCCGTTTGTATAGTCGTGGTATTATCGAAGAATATCATTTGCGTTTTCAACCCGGTATCAATTGGGGGGAAGATTTGATATTCAATTGTACCTATTTTAAGTATATCGATAATATCCGTTGTATGGCCACTCCTTTATACCATGTTGTGAAACAGGATGATTCTTTGTCGAGACAAAGACAATCACAACTGTATTGTTGTGATTTATCTCTTTTAGACGATGATATGAAAATTTGGCATGGCATTGATGGTTTTCTGAAAGAAAAAGGAATTTGCAATAAAAAGATGAATCGTTTTATGCAGTGGTATTATATTTTTTTACATGGGACACTTCTCTCTTTTTTATATACAAAACCTATTGTCCCTGCAAAAACAAGGTTTCATTTTGTCAGGAACGTTATAAAAAATTTGGATCGGGATATATTAAATGTAACGGTTCTGTTCCGGCTTCGTTTGCCTGTCAGATACTATCTGATATATTACCGCATGCCGCTCTTGCTTTGGTCACTCTACGAGTTGAAACTGATGGTGAAAAAAGGAACTCATCGAAAAATGTTTCATTCCTGATAAATAGCGACTTAAACATCGTTCAAGACGTTCTCTTAGATATTTTATTAATTTAATTCACAATTAACATGAAAACAGCGTTAGTTTGTGGCGCCGGTGGTTTCATCGGTAGCCATATGGTTAAACGCCTCAAAAATGAGGGGTATTGGGTAAAAGGTGTCGATTTGAAGTATCCGGAATTTTCACCGACGGAAGCCGATGATTTTATGATCGGTGACTTACGCGACACGGATGTATGTAACCGTGCTGTCGACCGCAAGTTCGATGAAATCTATCAGTTTGCTGCCGATATGGGGGGCGCCGGTTTTGTTTTTACCGGTGAGAATGATGCCGATATTATGCATAATTCGGTGATGTGTAACATCCATATGATGGATGTGGCTTATAAACGGAATGCGGGAAGAATTTTCTATTCGTCTTCTGCCTGTATCTATCCGGAACGTAACCAGATGGATGCTTTGCATCCGACTACTTCAGAGGATTCGGCTTATCCGGCAGGACCGGACAGCGACTACGGTTGGGAGAAACTATTCAGTGAACGTATGTATATGGCTTACCATCGTAATAAGGGGTTGGATGTACGTATTGCCCGTTTCCATAATATTTTCGGTCCGGAAGGAACCTGGGAGGGCGGACGTGAGAAGTCGCCGGCCGCTTTTTGCCGTAAGGTGGCTGAAACGCCTGATGGCGGAACGATTGAGATGTGGGGGGACGGAAACCAGACCCGTTCGTTTCTTTATATCGATGAATGCCTGGAAGGTGTGCGCCGCCTGATGAGTCAGGATGCGTTTATGGGACCGGTAAATATCGGTTCGGACGAGATGATCAGCATCAACGGCCTGGCGGAAATGGTGATGGAGATTGCGGGGAAGAATTTGAATATAAAACATATTCCCGGTCCGCTGGGAGTTATGGGACGTAACTCGGATAACCGTCTGATTAAGGAGAAACTGGGCTGGGCACCTAACTGGCCGTTGTCTAAAGGGATGGCATTGACCTACCGATGGATAAATGAACAAGTACAGAAAAAAAATAAATGAAAATAGTCTGTATCTCACAGGTCTACTGGCCGGACACTGCTTCCGTGGCACAACATTTGGTTGATTTGCTGCAAGCTCTGTCCGACCACGGACATGATGTGACTGTCATCACCAGCCGTCATAATTATGAGCATCCGGAAATAATGTATCCGGCTATGGAACACCATAACGGAGTCCGCATTCACCGTCTGTCTAATACCGGGTTCGGTAAAAAGACGAAGCTGGGACGTTTGGCGGATTTCCTGAGTTTCAATGTTCTGATAAGTTGTAAATTATTATTATTAAAACGGTCTGAATGCGATGCGATGATAGGGTTAACGAGTCCGCCTTTGTTATCGTATCTTGGGATAAGAGCAGCGAAAATGAAAAATATACGTTTTGTATATTGGACAATGGATCTGCAGCCGGAGTTATCGTTGGTAGCCGGTTATATGAAAGCCGGTTCTATTCCTGCGAAAAGCATGCAGAAATGCGGGGATTATGTCTTTCATCAGTCTGATAAAATTATTGTATTGGATGATTATATGAAGCAGCATATCAACCGGCGTTTACACACAGAAAAGTCCGGAATAGATGTGATTCCCGTGTGGCCGGTTATGACGGCTGTTTTTGAAGGTGGACGAATGGAGAATCCGTTCCGGATAGAAAACGGTTTTGGGGACAGGATCGTGATTATGTATTCCGGTAATCATTCTGTCATGCATCCGTTGACTACGTTACTGGATGCTGCGGTCAGGCTGAAAGAGGATGGGCGTTTTTTGTTTGTTCATATTGGAGGCGGAGTCCGTCTGCAGGAAGTACGTGAATACAAAGAAAAATACTGGTTGGATAATATCCTGATTTTACCTTATCAACCGCGTGAAAAGATTCATTTGTCATTAGGTTCGGCAGATATCCAGGTGGTTTCTTTAGGGGAAGGTTGTGTCGGTTTTACGCATCCGAATAAGATCTATGGAGCGATGTTCATTAGTAAGCCTGTATTGTATATCGGCCCTGAGCAATCCCATATAACGGATATTTTGTGTCGTTGTCCCGGAAATATTTCCGTCTCCCATGGTGAGTCGGATTTGTTGGTGCAGAAAATAGTGGCTTTTGCCGAAATGGATGAATCCGAACGTAGCCGGGTTGGAATACGGAACCGGAGATATGCGGAAACTTATTTGCGTCCGGATATTTTATTGGAGAAAATGATAGGCTCGATAGAGTCTGAGTTTTTATAATATTAATGGAAAGAATATATGATTTATTCTGTTTTATCGGATAGATTGGGTAATATTTTATTTGAGATTGCAGCGGGTATTTCGTTGGCAAGGCGGTTGAATGTCCCTTTTAAAGCTTTTGTCGGGCAGGAGGACTATCGGTATGTTGAGTATGTTCTTCAGTATAAAAAATCAATCTTACGTAAGATTGATTTTGCGGAAGACTTTCCGCAAAATCAAAAAGTATATAATGAACCGTTTTTTCATTATCGGGCATTACCGGATGAGAAGGATTTGACAGTTTATGGATATTTTCAGTCAGAGAAATATATTGATAAAGATTTTATCCGGGAATTATTTGCTATAGATGAGGAAACGAAATTGTATATAAGACATAAATATCAGGATATACTGAATAAAAAACCGGTTTCTGTGCATGTTCGGAGAGGAGATTATATGCAATCGAAATTGTATTATGCTGTTTGTCCGGTCAGATATTATAAAAAAGCAATGCGATTATTTTCACCAACGACTGATTATTTGATTTTTAGCGATGACATAGACTGGTGTAAAAAACATTTTAAGGGGAAGCATTTTTATTTTTCTGAAAATGAATCACCATCAGTCGATTTGTATCTGCAAAGTTTTTGCAGGCATCATATCATCAGTAATTCCACGTTTGCCTGGTGGGGAGCCTGGTTGGATTCGTCTCCGGATAAACGGGTTATCTGTCCTGAATCATGGTTTGAAATACTTTATAGGGCTAATGATATAAAAGATTTATATCCGGAGGAATGGAGCAAATTGCGGATTCGCAAGACTATTTTCGAATGGATAGATTTATATATGTATGCTATAAGTCATTATCGTTATGTGTATTATAAAAAAATAAAAAAACTTATAGCCAAGTTATTCATATGAGAATCGGGATATTATATATCTGTACGGGACGTTACTCTATCTTTTGGAAGAAATTTTATCAGAGTACTGAAAAGTCTTTTATGCAGGGGCTCCCCTGCATCCGTGAATACTACGTGTTCACGGACAATCCATGCTTATATGGAGAAAAAAAGAATAAGCGTATCCATCGTATTTATCAGGAAAATCTAGGATGGCCGGATAATACGTTGATGCGTTTCAGTATGTTTTTAAAAATAAAGGAACGGCTGGAAAAGGAAACGGATTATCTTTATTTTTTCAATGCCAATATGGTTATACGGGAGAAGATCGGTAAAGAGTTTTTACCGGAGGAAAGTTCCAACGGATTGGTCGGGCTAATACATCCTGGGGGTTATGATCGTGAGGTGAACGAATTCACCTATGACCGGAATGAAAAATCGACAGCTTATATTCCTTACGGAGAAGGCCGTTATTATTATGCCGGTGGGTTAAACGGCGGTAGGACTCCTGCCTTTTTGAAGATGGCGGAGACTCTCAGGGATAATACGGAAGAAGACAAAAGAAACGGAGTGATGGCTCTTTGGCATGATGAATCGCATATCAACCGTTATTTTTAGATCATCCGCCTTATTCATTAACTCCGGCTTACTGTTATCCGGAGGGCTGGAACATGCCTTTCCCGCAGATTATACTTTTATTGGATAAAAGCTTTATCTGTGGCGGTCATAAATATTTACGCGGAGGTAAAAGGAATTTCCATGATTACACGAGTTATTTGAAGCGCAGTTTGGTGAGGTTTGCCAGAAAGGTTATAGGGGTATTGCGTGGTTTTGGTCTTTAGTCGGATACTTTAATAAATGAATACTTATTTGTATAACCTTGGATTTAGTGCATTTGTACTTTTAATCATCTATAAATCCGATGGATATTTGTGAAAAGTTAAGTTTGTACTATAACGTACCGGTGAAACCTGGAGAAACTTTGCTTTTTTTGATGAAGTACAAATGTGTATACCAGCTATTTCTTCTTTGCATTAGGAAATAAAATAATGTCGATGACGATCTGAACATTTTTCATAAAATAAACGCAGGTTGTGCAACTAGGATATCCAATTTGATTATTCTATCTTTGTACAACCTGTTTTATTTATAGATGGGTTGTGTCTTATTGTTGAATTAAAATTTAATAGATAATTATGGATACCCCGAGATACAAAACGATTATCAGCGTATTGAACTCTTCTAATGAAGGATTCGACGAATATATAGAAATGAGTAAAAGAATCAGCCTGTTTGTGGAGACAGACGGGGCGAGTGAGGCTAATGGCATGATGGAGGAAAGCTATGTTGCCCAGTATACCGTACTTCAGGACATACTTTATAAACAGGCGTTGGAAAAGAAAAAGAACGAATCGTGTTGATGCGGTTCGTCAGGATCGACTTGCAGAAAGGAGATATCTTTGAAATAGTTATTGATTAGAAAAAAAACATTCACTAAATTAGTGAATAATACTTTTGTTGTATTATCTTTGTAGAAACAAACAGAACTATGACTATAGAATACGAAAAAGATTATTTGAAAGAACTATATGAAAGTGGTAAATGTAAAAACAAGAAATATCGTTTTGATGCTGCTGTCATTAAAAATATCAAAAACGTATTGATACATTAATGGCTGCTACACGAATTGAGGATTTGTTTGTTTTGAACTCTTTAAATTTTGAAGCTCTTCAAGGATTAAAGGATCATTTTTCTATACGAATAGATTACCATTATCGGTTAGAATTTAAAATTCGTACAGATGCAGCAGAAGTCATATTAACTGTTTGTATAGTAACAGATATAACTAATCATTATCAATAATAGGTATGGATACAATAAAAAGATTACCGACTCATCCGGGGGATGTGTTAAAAGAAGAATTGGAATTCCGTAAGATTTCTCAAAAGAAGTTCTCGGACTTGTTAGGAGTACCTTATACAATGTTGAATGAAATATTGAATGGTAAACGTTCTGTTACCAGTGATTTTGCATTAATGGTAGAAGCTGCTTTAGGTATTAATCCTGAATTACTTATTAATATGCAAACACGTTATAATATGGCTTTAGCCCGTGAAAAGAGCAATCTTTCTGAACGGTTGAAAGAAATACGGACAATTTGTGCATCGTTATTATAGTATAAGCTAAAGTCTGATGCCGGATTAATCCAGCATCAGACTCATATATGATTCCCGGTTCGGGTATCCCATAACGATCCGGGTGAGTGTCTGGATGTCCATATCCTTCAGATTCTGTTCTGTAAACGGACTGTCTTTATGGGTGGACAGCCAATGATGTATCAGGCGCTCGGTGTCGATTACGCGGGCCATTCCGACCGGACGGGTTGCCGGTACGACCGGAGGTGTTTTATAGATAGCTTTATTCACGTTGTTTTGCAAAGTGGCCTCTTGCAGTAAGAGGTTGGCTACCCGGTCGTCATCATAAAAAAACTCTTTTACGTAGACCTGTTTCTTATCTTCGGAAAGTCCGGGTGTATGATCCGGCGGAAGAGTGAAGGCCATCCCTATCGGTTGGTCTTTTTCGTTTAATGCTGTCAGCATTTGTCCGCCATCCAGTTGCAGGTCGCGAAGAATGGTGACAAAGTCATCTTTGGAGTGGAGGACACAACATTGTCTTTCGCGGATTTTACGGTTGAAATAGTCGTACAGTTGATCCAGGGAAGGAACTTCCGGTGGTACAACGGTTATCTGAGGAGCGTAGACCGGTATTTCCGGACGTATATACGTATCCTCGGAGTAGTCGAACGTTTCCGTGTATCCCAGTTCCCGGTAGTAATCGAATAACCAGGGATCGGCAGGAATCAGTGCCGCTACGGCAACCGAACGGTATTTCATTTCATCGAAAGCCTTTTGCATCAGTTGTTTCATCAGGCCTTTTCCACGCATGGAAGGCAGGGTACAAGCTCCGGAAATATAGGCTACGGATATTTCCGTACCATAATAAGTCATGGTATAAGGCAGCATCTGCAAGGCAGATACTACCTGTCCGTCCTTTTCGATGGCCAGGGTATTTTCATCTTTGTATACCCGGTCGAAATAAAGGCGTATAAACTCTTCCGTATCATTGAAGGAGAGACGCCACAGATCGATTATTTGCTGCTTGTTCATCTTGTTTATTGTTTAGTGTTTTCTTAATCGCGGCACTTTTTTCCAATAGTATGACCGGGTTATAAGAAAGTTTCGCTTGACGCAATCCCGGGATGCCGAGGTCTTCTTCGCGGTTGACGTAGACGAACTCTTCCGGCAGGCGTGAAGCGAATTCCTGATTGATAACAGTGTAAGCGCCTTCATAGTTCACATCCGCCTTTTCCACATGCACGCCGAAGGTGTCGTGATTGATCTGTGCACCGAAGGTGAAAGCTATTACTTTGCCGTCCACCAGCAATGCTCCTCCGAGCAGGCCCAGTTCGTCGTAATGGTTGAGCGCGTAAGTCATCGAAATACGTTCGAAGTTCAGGTCTTCCGCATCATCTTCCGTCTCATTGGCTTTATACCATTTACATTCCAGCTTTAAGCATTGCGGAATCAGTTCCGGAGTGATGGGGGCGTATTCGTATTCATATCTTTTCTTGAAATTATTGATATGGTTACGCTTGGATTGGAACTTCTTGCCTTTCAACAATGCCAGGTCTTCACGCAGATAGATATAATCGAAATAATCGCGTTCGGGGATATAGAAAAATCCGCCGGGCAGCGCTTCCTCCAGGATGTCTTTGGCATCCGGTGTGACGCCTAGCATACAGAGCGGGTGTCCGTGTTCCAGTGAATCGGCTTCGAGTAACTCCAACGCGTGTTTCAGGTCTCCTTTTCCGGCAGGTGTCATATAGACCAACCGGCTTTTATCTTCTATCCAGAAACGGATCAGCAGGAAACCGTCGACAACGGCAAACTCCGTGTCGTACAGGAAACGCCAGCTACAGATATTGGCAAACGAGTAATCGCAATTGCGATAATTGTGAGGATAGATAAATGACGTAATAAGTTCTTTATCCTCTATTGTAATTGGTTTAAAAGGAATCTTCATACTTTTCTTTTTGTCGTACAAATATAAAACTAATAAATGTCCGTTAATGTTTAAAACGGAAATAATAAAGGCAGCACAAATATCATAATAATTCCCATAATAATTTGCAGCGGGAGCCCGACTTTTACGTAATCCATGAAAGTATATTTACCGGCCGACATCACAAGTGCATTGGGCGGTGTGGAGAACGGCGAGGCAAAACACATGCTGGCACCTACCGTAACGGCAAGCAGGAACGGGTAGGGGCTTACACCGATGGATATGGCAGACTGTAATGCGATGGGGGCTACGAGTACGGCTGTTGCCGTATTACTGATAAACATCGTCAGCAACGAAGTCGTGAAATAGATCCCTGCCATCAGGACCAACGGACCGTAATTGCCCAATCCTCCGACAAGTCTTTCGGAAATAAGCGATGATGCTCCTGTTTTCTCCAATGCCAGCGACATCGGCAGCATGGCGGCTATCAGGACGATACTTTCCCAGTTGATTGTCTTGTAGGCATCTTCCACATTCCGGAAGCATCCGGTCAGTACCATCAGTATGGCGGCTATCAATACGGCAGCGACCGGAGGGATAGGGATAAAGTCGAATACCATGGCGGCGATCATCAGGACCATGATACCGGCTGCAACGGGGGCTTTATAATCGAGTGTCACTTTGGAGGCCTCTTCGACAGGCTGGCCGAGTACTACCCATTGTGACTGCTTCTTGCTCATACGGGCAATATCGTCCCAGGTCCCTTGTATCAGCAGGATATCGCCGGCATGCATCTTTATATCTTTCACATCGGAAAGGATATATTCGTTTCCGCGTTCTATTCCCAGAATGTTTACGGAGTATTTATCACGGAAGCCGGAGTCTTTAACGGCTCTGTTGATCAGTTTGGAGTCGGGCATCAAGAGGACTTCGGCAATACCGATTTCGCGAACGCTCAGTTTCTCGTTATCTCCGGTAAATTCCGAAACTTTCGATTCCGTCAGGTCCAGCCGGTTCTCTTTTACGAATTTGTCTATATTATGGTAGTCTCCGAATACATATAATATATCTTCTTCCTGAATTTCCGTTTCGGGGCCTGCCAGTTTCTGGTCGACTGTCTTCATGAAGCGGCTTTGTGAGGAAGACTTGCGCCGTATTTCCAGAATGGTGAGGTTGTAGAGGCTGGTGATATTTAATTCATGCAGTTTCTTATTCTTTACCAATGAGTCTTTGTGAACACGTACACGGTACAGGTTATCGGAAAGGCTGTATTTTTTTGACAGTTCCTGGGGTGAACGTCCGGTAGATGTATCATTCTTTTTGGTATCTTCTTTCTTTGACAGAAACCATTTGCTGAGTGGGATCAGAACAATGAGGCCTACCGTTATACAGACTATACCGATCGGGGTGAACGAGAAAAAAGAGAGAGCATTGTATCCGGCATTGGAAAGAGCTTCCTGCACCACAAGGTTAGGAGGCGTACCGATCAGGGTGGCCATGCCTCCCATACTACTTGCAAATGCAAGCGGCATAAGGAAACGGCTCGGACTGATGTTGGCATTGACTGCCATACTGACAACAATAGGGAGCATCAGCGCGACTGTCCCGGTGTTGCTGACGAATGCGCCGATAAAAGCTGTCACCAGCATGATTAATATGAATAGCTTGATTTCGCTCGTACCTGCCAGATGAAGTATTTTACTGCCGATCATTTTTGCCAGTCCGGTTTTGAAGATAGCTCCGCCTACGACAAACAAACCGACCATCATGATGACAACGGAATTGGAGAAACCGGAAAGCGCTTCCTCCGGTGTGAGGATATTAAACACCATTAACAAGACCAGTGCACAAAGTGCAACAAGGTCTGAACGTATTTTCCCATTGACAAAAAAGACTGCCGACAGGGCCAGAATAATAAGAGTTGTTATCATAAAATGTACTTAAAATGGTTTTTACTGAAACGAATTCCTCCAGTATAGTTAACTGAAAAAGACACCCATATGTTTACCCGATACTTCAATTTTTATGCAAAAATAGTAGAAAACGGAATACAACCTACATAAATAATTGCATGGCAGTAATGAATATACTATCTTCGCGAAATTGTTAACAACGACTGATGTAAAGAAATGAAGAAGTGTTTTTGTCTCATTGTGGCCTTATTGTGTTTTAGTCTGTCTGTAACTGCCGCTCCGTTAACCCGTATCAAAGGGAAAATTGTGGATGCCGGAACAAATAAGCCTTTGGATTTTGCAGACGTTCTCCTTTTTAAAAAGGGAGATGATAATCCTGTGTTTCATGCTTTGCCCGATATGGACGGAAGTTTTGGAATTGCAGATGTGAAGAACGGGGAATACAGCCTGATGATCCGGTTGGTCGGCTACGATTTGTTTACCCGGCAGAATATTGTGCTCGCATCATCGTCGGAAATAGTCGACTTGGGTACGATTCCTATGAAACCGCTTGAAGTCGGGCTTGCCGAGGTGGAAGTCGTGGCGCAAAAGAAACAGGTCATCTATAAACTGGACAAGAAGGTGATCGAGGCCTCTTCGAATATGCTGGCAAGCGGAGGAACGGCTGTCGACATTCTGGAGAATACGCCGTCTATCCGCGTGGATGCCGAGGGCGAAGTATCTTTCCGTGGAAGTACGGGGTTTATGGTATATGTAGACGGTAAGCCGAGCGTGTTCAGTGGGACACAGGCTCTGGAACAGATCCCTTCCGGCCATATTGAAAATATCGAGATCATAACGACTCCTTCCGCTCGCCATGATACAGGGGGCGATGTCGGAATCATCAATATCATTACAAAGAAGCACGCACAGCATGGATTCAGCGGAATGGTCAACCTGACTGGTAGCACATTTTTGTCGAGAGGGGTGGATTTCCTGCTGACGCAACAGAACAAATCATCCCGCTGGTATTTTGGCGGAGGCTGGACCGACCGTTTGCGGAAAAGTGATTTTGACCAGGAAAAGACTACGATCGTTGCCGATACCGCAACGACATCCCATTCGAACGGTCCTCGTGAAAGTAATAATTTCAACTATTCCCTGAAAGCCGGCTGGATGTATACATTACCTCATACGACGTTCAATGTTGATCTGGAAGGTGGTTATGGCGGTCGTACCCGTACCGGCGACCTGGATTATACGGAGGAACGGGTGGTCGGCAGCCAGCCTTTTGCCAATGGCGATTATTATAGTCGCGACGATTATGACCTGCATGAAACTTATTTTCAGGGGAGTGTCGGTTTCGACCATAAGTTTAATGATAAGGGGCATCAGCTGATCGGTAGTTTTTATCTGAAATATGGGGGGAATGCCATGGAGTATTTCCAGAGCGACTTGTTTAATAAAAAGAATGAGCGCGAACAAGGGCACCGTGCCTGGGAGGACGAACATCGCTGGACGGTTCGTGGTAATATGGATTATATCTATCCGTATAGCAAGACCGGCCATATTGAAGCGGGTTACCAGTATTTCTCTTACCTGGAGGATGGCGATTACAGCATGCAGTTCTGGAGTCCTGAAAAGCAGGAGTTTTATTGGCGGGATGATATCTACAATACTTTCTATTTCCAGCACGGGATCAATTCGATCTATGCGATTGTCGGCGACAGCTATAAATCGTTCGATTTCCAGGCTGGTGTAAGAGGGGAGCATACGCATCGTGTGCTTCGCAGTTCCATTCCCGGTAAAGACCGTGAATATAATAAGTTTGAGTTTTTCCCTTCGGTACATCTGGGATATACGTTCCCGAAAGATCATAAGCTGATGGCTTCCTATTCACGACGTATCACACGGCCGGAACTTTTTTTTATGGAACCTTATATTACCTATCGCGATTATTATTCGGCAGAAATCGGTAATCCGGATATCCGTTCGGAATATATCAACTCTTTCGAACTTAATTATAAGAAGAATATCGGTGAGCATACGGTTTCCGCTACGGTTTTCCATCGTAGCCGGAAAGATAAGATCGAGCGTTTGCGCGTTCCTTATGAAGCGGGTGTGACGTTGGACTCGATGGCGAATGTCGGTCACGATTATTCGACCGGACTGGAGTTGAGTGGCCAGGTTCAGCTTACCCGTTGGTGGAATGTGAACCTGAATGGTAGCCTGTATCATTACAAAGTAAAGAACCAGTACAAACTGAACGGAACGAACGAGAAGAGCACGAATTACGATATTATCTGGAATAATGCCTTCGACCTGGGCAAATCGACCCGTATCCAGTTGGACGGTAATTTTGTCGGCCCTTCCGTGACTACGCAGGGGCGGACCGATGCTTTCTGGTATGTGAACCTGGCTCTCCGGCAGCAATTGATGAACCGCAAATTGTCTGCTACGCTGGCTTTCCGCGATGTCTTCAATTCGGCCCGTTATGTCAGCAAGATCACCACATCCGACCTGCAATCCATCACCCGGATCCGTCCGAACTATCCGCTTATCACGTTGACGTTAAGCTATACATTTAATAATTTCAAGACAAAAACAACTCAGCGAAAGGAGGATCACGACTTGTTCGAAGGAACGAATCATTAATTGATATATTGGAATAAAAGGTAAGCATTCCCATCAAAGATCGTAACCTGCTTTCCGAAATTGTCCGCAAATTTGGCTGGGCATGTAGTGATCCCAGGTCAAGCCCGGGATCATTGGATAGTGACTTTTTACGCTATATCAATCAGCTTATGTGTCTGTAAACTGAGTTGCCATTCCGGGTGTTGGAGGATATAGTTGACTATCTCCATCGTGTTCCGGCAGGAGCAGGGTTGGAGGAAGTGGTATTTGGCTGGCAGTTTGATGTAGGATGACAGATCCTGTCCCAGATAAACAACCTTGACTTCATCCATATGGTCAATTTTGAGCGGTGCTCCTTCTTTGGGCGAACAAGTCACCCAGTCGATGCCTTTGGGTAACGGGCGTGTACCGTTTGTTTCTATACATATATATTTACCCGCTTTGTGAAGCATGTCGATAAATGCTTCGTCGATCCATAAAGCAGGTTCCCCACCGGTCAGTATGACCATGTCTGACGGATAAGCGGAGATTGCCTCCAATATCTCTTCGTCCGACATCAATGTACCTTCTTCGTGTTCGGTATCGCAAAACGAACATTTCAGGTTGCATCCGGAAAAGCGGATGAAAACAGCGGCTCTGCCGGTATAAAAGCCTTCCCCTTGCAGGCTGTAGAAAATTTGATTAATCTTTCTCATAGATCGCAGTGTTTGATTCTGACTCTTTAACTTCAACTTTATAACAATTAGGCAACTGGTCGCATATCCAGCGGGCCATATTCTCGGCCGTCGGATTGAAAGGCAGGACCTCGTTCAGATTCTGATGGTCCAACTTGTTTTTTATTGATTCTTTGATGTGACTGAAGTCGATGACCATGCCATCGGCATTCAATTCTTTCGAGCGACAGTAAACAGTGATGATCCAGTTGTGACCGTGCAAGTTCTCACATTTGCTGGAATAGGAGAGACGCAGGCTATGTGCTGCGGAGATCTCCATCCTTTTAATTACAGTGTACATGCTTAATTATGCAATTTAAGACGTTTATATATCGTATCTAATGTCACCTCGATACGGGTGCAAAAATACATAAAATCCCCATGCCGTTAACTATACCTTATTATAGGATTTATTAAAAAAAGATTTATATTTTTGCATGTGTTAGAAAGTTGAATTTTTTCGTTTAGGAATGCTAAAAACGATATACAGGGAGAATAAGCAGCTGGTGGATTTTATTACTGCTTATGAATCAAGAAGAACCGTGTCTGTCTTCGTGACAAACCGATAATTAAACGGTGAAGTTCAATTGTTAAAAAATAGAAGAAGCTGCAAATAAGTTTCGATAATTTTAAAAATGTGTTTTATAATATCTTTTTTTATTTGTTCAGTAACATAAAATCCCGCATCTTTGCATGCAGATAACCTAAACAATCTTTTTGCCTTAAAGACTAATACCTATTAAAAACCTATAAAGAGGGCCTTTGAGAAAAGGCCCTCTTTATGATTTTTAACCACTTAGTAACCTGTTTCTTCTATTTTTGACGATATTTTGCTAATCGCTTCATTCAGTTTTTCTTCCGGAGGGATCACATTGAAGTTACCCCAGAAGCCTTCATCATAATTAAATTTTGTTTCAGAGAACACTGTCCGGGTCGATAATGTTTCTTTCCGGCCAAAACGGCTGACATTGAAAGTATCTGTTTTGCATGTCACCATCTCGAACCATACATGAAGGGGAGAACTGCCGAACAGTTGTTTTTTCTTTTTTACTTTGAAATGAAGGTCTCCTCTTACATGACTGATGTGATAAGTACCGTTCCAGGGTTTATAGGAAACGGTGTAGATAACCTTTTGCGGGATTATTTTCAGGTTACGGCTTTTCTTTTCAACCAGCATGCCGGCTGCATTTTTTACATATTTAGGGTGTATTTCGAATTCGGCCCGCAACAGCGCACTGTTTTCCGAATCGATATACAGGTTTCCTTTCAAGAGAGGGCTGTTGATGAAATCACGCTGCTCGAAAGAGATCACGTTTGCCATCCGGCCGTCTATTACCGTGATGTCGGAATGGGCATAGACATAGGGATAATTTACATCGCTTTCCGGCAGCAGGAAGTCGGGTGCATCCTTCATGATATCCAGCTGTATGCTGGCATTGATTCCGGACTTCATTTTTGCGATGATCGTATCTTTTTCCTGTTTGTTGGTGATACGGCGCATCTTCAACAGCTTAACCTGGTCGGTGACCGGACGGTTGGTGTACGCACTTTTGTATATTTTAAAAACTGCTTCCGTCAGGCTGACGAATTTTTTTTTCCGCTCGATACCTTCCCGGTAGAAAGTAGTCTGGTAGACGGGTTCCTGGGAATAGTTCAGGCTTTTGTGTTCCTGCATTTCCCGTAACAGGCGCAAAGGATTCACGATACGGATAACCACTTCCTGTATGGGAATCACTTTCGGTTCCAGTGTCAGCATACTGTAACGTTCTGCCAACAGTGAACTTTCTATTGCATAAGGCAGGTAGCCGACATGCGAGAAGTTGATCTGTGACAGGCGTAGGCTGTCGGGTAAACGCAGCCTGAACTCGCCACCCTGGTTGGTGACATTGCCGATGGAGCCGTCGTCGCTGACGCTGACTGTGGCAAACGGTATCGGTTCGTTGGTATATTTGTCCCGCAGAATGCCTTCGAGGGTAAAATACGAAACTGTATCCGGAAGGGCTGGTTGCAGTGCCTCCTTTACGGGTAGCGGTTCTACCGGGCGGGAGATCAGGATATGATTGCCGATCACGCGGAGATCCAGGTCACGGTTACCGATAATATGGTAGATGGCCTCTTTTATAGTGTATTTGCCTCCCGGTATTTTTACTACCTGTTCGTTGTCAATGATTTTGCTGTCGTAAATGAACAGGTAGCCGGAATGTTCGGAAACCTTTCCCAGTAACTGGTAAACAGTCTCCTTGCTTCGCGGAATTTGAATAAGGCGTTCGAGCACATCTTTATCGCCCTTATCATCTGCCTGCAAAGGGGAAGCTGTCATCAGCAGCATCCCGATGAGGATCAATAATAGACGATATGTAGCGCTCAGTTTCACCTTGTATCCTTTTTATCCCGTTAGTTCTCATGCAAAGTAATCACATTTTTGTCACGTGTACATTTCAGGTTCAGGGCAAAGCAGATTAACTCTGCCATTGATTCCGGCGAATTGTCGGAGAAGGTAACGGTGAGTTGCCTGTCCTCGAGTTCCGGTGTTGTCTGAAAACGGATATCTCCCGTATTGAGGTTGATAATGCGGAGGATATCGGCCAGCCTTTCATCCTTGAAACGTATTTGCCGGACATAGGTTGCAAATTGTCCGTGGTCTTTTGTTTCGCTTACTTCCAGCTTTCGTGAAGAGAGGGTGACGGTTTCACCTGCCTTTACGTAAACATCTTGTCCGCTCTGCTTCAGCGTCACCTTCACCATTCCCCTTTGTACGGACAGTTCAAACGGCTGGGTATTGTCGCTCTTTACATTGAACGCCGTACCCAACACCTCGATACGTGTATCTTCGGTTTCGATAAGGAAAGGACGCTGGCGGTTGCCTGCAATGTCGAAAAGAGCATTTCCCTGTAAGGTGATCTCTCTCTTGTCCGCCTGAAAATGTTCCGGGTAATGGATGGCGGCGTTGCCTGCCAGATAGACGATAGAACCGTCTTCAAGCGTGGTGGCAAGGGTCGTTGTTTCCATGTTCTGCCGGGTAAGCAGGTTGCGGTCGGTTTCCTTATTTGTTTGATTAAAATAAATTGTAGACAGATAAATGCAGAATACTAGCATTGCTGCTGTTGCCGAAATAATTTTCCAGAGTGGAGGACGGCGCATGTCTCCATAAGGAATGATACTGTTTTTCTCCTTATGGTCCAATAAACCATCCTTTTCCAGGCGTTGGTAGACATTCTCCCATGCCCGGTCCGTTTTTCTGTTGTCCCTTTCTTTACGAGTCATACTGTTTGTGTATAATTCTCAATTTCTTTCCTGAGTGTTTGAAGTGCCTTGGTCATTTCAGCTTCCACTGTTTTGACGGACAGAGAGAGGGCGGAGGCTATCTCCGCGTATTTCTTACCTTCGAAACGCTGCATCCGGAAGATGCGTAAACGGCGTTCGGGCAGCTTATTGAGAGTCCTGTTTATCAGAGCTTCCAGTTCTTTGTATTCGAGTTGGTCCTGCGGGTCGGCCGGCTTGCTTTCCTGATTACCTGACAATACGTTTTCCCGGTAACGGTTGCGCACCTCCTGATGTTCGCAGTATTGGAGAGACTGGTTGCGCACGGCCCCGTACAAATAACTTTTCAGGGAACGGAACACTTGCAGTTTCTCCTTTTCTTTCCAGAATACGTAGAATAACTCTTGCACGATCTCTTCGGCGACGTCCATGCTGCCGGTGATACCGGCGGCGTAGAGGCAAAGAGGGGAGTAGTAGAGCCGGAAGATACCTTCGAAAGCTTTGACGTCCCCCTCTTTAATCTTTGTTAGTACGAATAAATCGTTCAGCATGCCGTGGATCTTAATGATTAGAGTCCTTCAAATGTACGAAAAGATATTGAAATTTATTTCTGTTGCTTTTTTAATTTGTTGACAGCACTTTCCAGTGATTCCGTAGGTTCGATGATATTGTAGGCTCCCCAGAAATCTTCATCCATAAAGTTTTCTACCTTGTCGGACAACGATTGTGTTTCCTTAAATGCCATCTTGTACGGAATGTTGGTTACGTTTTCTTCCTTTCCGTCCGTTACGACCATTTCCGAGATGATCGTGTAGTTGGTAGAGAATAATTTGCGTTTCCAGTCACATTTAAAACGTACCCCGTTGCGAATGTAATTCAGATAAGTTACGCCGTTGCGGTCCTTGTAGTTTACCAGATAGGCTACTTCAAGCGGGCGGAAACGTAATCCGAACGGTTTCTTCTTGAGGATGGCCTGGGTCGCTTTGTTGCGGTCGTCCATACTCAGGTTGAATTCGGCACGGGTGAATGAGAGTCGTTCCTTGTCTATGTAAAGTTTTCCGTAATACAGGGCATACGGCATGATGACCTGCGGCTTGAAACTGATTACATATTGCGGACGGTTGTCGATATTCGTTGATTCTTCCATTTTGAATAGATAGTAGGGCAGACATTCCCTGTCGAGCAATACATCGGGGTTCTTCACGATGTCGCAAAGGATTGACAGGTTGGGACCGCCGAGCAGTTTAACGGCAAGCGTATCGGTACTTCGCTGGCTCAATAGTTTACGGCCTTTGTAAATCTGTACACGGTCGCGGTCTATGGCTTCGTGATAAGGCGTTTTGTAAACGTCGATCACGGCTTCCGATATATTGATGTAGCGTCGGCCTTTTTGTGCCGTCTCACGATAGAAGCCGGTCAGCATATTCGTTTTCTTGCTGTAATTCTCCGGGATCTTCTTGATAGCCTCTTCCACGAGGTAACGTGGTTCTTTGGCATGGATGATGATCTCGTCGAGCATATTCTCGTAAGGCGTCATCCAGACGGTCAGGTCGGAGAGGTTCTTGCCGCTTACTTCTACCTTATTATTATAGTATCCGATATGGGATATTTCGACAGCCTTCACATGGGAAGCGTCTTTTATCTTGAAAGAGAATTCCCCGTCTTCGTTGGTGATAGTACCTGAAGTACTGCCGGGGATGGAAATGTTCACATACTCCAGCCGTTTCTTATTATTTTTGTCTTTGACAACTCCGCTGATGGTGATAAATTCCGGATCGGCATCGTCACGTACCGGTTGGTCCTGCGCCAGCAACGGACTACTACCTGCCACCAATAATAAGATCAGCAAAAAACCGATGGATTGTCTACACAGTGTTTTCATTTTTGTATTGTTTTAATGGTGAATAATCGTGTTTGTACTTATAAGATCGTTCAGGAAACGAATACCCTATGGAAAAAGTGAATTATTTTGATAAATCTTTCTATATTTGTAAGGCTCAGTCGGACAATTATATATACTAATATATTATCTTATGAAAACCAAACATGTAAATCGAAGAGATTTTTTTCGGCTTTCAGCCACTGCCGGCGTAATCGCGATGTTAATTCCGGGAGCCAGGGGGGCTGCCGGTCTTCCCCAGGTGACTGCTAATGAAAATGAGATTCCTGTCCGTACGCTTGGCAGGACAGGTGTAAAACTGCCGATACTGAGTATGGGTGTGATGCGTGCCGACAATCCGAACGTGGTAAGAGCTGCCTATAATTCCGGTATATTCCATTTTGATACGGCCCACGGCTATCAGGGCGGGAAGAATGAAGAAATGCTGGGTAAGTTCTTTGCCGGGAAGCCGCGTGAGAGCTTCTTTATTGCTACCAAAGGAAAGTTCGATTATCCTTTGAGGGATGATTTCGAAGATTCGTATGAAAGATTGATCGACCAAAGTCTGCAACGCCTGAATATGGAACAGGTCGATCTCTTCTACGCTCATGCTCTGGATAAAGTGGAAGAGATAAAAGATGAGCGCGTGGTTGCCGTCATGAAGAAGTTTAAGGAGGATGGCAAAACCCGTTTCCTGGGCATTTCCATTCATGCCGGCAAACCTGAATTGCTGGATGCTGCCGTTGAAGCCGGTATTTACGATGTTGTCCTGCTGAGTTATAATTTCAAACTGTCAAATCTGAAAGAGACGGAAGAGGCCATAGCCCGTGCCGCTAAAGCCGGTGTCGGTCTGGTTGCCATGAAGACGATGACCGGTGGTACCGAAGACGCTGGGGGAAAGAAAAAGATTAACGCACAGGCCTGCCTGAAATGGGCCTGGAAGAACGAACATATCACGACTGCCATCCCCGGTTTCTCCAATTATGATGAACTGGATGAATGCCTGGTTGCTGCCCGCTCCCCGGAACTGACCGCCGGCGACCAGGAATATCTGGCTACCCTTTGCGGACAGGAAATGTTGTATTGCCAGCAATGTGGAAAATGCCGGGCGCAATGTCCTGAACATCTTCCTATTCCTGATATTATGCGGGCCTACATGTATGCTTACGGTTATAAATATTCGCGAATGTCGAAAGAAACACTTGGAGAACTGAATCTTTCGGCGGATATTTGTTCCAATTGTGAAACCTGCCAGGTAAAATGTCCTTCCGGCTTCGATGTTTCGACAAAGATTGCTGCGATAACGCCGGTGATGCAGGTGCCTGACGAATTTCTGACTTAATAAAACGAACGTATGAAACATAGCAATTATTTGTTACTCTTTTTCCTGTTGTCCCTCTGTCCTTTAAAGGCGCAGACACCGGACGAGTTGAAATCGTGGCTGCCGGCAGTAGACGGCTGGGAGATATCCGGCGAGATGGAGGTCTTCAATCCGGATAATCTCTTTGACCGCATCAACGGGGCGGCTCCGCTTTTCATTGAGAATAACTTCAGGGAAATGACTTCCATGGAGTATAAAAAAGGAAGCGAGTACATTACGATACAGGCTTACCGCCATGCAACGCCGGAAGATGCTTTCGGAATGTATGCTGCCGAGCGTTCATCCGACCTGGCATATTTACCTGTCGGGGGAGAGGCGCAGGGAGATAAGACGAATCTGTATTTCTTTGCCGGAAATATGTATTTGAAGATGTGGAGTAATGCATCCGGCGATGTGTCCGAAGAATTGCAGGCGATAGGCAAGGCGCTTGCCGGAAGGTTGGATGCCGATGCCGGCTATCCTTCTGTTATCCGTTTATTCCCTGCGGAGGGGCAAGTACCTTATTCGGCTGCTTATATTACTTCAAATTTTATCGGCCATGAGTTTCTGCGTGCCGTATATACGGTGAAGTATGAAAAAGAAGGGCAGACTTTCCAGTTGTTTGTATTGGACGGCGGTTCTTCTGCCGGGGTTAAAAATATATTGACCCAGTATATGGCTTTCACCAAACAGACGGATGAATTAAAAGAGGGTGCGTTGTTGGTAAAGGACCGTTATAACGGGGATATTCCGGTACTTTGGAAAGGACGTTACCTGATTGGAGTTTATAATGAGAATGGAGATACGGTTGCCGGCGGCGATGATTTATTGAAGGAACTGGCAGGAAAACTATAATATTATATGTCTGATTTTGATAAAGAGGATTTTGTGGGGGCTGTCTACCAGATGGTGAAAACGGTTCCGTACGGACGTGCCACCAGTTATGGTGCGATAGCCCGTGCTATCGGTTATCCGAATATGTCGCGGATGGTCGGCAGAGTGTTGGGAGGTTGTTCGGAAGTGGGAGTTCCTGCTTACCGGGTGGTGAACAGTCAAGGAATATTATCCGGCAAAGATGCTTTCGGTACGCCGACCGAAATGCAGGAAAAACTGGAAGAGGAAGGTATCCGGGTTGAAAACAACCGTATAAAAGATTGGAAAAAGGTCTTTTGGAATCCTTTGGATGAGATATCATTTGTTCCGTGACAGGCAACGGGTGAATTTTCGGGAGTGAACGCAGAGACTCTATCTATTATGATGCTTATATCATATATTATAACACAGCATTCTCATATATTGTGATACTGGAGTCGCATAATATATGAGAATGCAGTATCATAATATATGAGAATTTCATATGTAAATAAATTGCGCTCCCTATCTCAAGAGAGCCGTTTAAACCATTA
>OLGB01001141.1_pt1 | contig 33440 bp, 26 predicted proteins | sample 1605691 | NCBI WGS metagenome assembly OLGB01 (sample SAMEA3888925, study PRJEB22519) | human gut metagenome | biome: human gut; feature: human-associated habitat; material: faeces | place: Denmark | collected 2010 | reverse complement strand
GCTTTACATCAATACGTGGGGAATCTATATGGGCTCCGAGAATATTCATTCCCTCTTCCAGTGGCTTTGTTCCCATATGGAACATTGCGATGGTCTTGTCCATGCATACTGCGTATACCTTATCTCCTGCCTGTACTTTTTCACCGTTTCGGATGACCTCTTTCAGGTTCTTATACCCTTCTTTTTCAATTCTTTCAATCGTAAGACGTACACATTCCCGCTCTGTCTTTCCGGCATCCAGGCAGGCCTTATAATCCTCATTTACTGCCTCAAGACGGCTCAGTTCCTCTGCACTGTACTGACTCCATGCATTTTTTCTCTCCATTGAAATCTCCTCCTTATTTTCTTCTGATCTGTTTCCATCTGATCTGTATGGTACTGCTCTCTCCACAGATACCCATAAAATCTTCTCACATCTAAAAGAGTCCTTTTCTAACCGAAAAGCCGGTCATCTCTCGTATGAGATCTGATCCGGCTTTCCATAATTCCCCGAAAGACTGCACAACTTTCGTTCCGGAGAAAGGCAAATATTCTACCACTCAAATTTCTTTTCAAAATATGCTTTCAGATCTTCGATCTTCACTCTTTCCTGCTCCATCGTATCGCGGTCACGTACTGTAACTGCTCCGTCTTCTTCAGAATCAAAGTCATAAGTTACGCAGAATGGAGTACCGATCTCATCCTGACGGCGGTAACGCTTACCGATATTTCCACGATCATCGAACTCGCAGTTATAATACTTACATAACTCAGTATATACCTTTTCTGCTCCTTCATTCAGCTTTTTGGAAAGTGGAAGGACACCGATCTTAACTGGAGCAAGTGCCGGATGGAAATGCAATACGGTACGCATATCCGGCTTCTCTTCTGTTCCGATGTTCTCTTCATCATAAGCACTGCACAGGAACGCAAGTACCATACGGTCTGCTCCCAGTGATGGTTCAATTACATATGGGATATATTTTTCTTTTGTCTCATCATCAAAGTATGTGAGATCCTGTCCTGATACATTCTGATGCTGTGTCAGGTCATAATCTGTACGGTCTGCAATTCCCCACAACTCGCCCCATCCAAACGGGAAAAGGAACTCTACGTCTGTAGTTGCCTTACTGTAGAAAGAAAGCTCTTCCTTATCATGGTCACGATAACGCACTTCATCCTCTTTCAGGCCAAGAGATGACAGCCAGTTCAGGCAGAAATTCTTCCAGTAGTCAAACCACTCCAGATCTGTATCCGGTTTGCAGAAGAACTCCAGCTCCATCTGCTCAAACTCTCTGGTACGGAATGTAAAGTTACCCGGTGTGATCTCATTACGGAAAGATTTACCAATCTGTCCGATACCAAACGGGATCTTTTTACGGGATGTTCTCTGCACATTTTTGAAGTTTACGAAAATACCCTGTGCAGTCTCAGGTCTTAAGTATACGGTGTTTTTTGCATCCTCTGTAACACCCTGGAATGTCTTGAACATTAAGTTAAACTGACGGATATCAGTAAAGTTATGTTTGCCACAGGTCGGACATGGGATCTGGTGCTCCTCAATGAAGTTACGCATCTCTTCCTGCGTCCATCCATCAACAGAACCTTTTAATTCGATCTTCTTTTCTTCTGCGAAGTCCTCGATCAGTTTATCTGCACGGAAACGCTCGTGGCACTCTTTACAGTCCATCAGAGGATCGGAAAATCCGCCCAGATGTCCGGAAGCAACCCAGGTCTGCGGGTTCATTAAGATCGCACAGTCCACACCAACGTTGTATGGGTTCTCCTGGATGAATTTCTGCCACCATGCACGTTTTACATTATTTTTTAATTCCACCCCAAGATTTCCGTAATCCCATGTATTTGCCAGTCCGCCGTAGATCTCGGAACCCGGATATACGAATCCTCTTGATTTTGCTAATGCAACGATTTTGTCCATTGATTTTTCCATAAAAAATTCCTCGCCTTCTTTATTCTTAGCTGTATCTTTTAGCAGTTGCTATTTATATATGATATAAGTATAGACATCCGTCTCAAAAGAATGATTGCCTTCTTCTGCGATTGACACGCTGTTGTTTCCTGTTAAGGTAACATTTTCCTTTGAAACATAGCAGATATCCCCATCTACCTGAACATTCGTGTTTGCTTTTATGATCACGACCTTCAGATTTTCTGTCGCATAAATCTCTTTTGTCGTGGCAGCTTTCTGCTCCACACCGTCCTCCACACTGACGAAATCTGCCTTAAAATCATATCCGGCAGCCAGTGCCTTTACGATCTTGCCCTGATAGAGTTCAATCCCGTTAAATGCAGCATAATCCTCCGGTGTCTTGTATTCCATGGTAAGTTTTGCCTTGCCATCTTCTACTTTAAGATCTTTCAGTGAAACCGTACCCTTGCCATTTTCTGCCGTGTACTGGTCTATCTCATCTTTTACAAAACTGTTTAATTCGTTCTCGTCATAATAAGACGCGTCCAGATCCTCTACATCGATGGATGTTACCTTTCCTTTCTTATCCACATAGACAAGATCATCATCGGAGGAAACAGAAGTTCCGCATCCGGCAAGCATTCCAACGCAAAGTATCAGGCTAAGGCATATGCCAGCTAATCTTTTCATTCCCAATCTTCCACTCCTTATTTATTCGCTAATCCATGCTATTATACTATTTTCAGATTGTGATTTCAACTGCTAAAATTCCGTGGCAGGAAGTTCTTCTAAAATCTTAAGGGAGCGGAAAGAATGTTCCAGATAACGTTTCCGATAACTCTTTAACACCATCTGTAACTGCTTTAAAACCACATCACTGACCGTAAACGTATAGAGTTTTTCAACGCGCGAAGCAATGATATACTGCATTGTATAGACCGTGGACTCATCCAGAATGAACACATCGCCCCGGTACTTCTGCTTTTCCTCCATACCGCAGGAATCGCAAAGTGTTCCTCCCCGCTCTGTGGCAAAATAATGCAGTGTTTCTTTTTTTTCACATTGCAGGCAGGAAAACACATTCGGTCCCTCCCCGTTGATACTCATCGCTTTTAACTCGTAAACGCAGCGCACCAGCCGGTTGTCATACGCACTGCTGACCAGTGCCCGGAGTGACTGGTATAAGAGTTTTAACATCTCCCGCTCATCGTTATTTTCCTGGCAATAATAATCCGCAAATTCCAGAAAATAAAATCCATAATATGTAGCGTTAAAATCTTCCACCAGTTCCCTGAAATAATTCTGGATCGATGCTTTCACCATATTATAGGAACTTCTTCCTTCAAAGAACTCAAATTCCCCAAAAGAAAAAGGATTGGTTGCAGCAAGGAGCTGACTGTTGGGACGTCTCGCTCCTTTTGCAAATGCTGTGATCTTTCCTCTTTCTTTTGTGAGCAGCGTTATTCTTTTGTCATACTCGCCAACTGGCATTACATTTAAGACCATTCCGGTCAACACGATATTCTGTCCCATCCTGCTCTTTTCCCCACGCTGTAGAAGTGCTGCTCTCCGCCGGCATAGTAAAGGTATCTACCCCCTTAAACGTAAGGTAATCTGTTACACTTCCTGTCGTCATAAATTTCTTCCAGGCTTCCTCCATCGGCATATCCTCCTGTACCATATCAGTTGTTCTATGGATAGGATTTCCGGTGTCACCTCTTACTATACCAGCAAAAAATTGGAAGATTAAAGTTCGTCTTTGTTGTAGCCAAAGTTCTTGATCATCGAATCGCTGTCACGCCAGTCCTTCTTTACCTTCACCCACAACTTTAAATTTACCTTTGTCTCAAGCAGCCGCTCGATCTCATAGCGGGCATTGGTTCCGATCTTTTTAAGCATCGCTCCGCCTTTTCCGATCACGATACCCTTGTGGGAATCGCGTTCACACACGATCGTTGCATCAATATCGATCATCGGCTGGCCTTTGCGCTCTTTCATCCGGTCAATGTATACCGCAATGCCGTGCGGGATCTCATCATCCAGTGCGTGCAGTGCCTTTTCCCGGATGATCTCGGCTACGATGGCGCGCTCCGGCTGGTCAGTGATGGTATCCTCATCATAAAACTGAGGTCCGTATGGAAGATATTTAAAGATCATATCCAAAACCGTATCCATATTCTGTCCGCGCAGTGCAGAAGCCGGTACGATCTCCGCAAAATCATACACTTTACGGTAGGTATCGATAAACGCAAGGATCTTATCCCTGCTCACCGTATCTACCTTATTGATGACTAAAATGACCGGCGTTTTCACTTTCTGGAGCTGCTTTATGATGTGCTGCTCTCCGGCTCCGATAAAGTTTGAAGGCTCAACCAGCCAGAGGATGACATCAACCTCTCCCAGTGTGTGCTCTGCAACGTTTACCATATATTCGCCCAGTTTATTTTTTGCCTGATGGATACCAGGAGTGTCCAGAAAAACGATCTGACCGCGTTCCATATCTGTGTATACCGTCTGGATACGGTTTCTGGTCGTCTGCGGTTTGTTCGACGTGATCGCGATCTTCTGACCGATCAGATGGTTCATTAAGGTTGATTTTCCCACGTTAGGACGTCCGATAATTGTAACAAATCCTGATTTAAAACTTTCGTTCATGTGTACTCCATTTCTAAAAAATATTCTTTAGTTCTGTAAACAGTTCTTTCTGTTCGTTCAGCTTTTCCTCATTTCCGATGACGCAAAGATTATGCTCTTCCAGTACCGAAGCGATCATATCTTTTAATGCGCGGATATCTTTTTCTGTCGCACCGATCACCTCATCACGCTCCCGCTGCAAATCTTCCTGTGTGATGCCCTGCAACAGTGCTGTCATGGAACGTGCTCCCTTTGCATTCGGATTTAACGGTGTGTCCAGATCGCTGATCGTTCCGATGATGTATTTTGTCATATCACGCTCGTCTGCGGTAAAGTTCTCCAGATATTCCGGGATGCCATCATAGATCTCATTGGTCTTCTCCAGATTCGGATCGCGGTATGATACAAAATAAGTGTCACCGTTTCGCATATAGGAGTTCATACATCCATAAGCTCCGCCCTTTACCCGGATGTTGATCCACAGGTAATCATAGCCCATGATGACTTTTAAGATACGAAGTGCTCCGTTATATTCAAAACCGTGCCGTTTGAAGTTTCCGGTTCTGGCAACATACTGTACTTTGGAAGCATCGGTAAATCCCTCGTTTTTCTGCTCTAAAACAAGCAGTGGCAGATTTCTTACTGTACTTCCTTCGGAAGGATACAGTGCCTGTTTTAACTGGCCAATCTCCCTGCCAACTGCCACAAAATCTTTCTCCTCACATACAACGCTGACTAACATACGTTCCGGTGTAAAAATCTTTCTCGTAAGCTCCTCTAATTTTGCAATGAGATCCGCTTTTTTCTCTTCAAAATGCTCTGCCAGATCCGCTACCTTCTGTTCAAACAGAATACCGCCCACTGCATCCTGATAATAAGCGGCCCTTGAGAAATAGGACATGGCGCGCATAGATGCAACGGAATGTGCCACACTGCTTAATGATGCCTGCAATCTGGATTTTAACTGGCCTAAGATCTCAAGGAGACGTTTTTCATCGGAAAGAACAGAAGTCTTTATCATCTCTGTGATCAGTTTTCCTGCCTCCGGCAGTTCCTCCATCAGCACCTTGGTCTTTACCTCAAACATGACTTTCATCTGCTCTTCACCTGACATATGCGGGTACACGCCAAAGCTGCATCCGATGCCGCCAGTGTGGATGTTGATCTCATTGGACAATTCTGCATAGCCATAATGCTCTGTGTCCACATAGCCCAGCACATATTTTAACAGTCCGACATATGGGATATCCTCAACTGCAAAGTCACGGATATCAAACAGAAAACGTAAGTATGCGATCCCGTTTGAGAACATACTGTGGTGAATGACTGTCACGCCATCCACTTCTCTCTCCTGATTGATCAGCGGAGCCGCTTCACGCTTCATATCCTCTCTGCAAAGCATTGGGATCTTTTCCAAGTCTTCCCTTGGCGACGGCTCTTCCTGATACTTTTTTAAGTGCTTTGTATCTGCGATAAGCTGCTGTATTTCTTCTTTGGAAAGGCTTTCTTTGTAGGCGGCAAGCTTTTTCGCAAGCTGCTCTTCTTTTTTGGCATTTAATCCTTTTTCCGGCTCTATCACAACCACGGATGCGTGTGGATTGTCCAGCAAATAAGTCTGTATCAGCTGTTCAAAGTAATCTGTTTTTACCTGTTCCTTTAAGAAACGATAGGTCTCCGATGCCTCTAAGTGCATAAACGGCTGCATATCGTCATAAAGCCAGCTGTCCAGACACTGGATGCCGTAAAGCAGTCCCTTCGGGAACTGTCCGAAATCTGCCTCGCGGTAACGGAATTCCGAACCGTTGATCCCAGCAAGCAATGCTTTTTTATCAATGCCGTCTTTGACCTGCTGCTTTAAGGTCTCACGGATCACGGATAAAAATTCCTCTTTCTGCGATCCATTTGCATTTTTTGCAATAAAAGAAAAGATCGGCTGCATGGTACCACTGTCATAGCCACCTGTGATGTCTTTTCCGATCCCGGCATCTAAAAGTGCCTTTTTGACCGGTGCTCCCGGTGCACTAACGAGTGCGTAATCCAAAATATCAAAGGCAAGATATAATTTCTTATCCAGTACCGTTCCAACTACGAGATTATAAGAAAGATAGGTATTGTCCTCCTCGGTCTCTGTCGAAGAGATCGGGTATTTTTTCACAAGCTCGACCGGTTTTGCAAACGGTTTCTGCTCCCGGATGGCAGAATCGATCGTGATCTTCTCATAATGAGATAAATATTCCTCATCCAGCCAGCGGAGTTTCTCTGCTACATCCATATCTCCATACAGATAAATATAGGAATTGCACGGATGATAATATCTGCGATGGAAATCCAGATATGCTTCATACGTCAGATCCGGGATAAAATCCGGATCTCCACCTGACTCATTCCGGTAAGAAGTATCCGGAAACAGGGAATTTAAGATCTGCCTCTGCAATACATCATCCGCAGAGGAGAATGCCCCCTTCATCTCATTGTAAACGACACCATTGATCGTGATCGGAGAATCCTCATCCTCCAGCTCATAATGCCACCCTTCCTGCTTAAAGATCTCCTGATACTTATAGATATTTGGATGGAACACTGCATCCATATATACACTCATCAGGTTCTGAAAATCTTTGTCATTGCAGCTTGCCACCGGATAAATCGTCTTTTCCGGATAGGTCATGGCATTTAAAAATGTATTCAGTGACCCCTTGACAAGTTCCACAAAAGGGTCTTTGACCGGATATTTGTCCGAACCACAGAGTACAGTATGTTCGATGATATGTGGTACACCGGTCGAATCCTCCGGTGGGGTACGAAATCCCACATAAAACACTTTATTGTCGTCATCATTCGCGATCACCGCGATCCTTGCTCCACTCTTTTTATGTCGTAAAATACATCCTTCGGAATGTAAGTCATCCAAAGGACGCTGCTCTAACACTTCATATGCGTTTAAATCTGTCAGTTTCATAATTTCCTCCGTTTTCATTCATATGCCTAAAAGTATAGCACAGCTTTTCCAAGAAAAAAAGAGGATGTGTACTCGCATCCTCTTTTGGTTAGTATTCATCAGAACTATTCTTTTATGCAATACGGCTGACATTTGCTGCCTGAGGTCCTTTGCTTCCCTCTGTCACTTCAAACTCAACTCTCTCGCCGTCTTTTAACTCTTTAAAGCCGTCCATGTTCAGTGCGGAAAAATGTACGAATACATCATTTCCTGCCTCGTCTGAAATAAATCCATAACCTTTTTTGGCGTTAAACCATTTTACAGTTCCCTGCTGCATTTCGAAAAACCCTCCTCCATAATGCTTGTATTTATAGTACGTCTCGAATGTAGCATAACTGGGATTTTTTGTCAATCACTTTTGCCTGTCCCGCTGTTTTACACTCTCACTGTTTTATCTGAACATCGAGCTGTGGGTATGGAATAGAGATACCTGCCTCATCCAGTGCATACTTTACGTTTTCTGTGAGCCGCCATTTCGTGCTCCAGTAGTTTTCTGCCTCCACCCAGATACGCACACCCATATTGACAGAAGAATCTCCCAGACTGTCAACAAATACAACCGGCTCCTCTTCTTTGAGCCTTGCCTCATCATCTGCAGCGACCTTTTTCAATACCTCTTTTGCCGTCCTGATATCTGCCTCATAGGCAATGCCGACTTCCACATCCACACGACGTTTTTCCATACCGGAGACATTGGTCACGGTGCAGTTTGCAAGTGTTCCGTTTGGTACCAGGATCATCTTGTTATCAGCAGATAGAAGTTTCGTATAAAAAATAGAGATCTCCGTCACAGTTCCCTCTTTGCCACCGGAATGTTCCACGATATAATCTCCCACGCGGAACGGTTTGAGCAATAAGATCAATACACCTCCGGCAAAGTTAGAAAGGCTTCCCTGCAATGCCAGACCTACCGCTACACCAGCGGAACCTAACACTGCCACGGCCGAAGTCGTTGCGATACCGAACAGCCCCATGATGATAAAGATCAGGATCACATACAGCGAATATTTTACTAATGGAAGCAGGAACTGCTTTACGCCTTCGTCCGTTCCCCTCCGTTCCATACCGCGTGAGAGCATTTTTAAGATCAGCTTGATGATCTTGCCACCTATCACATAGACCACAAGTGCAATCACAACCTGCAATGCAAAATTTAACAGATCCGGCACCAGTCCCTCAAGCCAGGTGCGGATAATCCCCGGATTTTCCGCTACTTCCTGCAATCCTGCCTGTGCATCAGATAATACTTCCATTGCTTCTGTTGATGTTCCTATCGAATCCATTTTTCCTCCCTATTCTAAGAAAGTGCATGAATGAAAAGCCCACTGCGTAATTTAGGTTCAAACCAGGTTGATTTCGGCGGCATTAAAAGTCCTGCATCTGCCACGGCAAACAGCTCTGCGATTGAAGTCGGATACATGGCAAATGCAACTGCACAATCATCTGCACATCTTCGCTCTAACTCTTCCAGACCACGGATACCACCGACGAAATCGATCCTGCCATCCGTCTTCTGGTCTCCGATTCCAAGTACCGGATGCAGCAAAAGCCGGTATAGCAATGATACATCAAGACTCTCCACCGGGTTTCCTTTTACCTGCTCCAAGTCTTCCAGTCTGATCTTACACAGGAAATAATGTCCTTCCATATACATGGTAAAGCTGCCCTTTTCCTGTGGCTTTTTCTCTTCCTGCCCCGTGATCTCTGTCACATCAAAGCGTTTTGAAATCTCTTTGACAAATCCCTTAAAGGAATATCCATTCAGATCTTTGACCACACGGTTATAATCCATGATCATCAACTGGTCATCCGGGAAAAGTACGGAGAGGAAATAATTGAATTCTTCCGTTCCATCGTAACCTGGATGTTCTTCCCTGCGCTTTAATCCTACTTTTACCGCAGATGCTGCTCTGTGATGTCCGTCTGCGATATAAATCTCGTTTATCCCCGAAAATGCTTCCTGAAGGGTCTTGACCTTGTCATCCTCTGCGATCACAAAGACGCGGTGTCTGATCCCGTCCTCTGAAGTAAAATCATACTCCGGCTCCCCGCATTTTACCTCTGCCACGATCTGATTGATCTGCTCATTGGAGCGGTAAGCAAGAAAGATCGGTCCGGTCTGCGCATCACAGCGGTCCACATGTTTGATCCGGTCGATCTCTTTTTCAGCTCTGGTGTTCTCATGTTTTTTGATGATCCCGTTCTGATAATCATCGATCGATGCACACGCTGTAATCCCGGTCTGCACTCTTCCATTCATCGTAAGTTCATAGATGTAATAGCAGTTTTTGGCATCTTTCACAAAGGTACCATCTTCCACTGCCTGCCATAACAGATCATGTGCTCTCTCATACACACGGTCATCATACATATCAACAGAAAGAGGATACCCCGTTTCTGCACGGTCAATTCTTAAAAAGGACTCCGGATGTCTTTCTACTTCCTCAGTTGCTTCTTTTCGATTATAAACATCATAAGGGAGGGCAGCAATTTCTGCTGCCTTCCCCTTACATGGTCTGATGCTCATAAATGGTCTGATCTCTGCCATTTCTTCCTCCACATCTTCTCTTTGTATGCTATTTACTGTATCTTACGCACTCCTAATACACCTTCCGTGCTCTTAAGTTTTTCAATTACATCCTCGGTAACCGATGTATCTACATCAAGCAATGCATACGCATAATCCCCTTTGGATTTGTTTGCCATAGCATCGATATTGATACCGGCATCGCCAAGTACAGTCGTGTACTGGCTTAACATACCTTTTACATTGCGGTGGAGAATACCGATTCTTCCTGCAGTCGTGCAGGCACCCATGCTGCAATCCGGGAAATTGACAGAATGAACGATATTTCCGTTTTCCAGATAATCGCGGATCTCACGGACTGCCATGATCGCACAGTTATCTTCTGACTCCGCTGTGGAAGCTCCCAGATGCGGTGTTACGATACATCCTTTCGCTCCAACTGTGGTGGTATTTGGAAAATCAGATACATATTTGTGTACCTTTCCTGCTGCTAATGCATCTACCATCGCCTCCTCGTCTACCAGAAGATCCCTTGCAAAGTTTAAAACGATAGCAGTCGGTTTCATCATGGCAATCGCCTCCGCATTGATCATCTTTCTGGTAGAGTCCAGAAGCGGTACATGAATGGTGATATAATCACATTCGCGGTAAATATCCTCTACATTACTGATGTGTTTTACACTTCTTGAGAGGTTCCATGCTGCTGTTACAGAAATGTACGGGTCATATCCGTATACTTCCATTCCCATATGTACTGCTGCGTTGGCAACCAAAACTCCGATCGCTCCCAGACCGATGACACCTAATTTTTTGCCTGCAATCTCGGTTCCTGCAAAGTTCTTTTTCTGTTTCTCTGCAGTTTTGGCGATGCTCTCGTCGTTCTGGTTTTCCAGACACCATTCGATACCGCCTACGATATCACGGGAAGCATATAACATCCCTGCAAATACAAGCTCTTTTACACCGTTGGCATTGGCACCCGGTGTGTTAAATACAACGATACCTTTTTCGGCACATTTGTCTAATGGGATATTGTTGACACCGGCACCGGCACGCGCTACTGCAAGCAGGCTATCCGGCAGATCCAGATCGTGCATTGCGGCACTTCTTACAAGTACTGCATCCGCGCCGTTCATATCTTCTACTTTTTTGTAATCATCGGAAAACAGGTCAAGTCCTACAGATGCTATTGGATTTAAGCAGTTATACTGAAACATTACGCATTCTCCTCCTCAAATTTCTTCATAAACGCTACTAATTTCTCTACGCCCTCTTTTGGCATTGCATTGTAAATGGAAGCTCTCATACCACCTACGGTACGATGTCCTTTTAAGTTTACAAAGCCTGCCTCGGTTGCTTCTTTTACGAATTTTGCATCCAGTTCCTCATTGCCTGTGACAAACGGAACATTCATCAGGGAACGGTCTTTTGGAACAACGGTTCCTTTGAAGAGTTTGCTCTGATCTAAGAAGTCATATAAGATCTTTGCTTTTTCTTCGTTGCGCTCTTTCATTACGGAAAGTCCGCCCATCTTCTTTAACCATTTGAATACTTTGCCACAGATATAGATGCCATATGCCGGTGGTGTATTGTAAAGTGAGTCGTTGTCTGCATGTGTTTTGTATTTTAACATGGTTGGAGTTCCCGGTAAGGTATCCTCTGTGATCAGGTCTTCACGGATGATCACGATGACAACACCTGCCGGTCCGATGTTTTTCTGAACACCGCCATAGATGACACCGTATTTGGTCACATCTACCGGCTCAGACAGAAAACAGGAGGAAACATCTGCCACAAGTGTATGTCCCTTGGTATTTGGAAGCTCTTTGTATTTGGTTCCGTAGATCGTGTTATTTTCACAGATATAAACGTAATCCACATCATCTGGAATATCCAGATCGGAGCAGTCCGGTATGTATGAGAAGGTCTTATCCTCGGAAGAAGCTAATTTGATTGCCTCACCGTAGATGGATGCTTCCTGATAAGCTTTCTTTGCCCACTGTCCGGTCACGATATAACCTGCTTTCTTATTTTTCATCAGGTTCATCGGGATCATTGCAAACTGCTGGGATGCACCACCCTGTAAGAACAGTACTTTATAATTGTCCGGGATATTCATCAGATCCCTTAAATCCTGCTCTGCTTCTTTGATAATGTTGTCATATACTTTGGAACGGTGGCTCATCTCCATAACGGACATGCCGCTTCCTCTGTAATCTAACATCTCATCTGCTGCTTCCTGTAACACTTCCTCCGGTAATACAGCCGGTCCTGCAGAAAAATTATACACTCTGCTCATTTTCAATTCCTCCTAATTTCCCATTTTTTATCACAATAAGTTTGCCCGCAATCTGTGTGCAATCTATTGGTTTCCCTTTAAATCCTCTCCTGTAAACGAAGAACTGATGGCGGCTCCCGGTGCTACCATCGGCCATACCTTGTCATCACAGTCAATGATACAGTCGATCAGTACCGGCGTTTTCGATGCAATCGCCAGTTCCAGTGCCTTTTTAAATTCTTCTCTGGTCGTTACCCGGTATCCGGTCGCTCCCATGGCTTCTGCCAGTTTTACAAAATCAACTCCGTCATCTAAGACAGTTGCTGAATATCTCTTTTCATAGAACAGATCCTGCCACTGACGTACCATTCCGAGTACATGGTTGTTTACCACGATCTCGATCAATGGTAACTGCTCTCTCACTGCAGTTGCAATCTCATTCATATTCATACGGAAGCATCCGTCTCCTGCAATATTGATGACCTGTTTTTCCATATTGGCGATCTGTGCTCCGATTGCTGCTCCCAGCCCATAGCCCATTGTTCCAAGCCCACCGGATGATAAATAAGTTCTCGGCTTCGTATATTTATAAAACTGTGCTGCCCACATCTGATGCTGTCCTACCTCGGTAACAATAATCGCATCCCCTTTGGTCGCACGATATACTTCCTCTACCAGAAATGGTCCACTTAATCCCTCTGCCGGATAAGTAAGCGGATATTTTTCTTTTAATTCCATGATATGGGAAAGCCATTCTTCGTGTTTCTGCTGTGTGAGTTTTTCATTGACTCTCTTTAAGATCTCTTTTAAATCACCGATGACGCAGGCATCCACCTGGATGTTTTTGTTGATCTCCGCTGCATCCACATCAAACTGTAAGATTTTTGCATTGGATGCAAACTGTTTTGCATTGCCAAGCACACGGTCGGAGAAACGAACTCCAACTGCAATTAAAAGATCACATTCACTCACGCCAAGATTCGATGTCTTGGTGCCATGCATACCAAGCATTCCGGTATAAACATCCTTTGTTCCGTCAAAAGCTCCTTTTCCCATCAGCGTATCGCAGACCGGCGCATTTACTTTTTTTGCAAATTCTGCCAGTTCTTCGGATGCGCCCGAGATCACAGCTCCACCACCTACAAAAATGTATGGCTTTTTCGCTTCTGCTATCATCTCAAGTGCTGTCTCTATGTCTTCCTCACGAATCGTATCGCTTACCCTTGCGATTGGCTCCGGTTTTGTAAAGACATATTCTGTCTTAGCAGCCGTCACATCCTTTGGAATATCCACAAGAACTGGTCCCGGTCTGCCTTTCTGTGCGATCTTAAATGCTCTCCGGATGGTATCTGCTAATTTTTCAATATCTTTTACAATAAAATTGTGCTTTGTGATCGGTGTTGTGATACCTGCAATATCAATCTCCTGGAAACTGTCTTTTCCAAGCAGAGGCACATTTACGTTACAGGTAATTGCCACCATCGGAACTGAATCCATATATGCGGTTGCAATTCCCGTAACCAGATTGGTTGCTCCCGGTCCGGAAGTAGCAAAGCACACGCCCACTTTCCCGGTGCTTCTGGCATATCCGTCTGCCGCATGGGAAGCACCCTGTTCGTGGGAAGTTAAGACATGTCGTATTTCGCCCCTGTGTTTGTAAAGTTCATCGTACACGTTTAAAATCGCTCCACCCGGATAGCCGAATACCGTATCGACTCCCTGCTCTTTTAAACATTCGATCACGATCTGGGCTCCTGTCAACTGCATGTTTTCTGATTCCTCACTTTCATCTCTTACATTCTACTGTACATTCTTTGGAAGCTCTAAGATTGCTCCTCTGTTTCCTGAAGTAACCAGTGAGGCATAACGTTTCAGATAGCCTGTGGTTACTTTTGGCTCTCTTGGCTGCCATTTTGCTTTTCTTGCAGCAAGTTCTTCCTCTGAAACGGCAAGATCCAATGTCATTTCCGGAATATTGATCTTTATGATATCTCCCTCTTCCACAAGTGCGATCGGTCCGCCCACGGCTGCCTCCGGTGATACATGTCCGATGGATGCTCCACGGCTTGCACCGGAGAAACGTCCGTCTGTGATCAGTGCAACAGAGGAACCAAGTCCCATACCTGCGATCGCAGAAGTCGGGTTTAACATCTCACGCATACCAGGTCCGCCTTTTGGTCCCTCATAACGGATGACTACAACATCTCCGGCTACGATCTTTCCACCTTTGATCGCTGCGATCGCATCTTCTTCACAGTCAAAGACACGTGCCGGTCCTTCGTGTACCATCATCTCATCGCAGACTGCAGAACGTTTTACCACGCTTCCGTCCGGTGCAAGGTTACCCTTTAATACGGCAAGACCACCTGTTTTACTATATGGATTGTCTACCGGTCTGATGACTTCCGGATTCTTATTGACTGCATCTTTGATATTTTCTCCTACGGTCTTTCCGGTTACTGTCATGCAGTCGGTGTGAAGCAGTCCGATGTCTGCAAGTTCTTTCATTACCGCATAAACACCGCCGGCTTCGTTTAAGTCTTCCATGTAAGTCGGACCTGCCGGTGCCAGGTGGCAGAGGTTTGGTGTCTTTTCACTGATTGGATTTGCAAATGCAATGTCAAAATCAAAACCAATCTCATGTGCGATCGCCGGAAGATGCAGCATACTGTTGGTCGAACATCCCAGCGCCATATCAACGGTCAGCGCATTTAAGATCGCATCTTTTGTCATGATATCTCTTGGACGGATATCCTTACGGTACATCTCCATGACTGCCATACCTGCATGTTTTGCCAGCTTGATACGCTCTGAATAAACTGCCGGGATGGTTCCATTTCCACGAAGTCCCATACCCAGTGCCTCAGTCAGACAGTTCATGGAATTGGCGGTATACATACCGGAGCAGGAACCGCAGGTCGGACATACCTTTTCTTCGTATTCTCTTACTTCTTCCTCGGTCATACTGCCTGCTGCATAAGAGCCGACTGCTTCAAACATGGAAGAGAGGCTTCTCTTTTTCCCCTGCACATGTCCGGCAAGCATCGGTCCGCCGGATACAAATACAGTCGGCACATTAATACGGGCTGCTGCCATTAAAAGTCCCGGTACATTCTTATCACAGTTTGGTACCATGACCAGTGCATCAAACTGATGTGCCAGTGCCATACATTCGGTAGAATCTGCGATCAGATCTCTGGTCACAAGCGAATATTTCATACCAATATGTCCCATTGCAATACCATCACATACCGCGATCGCCGGGAATACCACCGGAACACCGCCTGCTTCTGCAACACCGAGTTTTACGGCATTTACGATTTTATCCAGGTTCATATGTCCCGGTACGATCTCATTGTAGGAGCTTACAATACCAACCATTGGTTTTTGCATTTCCTCTTCTGTAAAACCTAAGGCATTAAAAAGACTTCTATGAGGTGCCTGCTGCATCCCTTTTTTTACATTATCACTCTTCATGTTTACCTCCAACTACTCGCGATATTCTCGCTTTTCTCTATACGCAAAATACTGCATTTTTGCGTTATAAGCATTTTGCGTTATACACGCTCTGCGATCAGATCTCCCATCTTGGCAGTTCCAACCTGCGTTACCAAAGATCGTTTTTCTTCTTCCTGTGGCATGATATCGATGGTGCGGTAGCCCTCTTTTAAAACCTGTCTGACTGCATCCTCGATTGCATCTGCTTCTTTGTCCAGATCAAACGTATAACGTAACATCATTGCTGCACTTAAGATCGTCGCGATCGGATTGGCAATGCCTTTTCCTGCAATATCCGGCGCGGAACCGCCGCTCGGCTCATAAAGTCCGAATTTCGTATCATTTAAGCTGGCACTTGAAAGCATTCCGATCGAACCGGTTACCATACTTGCCTCGTCAGATAAGATATCTCCGAACATATTCTCAGTCAAGATGACATCAAACTGTTTCGGATCTTTGACAAGCTGCATTGCACAGTTGTCTACGAGCATATGCTCATAAGTCACTTCCGGATAATCTGTGGCAACTTCTTCTACAATCTTTCTCCAGAGTCTGGAAGAATCCAGTACGTTTGCCTTGTCAACGCTGGTCACTTTCTTTCTGCGTTTCATGGCAATGTCAAATCCACGTTTTGCGATCCTGCGGATTTCTGTCTCGCTATAGGTCAGTGTGTCGGTTGCTGTCATCACACCGTTCACTTCCTCTGTTTTTCTGGTTCCGAAGTAAAGTCCTCCGGTCAGCTCACGCATGATCATCATATCAAACCCATCCCCAATGATGTCATCGCGCAGCGGACATGCCTCTTTTAATTCTTCATATAAATAAGCCGGTCTTAAATTGGCAAACAGATTTAACGATTTCCGCAGTTTTAAAAGTCCTGCTTCCGGTCTTAATTCCGGTGCCAGTTTATACCATGGGGAAGTTGCGGTATTGCCACCGATGGAACCCATTAAAACCGCATCCGATGCTTTTGCTGCTGCGATCGCCTCATCAGTCAGCGGTACTCCGGTCGCATCAATGGAACAGCCTCCCATCAAAATATCTTCATAATGAAATGTATGTCCGTATTTTGTTCCGATCTGATCCAATACTTTTTTTGCTTCTGTTACGATCTCAGGTCCGATCCCATCTCCTGAAATGACACCAATTTTACACTCCATAGTCCAATCCCTCTTTCCATTTGCAATACTTCACTGCTTTACTCACTAACAGTATGTATAAAATCTATAATAATGTATCTGAGGAAACATTGCAACCTTTCCGCCTATTTTTCTTTTTTATACTTTTTATAAGAATGGGTTATAATAATATTCTTTAGTATTACTTCATTGCATACTTCAAAGTTTAAGCCAGAAACGATACCCCACCGGTATCACATAGACCACCAGTAAAAATCCCACAAAGATCAGAAAGAAAATCCCGCCCGCCACATAGGAGATGACCTCATAGAGAGGACGGCATACTTTATCTGCTGCTTTGATTCTACCGAGCCAGAGCCATAACAGTGTAACTGCACCAGCCAAAGCTGTAACAAGGATCCCTTTTTTCATGCCATGCGGAACCGCCTCTAAATGAATCAGGTTTTCTCCCTGTTTTAACTGGACTAACATCAGGTTGCCGTAAATTCCTGTATATCCCTCTTCGTTTCCATTGATTGTCACTTTCCATCCGCCATCAGTGTTGACCGGAAGCACGATAAATTGCTCTTCTGGTGCTGTCGCTGTGATCTCTAAACATTTTTCTCCAAACGAATAAGAAATGTTGTTCTCTCCAGCCGCATTTTTTCTGACACTGTCAGTAAAGCTTTGCATATCAAGGATTGCAAACTGGATTTCTTTTGGGATCCCGGTATCATAACAGGTCTGATCCAGTTCCACCTCCACGGTCTCACCGGAAAAACTGCCCAGTGTCAAAATTCCGTTATTATACTCCGTCAGATAGGTTGTTCCCTGCAGGTTGGTATAGGATGGTATCAGAAGTGTCTCTCCATTGACCCGGATCGTGGCACCGGATAATTCCTTGCTATATAGATATAAGACGCCCTCTTTCGGAACTTCGATCTCATAGTGCAACGTCTCATTTGCTTTTTCATCGATAAAGGTTTCCGTCCAGGTCGTAAAAAATTCAGTACCAAACAATGCCTGCGACAGGCGGTTCTGGTTTTCAAAAACATAGCCGGAAACATTCTGGTCAAGCTGCCGGTACGCATCAAGCCCCATCCGAAGCCCTGCTCCATACTGATATTTACTGCGTGAAACAATAAAATGATCCGTTTCTCCATATGGCTCGTAATACTGCTCCATGCCAGATGGTTCACTGGTATTTTTATTTCTCACCTGATACTCATACCCTAACAGAGCATCCGAAAACAGAGTCCCTCCGGTATCACTGATTCTCGTCCAGGTCTGCGAATACCCAAGTGCCTGCTGCATTTTGATCTGTCCCTCTGTCATCAGATGAAGGTAATTAGAATAGGAAGATACATTGGCAATCAGCGGATAATTGCTGTCAAGAGAAGCATCCGCGATCTTCACTTTATGAAAATCGTCACTGTCTCCTCCCAGCAACTGTTCTAATTCCTCTGCATCCCGTACCAGATCAACGTCATTTCCATGCACGTTCGTGCTCATGATGACAACGCCAAGTGCCAGCGTAAGTGCCGTCCATGCCGCAAGTATCACGCCTGATGCTGCTTTTTTGACACGCGGTGTCCATCTGCTCTCACTGCGTCTCTCCTGCCGTTCCAGATAACGCTCCCACGCCACATATAAGATGGCAAAGATCATCATATAACCATGCCGCATCGGAAAACACATGTAAGTTCCTCTGTGCCACATCAGATTAACTGCCTCTACTGCTACCGGCACGATCATAAGAAAGATCAGATACGTCTGGAACACATGCTCTTTTCTTTTTCTGGTCGTCACGATCAGATACAAAAACGGAATACAAACGCCAAGCAGCATCCGCCATTTTACCTGCGGATCCATGCCGTTTTGTGACAGCAGCCAGAAATAACTGTTTTCTCCGGTATACTCTGCGCCGGAAAGGCGGGAAGAACTTAACATATTCCGTGCTGCCGGAAGGAAAATCGCTGCAGAGCCCCCCAGTGCCAGTAACGTCGTTAAGCCGAATTTCAAAATACCACCACGGTCGATCTTTAACTTCCATCCAGCGGCAGTTTTTTTCATTCCTCCACGCAGTAAAAATACATAACCACCTGCAAACAGGATCAGAAAGAAGCAGATCATATATGCCTGTGGGATATTGAGACAGAAGATCAAAAACAGGCAGAAGGTATAACCAATTGCATGTTTCCCCGGTTTCCAGTCCTGTTCCTCTGTCAGCATCTGCATCAGATTGTAGATCAGGATTGGAAGGATGGATGCAATGTCGATCCATCCCATTCCGTAATATGCAAACGTATAGGCACTCAGCGCGTAAGAAACACTGCCTGCTGTAAGCCAGACAACATTCCATCCCGCGATCGCATACGCTCTTTTTTCTGCCATCTTCTGTAAAAAGAAGCACATAGACAATCCCATTGCCATGACCTTAACCCAGATAAAAAATGTCATAAACTGCTGGATCTGACCACGGTCAATAAAAATAAGCAGCAGATTATAAGGACTGAGCAGGGAAAACTGTGATGAGGCTCCGGTAAGGTCCATACCACCTGCAACTCTCCAGTCAAAAAACAAGCTGGCATTTCCATGAAGCACATCCCAGATATGGTAATAGCCGGGCACCCACTGGCTGGCAAAATCCACTGTATCGATCGTTGCTGTTCCAAATGGAAAGATCCCCTTTATGGCACATAAAAGAAAAAACAGCACGCTGATACTCACTGCTGTTGTCAGATATTTTTTCATATTCATCTCCGTTTTCGAATCATTGTCTATAAGTCAAAGAACCTGTTATGTAGATACACTTCATAACAGGTTCTTTTCAGATTCGTTTTATTATTCTGCTTCTTCCGGTTTCTCTACATCTGCGATGGCATCTTTGCGCATCGGGATACGACAGTTTTTATTGCTTCCGAACTCTACGATAACAGTGTCATCTGCAATATCAATGATCGTGCCATAGAAACCGCTTGATGTTAAAACGGTATCGCCAACTGCGAGATCTGATAACATGGATGTTTTCTTCTGCTGCTCTTTCTTCTGCGGACGGATCATAAAGAAATACATGAACGCAAATAAAATAACAAGCCAGATGATCATTCCACCCCATCCTGCGGCAGTAGCACCTGTTGAATCAGCTAAAATTGCTAACATTTTTCTTCCTCCTAAAGGGTATAAATTTACTTCTTCGCACTATTTTACACAACTTATAAGATTTCGGCAAGTGCTTCTGTTGATTTTTCCCGAAAACCTCGTTGATTTTATCCTTTTTTTAGAATTATGCCTGTTCCTTTTCCCGGTTGATCTGTCCCATACCGTAAAGCTTTTCCTCTTTGTAGGAATGGAATCTTCCCTCGTCCAAGGCATCGCGGATCTCCTCCATCATCGTATTGTAGAAATACAGATTATGAAGAACGCAAAGTCTCATGCCAAGCATCTCTTTTGCTTTTAATAAGTGACGGATGTATGCTCTGCTGTAACGTCTGCAGGTCGGGCACTGGCATCCTTCCTCGATCGGGCGCATATCCTTTTCATACTTCTGGTTGAACAGGTTGATTTTGCCCTGATTAGTGTATACATGTCCATGTCTGCCGTTCCGGCTCGGGTAAACACAGTCAAAGAAATCAATTCCGCGCTCAACGCCCTCTAAAATATTTGCCGGGGTTCCAACACCCATCAGATAGGTTGGCTTATTGACTGGCAGATATGGTACGGTCTCGTCAAGGATATGATACATTTCCTCGTGGGTCTCTCCTACTGCAAGACCGCCTACTGCATATCCATCAAGATCCATCTCTGAGATCCGTTTTGCATGGTCGATGCGGATATCCGGGTAGATCGCACCCTGATTGATACCGAATAGCATCTGATGTTTATTGACCGTATCTTCTTTTTCATTGAGGCGCGCCATCTCTTTTTTACAGCGTTCCAGCCAGCGGGTGGTACGCGCTACGGAGTTTTCCACATACTCACGTTCTGCCAGTGCCGGAGGACACTCATCAAATGCCATTGCGATTGTAGAGCCAAGATTGGACTGGATCTGCATACTCTCTTCCGGTCCCATGAAGATCTTTGCTCCATCAATGTGGGAATTAAAATAAACTCCCTCTTCTTTGATCCTGCGGAGTCCTGCTAATGAGAACACCTGAAATCCGCCGGAATCAGTAAGGATCGGACGGTTCCAGGACATAAATTTATGAAGTCCGCCCACCTCTTTGATCAGCTTATCACCAGTGCGCACATGTAAATGATAGGTGTTCGATAATTCCACCTGACACTTGATCTGCTCTAAATCCTCTGTGGATACAGCTCCCTTGATGGCGGCAACTGTTCCTACATTCATAAATACCGGTGTCTGAATATCTCCGTGCACCGTATGGAATACGCCTCGTTTGGCTCTTCCTTCCTGTTTTAATAACTCGTACATTTTATTCTCCATTTCTCTCTGTCAGTCGGTCTAATACTGTAAAATACTCTTCAAACGTTTTCCTGCAGCACTCCGGATGGTTGATCACGACTCCGTCTGTCCGAAGACCGGACAGGGAAAATGCCATCGCTACCCGGTGATCATCATAAGTCTCGATCAGTGCCCCTTTCGGCTGTCCCGGAAATATAGTGATCGCAGATGCTTCCTCTTCACAGCAGATGCCCATTCTGCCAAGTTCTGTCGCCATCACTGACAGACGGTCTGATTCCTGTTTTCTGATATGACCGATCCCTGTGATGCGCACTTTGGATGCCGCATAAGGTGCGATTGCTGCCAGAGTCAGTGCCTGATCGGAAAAATCATTCATATTGACTGTGATGCCTTTCAGTTCTCCCGGTTTTGGTCCGGTCACCTTAATTCCTTCCGCATGTTCCTCTATGGCACACCCCATCTCTCTTAGGACTTCCAGGAACTTCATATCGCCCTGGCTGTTATCCGAGTGGACATTTTTTACCAGTGCGCTTCCTCCCGTGATCGCAGCTGCAGCATAAAAATAACATGCCGCCGACACATCCGGCTCAATGATATAGTGTTTTTTCTGATAGGATGCCCCTGCCTTAGTCTCATAATTTCTGCCGTCAAAAGCAACCGAAACGCCTGCTTCTTCTAACATTTTTCTGGTAATGCGGACATAAGAGCCATCTGTCTTCTCACTTGTGATATGAATGACCAGCCCCTGTTTCATCATCGGTGAAACTAAAAGCATGGCACTCAAAAACTGCGTGCTGCTGCTGATATCCAGTTCCAGTTCTTTTTTCCCCGCACAATGACAGCCCCTGATCCGGACAGGCAGATGTCCTTCTTTTTCCAGATAGGTGATCTCTGCTCCCATTCTCTCCAAAAGTTCAAACAATGGCTTCATCGGACGTTTTTTCATCTGTTCCGATGCCTGTATCGTATAGGTTCCCTCGGATAGCCCAAGCATTGCGGTCAAAAAACGTGCCGCTGTTCCGGCACTTCCAACATAAATCTCCGCGTCCTTTTTCGGGATTGCTCCGTTTAACCCGACCAGGCTTACTTTTTTTTCTGTTTCCTTTATTTCAACTTCAAACCCAAGTGACTGCAGCGAACTTAAAAAATAACGGGAATCATCGGAAAATAGGACTCCTTCCAGATCCACCCGTCCATCTGTCAACGCCGCCATTAAAAGGGCCCGGTTCGTCATGCTTTTTGAACCCGGCACTTCTATGTTCCACCGGATCGGCTGATCGATCTTTTTTACATGATATTGCTCTGTCATAAAAATCTCCATCTTCACTTCTGTGCTTTCGCGCTATTCACAAACAATATAGCATATTCCGGTTGTCATGGAAAGTCAAATCTTTTATAATAGTAACAAAATCATCAAATGCAAAACGGAGGCAGACATGGCAGGATCATCTTTTGGAACAATATTTCGGATCACCACATGGGGCGAGTCCCACGGAAAAGGCGTTGGCGTTGTGATCGACGGCTGTCCGGCAGGCTTGCCTTTGTGTGAAGCTGATATTCAGACTTTTTTAGACCGTAGGAAACCGGGACAATCTAAATATACGACCCCACGGAAAGAGGACGATACCGTTGAGATCCTCTCCGGCGTTTTCGAAGGGAAAACGACCGGGACTCCGATTTCTCTGATTGTTTACAATAAAAACCAGCAGTCCAAGGACTATAGCGAGATCGCTTCCTATTACCGACCAGGACATGCGGATTATACGTTCGATGCCAAATACGGTTTTCGCGATTACAGAGGCGGCGGTCGTTCCTCCGGAAGAGAGACCATCGGCCGTGTTGCTGCCGGAGCAGTTGCTGTTAAAATCTTAGAGACACTTGGCATTACGCTGTGCACTTACACCCGTTCCATCGGACCGATTGCCTGCTCGCCGAACCATTTTTCGCGTGAGGAGGTCAACAGAAACCCGCTCTACATGCCGGATGCTGATGCTGCGGAAAATGCTGCCGCATATTTAGAAGCCTGTATGGCAGAACAAAATTCTTCCGGCGGTGTTGTCGAATGTATCATAAACGGTATGCCGGTCGGCATTGGCGATCCGGTCTTTGAAAAATTAAATGCCAACCTCGCCAAAGCCATCATGTCCATCGGCGCGGTAAAAGGATTTGAAATCGGAGATGGATTTGATGTAGCAAAAGCAACCGGTAAAAACAATAACGACGCGTTCTGCATGACAAAAGATCACCAGATCACGAAAAAGACCAACCATGCCGGAGGAATACTTGGTGGGATGAGTGATGGAAGTAACATTATCCTTCGTGCTTCCATCAAGCCTACGCCATCCATTGCTGCCATCCAGCAGACCATCAATAAAGATGGCGAAGAGATCGACATCTCCATCAAAGGCCGCCACGATCCGATCATCGTGCCGCGTGCCGTTGTCGTGGTAGAATCGATGGCTGCCATTACCATCGTGGATGCTTTATTTGCAAATATGAGTGCGCGCATGGATTCGCTGAAGGATTTCTATTGCTGATTCGGACACGGACCGGGATAATTATTTCCAAGCGTAAAAAAAGGGTTGCCGCTCGAAGATTTATTTCTTCGTGCTGCAGCCCTTTTGTCATAATTTCTAACTTCTTCTAATATGCTGATGTGTAAACAGGTGATCCGAACAGTATTCGTAGTTGCCCTCACATTTCGAGCAGAAACGGAATTCAAGCTCCGGTGCATCCAGCTCTGTTCTGCCACAGACAGCACATTTGTGCTTTGTGATACCGGAACCCGGACGCGGCTCTCTCATCTGTGCCTTAAACTTCTGTCTGCGGTGCACTTCGTGCGGTGTATAACGCTTCAGATTTCTTGTAGAAAGGAAGAACACAATAAAACTAAGCATTGACATCACGATTGAGATACGACCTGCCCAACCGCTCATTACAAAGTTATACACGATCAGAACACCATAGACGATCGCCATCCACTTCATCTTGATCGGGATGATAAAGTATAACATGACCTGCATATCCGGATACATCACTGCAAATGCCAGGAAAATGGACATGTTGATGTAGTTTACACTGTATCCCCAGCCAAGCGAGCTGGAAAGATTTGCTGCCAGAGCCGGCATCGCTGTGATCGCAGAGAGATTCTGCACATAGTAGATCGCATATAAAACAAATGCTCCGATCACCGTAAATATCATTCCGCTGAAAATATAAACGTTAAAACGGAACGTTCCCCAGGTACGCTCCAGTGTTGTGCCAAGCTGATAATAAAATAATGCCATGATCAGAAGAAAGATCAGATTCGACTCCGTCGGCATCAGAACCCAGGTAAAAAGCCGCCAGATCTGACCATGTAAAATATGGTAAGGACTCAAAGTCAGCAGATTTAAAATACCAGGGCTGACCGTATAGAGGACAAATCCTATCGTATAGGCTCCAATCATCCATACAATCAGGTTTGGTATGGCATATCTGCCTATTTTTCGCTCCAATTTATTCAACCAGTTCATATGAAATAACCTTTCCTTTCGTGTCGTTACTATTTTTTCAGTATAGCTATCCGGCAAACCTTTGTCAATCCGGGCAGTTTTTCTTCATAAAAAGTTTATATTTTCCTTCCTTTTGCACATTGTTTTTTGTAAAGTCCTGTCGTATAATGAACTTTGTTTATTGTCTGTGACACATTATTATAATAGGTAGAAATACTTTAGATAGACGTTTTTATTTTGTTTTACTGGAGGAATATCATGGAAAATCAAGCACTTTATAAACTAGGAATCGACATTGGCTCTACCACAGTCAAGGTAGCCATTCTTGATGAAAAGGACAACCTGCTCTTTTCCGACTATGAAAGACACTTCGCCAACATCAGGGAAACACTTGCTTCTTTAATTGAAAAGGCATTTTCCGAATTAGGAGATCATCCGATCGCGCCTATGATCACCGGTTCCGGCGGTCTGACCCTTGCCAAGCATTTACATATCCCGTTTGTACAGGAGGTTATCTCGGTTTCCACTGCACTTCAGCACTACGCTCCGCAGACGGACGTTGCCATTGAGCTTGGTGGAGAGGATGCCAAGATCATTTACTTCGAGGGTGGTAATGTGGAACAGCGTATGAACGGTATCTGCGCAGGTGGTACCGGCTCCTTTATCGACCAGATGGCATCTCTGATCCAGACCGATGCTTCCGGCTTAAATGAATATGCAAAAAATTACAAAGCGATCTACCCGATCGCAGCGCGTTGTGGTGTTTTCGCCAAAACAGATATCCAGCCTCTGATCAATGAAGGTGCGACCAGAGAAGACTTATCCGCTTCTATTTTCCAGGCAGTTGTAAACCAGACTATCAGTGGTCTTGCCTGCGGTAAACCGATCCGCGGGCATGTTGCCTTTTTGGGTGGTCCGCTGCATTTCCTCTCCGAGTTGAAGGCAGCTTTTATCCGCACCTTAAATCTGGACGAGGAACACACCATTGTTCCTGAAAACTCTCATCTGTTTGCAGCGATCGGTTCCGCGCTTAATTTTAAACCGGAAAACACGACCACGATCGCCACACTCCGCGAACAGTTAAAATCGGACATCCATATGGAGTTCGAGGTGGCACGTTTAGAGCCTTTGTTTGCAAATCAGGAAGATTACGACACCTTCCGTGCTCGTCACGACGGACACAATGTAAAATCCGGCGACTTATCCACTTATGAAGGAAACTGCTATCTTGGTATCGACGCAGGTTCGACCACGACCAAGATCGCTTTAGTCGGCGAGGATGGCTCTCTGCTTTATTCTTTCTACAGCAATAATAACGGAAGCCCGCTCGCAACTGCAATCCGCTCCATTAAAGAAATCTACGAAAAGCTGCCGGCAAAGGCACATATCGTACACTCCTGTTCCACCGGTTATGGAGAGGCTCTGTTAAAAGCTGCCTTAATGTTGGACGATGGAGAAGTCGAAACCGTTGCACACTATTATGCTGCTGCTTTCTTTGACCCGGATGTTGACTGTATCTTAGACATCGGTGGTCAGGATATGAAATGTATCAAGATCAAAAATCAGACCGTTGACAGCGTACAGTTGAATGAGGCATGTTCCTCTGGATGTGGTTCTTTCATTGAGACCTTTGCAAAATCCTTAAACTTCTCGGTTCAGGATTTCGCGAAAGAGGCTCTGTTTGCGAAAAACCCGATCGATCTTGGTACCCGTTGTACCGTATTCATGAACTCTAAGGTAAAACAGGCGCAGAAAGAGGGCGCATCCGTTGCAGATATCTCTGCCGGTCTTGCCTATTCCGTTATCAAGAATGCTCTGTTTAAGGTAATCAAGCTCTCCGATGCAAGTGAACTCGGTAAAAATGTTGTTGTACAGGGTGGTACGTTCTACAACGATGCCGTACTCCGCAGTTTTGAAAAGATCTCCGGCTGTGAATGTGTACGTCCGGATATCGCAGGTATCATGGGTGCTTTCGGTGCCGCTCTGATCGCTAGAGAACGCCACGAAGAGGGCTATCAGACCACGATGCTTTCCATCGAGGACATCAACAACCTGACTTTCGATACCAAACTGACCCGCTGTCAGGGATGTACCAACCACTGTCTGCTGACGATCAACCGTTTCTCCGGAAACCGTCAGTACATTACCGGAAACCGTTGTGAACGCGGTATCGGCAAAGAGAAAAACAAAGAGAACATTCCAAACCTCTTTGAATATAAGAACAAACGCTTATTTGACTATACACCACTTACAGCAGAAGAAGCGACCCGTGGTACCGTTGGTATCCCGCGTGTCTTAAATATGTATGAGAATTATCCGTTCTGGGCTATTTTCTTTAAGAAATTAGGCTTCCAGATCGTACTCTCTCCGCAGTCGACACGTAAGATTTACGAACTGGGTATTGATTCCATCCCAAGTGAATCCGAATGTTACCCTGCAAAACTCGCGCACGGACATGTCACATGGCTGATCCATCAGAATGTTGATTTCATCTTCTATCCATGTGTTCCTTATGAGCGCAACGAATTTCCGGATTCCAACAACCATTACAACTGCCCGATCGTTACTTCTTATGCAGAAAATATCAAGAATAACGTTGACGACATTACTTCCGGAAAAGTACGTTTTTACAATCCGTTCATGGCATTTACCAGTGAAGAGACGTTATCTTCCCAGTTAGTCAAGACCTTTGGTGCCCCGGAATTTGCCATTCCGGAATCTGAGATCCGTGATGCGGTTTCTGAGGCATACAAAGAACTTGCCGTTGTCCGTATGGAAATGCAAAAGAAAGGCGAAGAAGTATTAGATTATCTGGAAAAGACCGGCAAACGCGGTATCGTCCTCGCAGGACGTCCTTACCACGTTGACCCGGAGATCAACCATGGTATTCCTGAGCTGATCAACTCTTATGGCATTGCCGTATTGACCGAGGATTCGATCTCGCATCTGCATCAGGTAGAACGTCCTCTGATCGTTATGGACCAGTGGATGTACCATTCCAGATTATATGCGGCTGCAAACTTCGTAAAGACAAGAGACGATCTGGATCTGATCCAGTTAAATTCTTTTGGATGTGGTCTGGATGCCGTTACCACCGATGCGGTCAACGACATCTTAACGAAATCAGGCAAGATCTATACCTGCCTTAAGATCGATGAGGTCAACAACTTAGGAGCGGCACGTATCCGTATCCGTTCCCTGCTCTCTGCGATCCGCGTGCGTGAAAAGAGACAGCAGAAACGTACCATCGTTCCGGCAAACTATAACCGTACCATCTTCACAGAGGAGATGCGTAAAAATTATACGATCCTCTGCCCACAGATGTCGCCGATCCATTTTGAATTACTGGAGCCGGCGTTCTGTGCCGCAGGTTACAATCTGGTCGTTCCGGATGTACCAAGCCGCACCTGTGTGGATGTCGGATTAAAATATGTTAACAACGATGCCTGCTACCCTTCTCTTATTGTAGTGGGACAGCTTATGAGTGCGGTTATGTCAGGGAATTATGATATGAGTAAGACTGCCATCCTGATCTCCCAGACAGGTGGTGGATGCCGTGCCAGCAACTACATCGGATTTATCCGTCGTGCTCTGGAAAAAGCAGGTTACCCGGATGTTCCGGTTATCTCCATCAACTTAAGCGGTCTGGAGTCAAACCCTGGCTTTAAGCTTACCCCTTCGCTGATCCAGCATGGTTTGTATGCGTTGACATTCGGTGATATCTTCTTGAGATGTCTGTACCGTACCCGTCCATACGAAGCAGTACCGGGTTCAGCAAATGCGCTGCATGAGAAATGGAAAAAAGAGGTCATTGCATTTATAACACAGGATAAACTGCTTTCCCACCGGAAATTCAAACAGATGTGCCGCCAGATCATCCGTGACTTTGACCAGTTAGAGCGGCTGGATATCAAGAAACCTCGTGTCGGTGTTGTCGGAGAGATCCTGGTTAAGTTCCATCCTGCTGCAAACAACGACCTTGTCGGACTGTTGGAGTCAGAAGGTGCTGAGGCAGTCGTTCCAGATCTTACAGACTTCTTACTCTACTGCTTCTACAACACTGGCTTTAAGGCAGACAACCTTGGATTTTCCAAAAAATCCAAACGTATTGGACGTCTTGGCATCAAGTTCTTTGAATGGCTGAGAAGTGCGGCAAGAGATGAGTTTGAAAAAAGTACCCACTTTGATCCGCCAGCTTACATCGATGACCTTGCTGCTTATGCAAGAGAGATCGTTTCTGAAGGAAACCAGACTGGTGAGGGATGGTTCTTAACCGGAGAAATGTTAGAGCTGATCCATACCGGTACTCCAAACATCGTATGTACCCAGCCGTTTGCCTGCCTGCCAAATCACGTGGTAGGAAAAGGTGTTATCAAAGAGCTGCGTCATCGTCACCCCGAGTCCAATATCGTTGCGATCGACTATGATCCGGGTGCAAGTGAAGTAAACCAGTTGAACCGTATTAAATTAATGCTTTCTACTGCAAATAAAAATTTAGCGAATGAGAAATAAACACCCTGCACCGCAAAATGCGCAAAAAAAATGCAGCCACAAATGTGACTGCATTTTTTCTATTCTTCTCCAAAATCGCAATAGTCTTTTCCCGCTTCGGACACAAAGCTGTAGCTTTCTTCCACATCTCCATAGGAAATTGAGAAACTTCCCTCCATATCCAGATAGGAATGTGCCATTGCGATCGCATCTACAAACTCTGCCATATCGCCCAGGAACGACTTCGCGTCCTCTGTGTTCTGGCACGTTTCCTCTTCGATGGTCTCCTCTACGTACAGGCGCAATGTAAAATCATCCATATCGCACTCATCATCTACCTGTGCTTTTTGCAGATAGGAGTTGGTGCAATTCTGAAATAAATTTTTGAAATAAGAAGTTGTCGATGCAATACGTGAGCAGGATATATCCTCTGCCTCAAGGTAAATCTTGTATGTCAGTTTTAATGAATCCATTTGTATTCTCCTTTGTTTTTTCTTACATCTCTCTACTATACCCTTCTTCCTTCCATTTCGCAAGTACAGCCTGCATTTTGCAACTGATCTTCTGTATTAAAACAAGCCACATTTGACATATAATTAGGAAAAAACATATGGAATGACAAACATGAACCGTCAACGAATCCAACTGGCAGGGACACTTGGTCTCCTTGCTGCCATGTTTTTTGTGGGAAGAGGTGCTGCGATGCTGCGTGAGGATTCTGCCACCAAACCTGTTACCAACAACTCGATCGCAGCGCAGACCGATAACTGGGGGCTTGGCTTCGGTGCAGATGGAACCAAACCTACCGGAAATGTTACGCCGGATGAACTAAAAACCTATGATGCCTACTATGTCGGCAGTGGAGACGATAAAGTCATTTATCTTACATATGACTGTGGATATGGAGACGGTTACTCGGGATTTATATATCACTTAGAAAAAGATTTGTTCTCTTTATTGAATTGGTTTTTTGAATTTAAAACTGATATGTATTTTTTCACCCTCATACACATCAATCCTATCTATTAGATTGATCAATACCTCACGGCTTAATTCATCAATTTCCCGGTACCTTAAGAAATTATCAAGCCATCTCTGATATTCATCTACAAGCAGTATATCATTTTTTGTTCTACTTTGCAATGCAGATTTTCTTTTTTCTATCTGTCTTTTCTTTTCCTGATATTGCTCTTTGAATATTAAAAAATCTTCCTCGTCAATAATCCCGGTCGATAGATTCATTACCATTCTTTTATAGTTATTTTCTGCATTTTCAAGCTGTATGTTCAACCGGCTGCTTTCCTCATGGATACGTCTTTTCGTTTCGCTGTGCCTTGCATTTTCCAAATCCATATTTTTCAGTGCATCTGAGATATTGTTTTTTATTTCCCTCATAATGATTTCTTCTAATTCATATTCATAAATCAAATGCTGGCTGCAATATTCCTTTCCTATCCTAGAATAAGTAGGACATCTCAATACCTTACCATCTTTTCTTGTCGATCGTGTGAGTGCTCTTCCACAATCAGCACAAAATACTAACCCGGCAAACTTCCATACGGTATTCCGGCTATGCTCCATGTTTACCCATCTCTGCTTGATCAGTTTATGTACCAATTCATACTGCTCTATGCTGATGATTGCTTCGTGTGTATGCTCACGCCTGATCCATTCCTCTTTCGGAACCTGCACAAACTTTTTCATGTTGTATGCAATCTTTTCTGTACGATGCTGCACCATATTTCCGATGTAATTTTCATTTTCATTGACCAGGATCTTTTTTACCGTGCTGTATGTCCAATAGTTAGTCTTCTCCAGTTTTCGGTTATTGCTGTAATTCATACCCTCCTGCTTTTTATACTCAGAAGGACTTGGTATCCCATCATCATTTAGTCCATGAACGATCGCACTTATATTTTTGCCAGATATAAATTCTGCGTAAATACGTTTTACAACCTCTGCAGCAACCGGATCCACAACCAATAGGTTTTTATCCTTTTCATCCTTCTTAAATCCATAAGAAGCAAATGATCCGATAAATTCTCCCCTTTCCGCTTTTACGGAAAAAGCAGATCTTATATTTTTAGAAATCTCCATCGAGTAGTGATCATTCATCAGCACCTTTATCGGAATTTCAATACTCTCAATCCGACCATTAAAATCTATATTGTCTACCACTGCAATGTATCTGATTCCCTTTAATACAAATGTTTCTTTAAAAAGCCTTATCGTTTCTGTATGTTCTCTTCCGAGTCTTGCCAGACTTTTTGTTATGATACAATCAACCATTCCGGCATCCACATCATTCATCATTCTTATGTATCCATCCCGGTCATAATTTAATCCGGTACGTCCATCATCGATGTATACTCCCACCTCTTCCATGCCAGGATGTTCATCCATATACTTTCTGCAAATGGAAAGCTGGTTTTCTATACTTTCTGACACATCACGCTTCTTTTGATAATCCTCATCAGAAAGCCTGCAATAGATTGCTGTTTTATAATGTTGTCTTCTCCTATACATTTCACATTCTCCTCCATTTCTTAAACCTTATTTTATCGCTATTTAGGAGAATTACAAACCTTTAATCTCATATTGTTTTCTTTATCCTTCAGCATTTTTTGTATGCAGTTTTCCAATCTTTCCTGTCCAAACCCAACCGTGACAACGTAATGTGAACACACGATCGTGCGCCTCTTTTTTTCTTCCATCTGTCAATCTCTCCATTTTTTTATACTAAATGGCTCTCTCTTGACACAATTACCGACAAATGTTATCATTCTAACGCATCGGTAAGTATCAAGTGCTAACCATGCACACCAGGAAAGCAAACACGGGGTCGCCAAACTTAGTGTTTGCTTTCCTTTTTTCTTACATAATATGATATGCCATTTTTGAATCTTCAATTACATATATTCTCTTATGCCAGCTTAGAAAATGAACTATTTGAAAATGAACTCACTCCGATCATAAATATAATTAAAAATACTATCATACCTGCTTCTAATGCCATCGTAAAGACCGCTATCAGTATTGCTATTAGCTGCATCTTTCTCATTCCTCCCATTATTTCATCAATCCCTTACTGTGTCCTGTTCGGTGTCATCAGCTCATCATAGAATTGTTGTAATGCTCCTAGCTCTTTTGTTTTTCCTACTCCATGCTCCTGAACGAACTGCTTCATTTCCAGAACTGTCTCATGCGTGATATAAAATGTCATATCCGGGGTATTATTTTTCAAATTGTCAAAAGCCTTTTGTAAAACAGCCTGATATTCCGGATCTGTTTTCCAAATGGAATTATCCTCCAAGCCTCCATGATCGTGATCTGTATTAAAATACTTCTCACTGATAAAACGTGTCGTTCCAACCGGTTTTACCTTTTTTGGAGATGTATCGACCACATACACGGTTATCTGCTTCCAGTATGTATTTCCGACACTGTCCGTTACCGTCAGGTTCTCCGTTACCGCAGCATCGTGTGTCATGCTGGTAAATTCGCTTTCCTGATAATCCGGAATGGTAAACGATGTATTTACATCTGGATTATTTATTGCCGGATTGATTCCCGGTAAGATCGGGCTTCCGTCCTCCCTGTCCTCTGCAGTCGCATGACTTAAAATTTCTGTTTCCGTGATGTACCCGCTCTGTGCCTGTCCTAATGTGTAATAAAGGTCTGTCGCGCTGATCCACGGACAATCATCCCAGACGGCATATAATGTAACCGTTCCACCATCCTCTGAAATCAGATTTTTAACAACCTCTTCCGCTTTCCAGGTCGGGATCAGTTTGTCCTTGTCATCATATAATGCCCATCCAAGAAATACGGATTGATAAGCCTTTTTTAAGGACTGTGCTGCTTTTTGCTCTTCCTCACTGTCTAAGTCAGCATCGTTATTCTCATCATCCTCTGGCAGTTCTGTTTCTTCCAGTTCCGGATCTGTTACTTCCGTTTCAGGCTTTTCAAATTGCAGTTCTTCTTTTTCTGCATCTCCGGTATCTTGTTCTTGCTCATCCTGATCTTCCGCATCTGGAACATCTGATTGGACGATCATATCCTCCGGG
>OLGB01001138.1_pt1 | contig 33472 bp, 25 predicted proteins | sample 1605691 | NCBI WGS metagenome assembly OLGB01 (sample SAMEA3888925, study PRJEB22519) | human gut metagenome | biome: human gut; feature: human-associated habitat; material: faeces | place: Denmark | collected 2010 | reverse complement strand
GAACAAATCCATGCTTATACACCATAAAAAAAGCTGGTGAAAAAATTAAAAGCCATCCCCAATATTTTCCATTTCTCAATTCTAAAAATAATAAAACCAAATACAAGATTACCATGATAAAAGCAAAAATCCACCATGAATCATAGTAATTTAAGCTTAATGCTGAATTATATCCTGATGATATATTCAATCCATATTTAATATAATTTCCAAAATCTTCTAGTTTCCTGTCATAACACAGCCAAGACAGCGGAAGTATTATCATCGCAATTATACAATTCCGTACCATATATCTAAAACTACTACGATCTGTATAAAATGTTACTATTAAATACATAAATAATGTACCTATAGCCATCATGGAAAGTGTAAACTTCACATAAAACATTATTATAAACAGACCCAATGCAACATAACCTGCCCACTTTTTTCCATTCCATAAATGTATCATTGCAAGCATAAAAACATAAAACAAGAAATATTCCGGCTGTATTTCTGATAAAAATAAAAATACCATTGCTGCAATGAGATCTATTTTGGGAACATCCTTATCCATCACTGTCAAAAATACTAAAACCGCCCATAACGTATATAAAAGCCCCCAAAATATAACAGCAATCTTTAGGTTATTTTCTATATTAACTACATGAAATACAAATCCTAGTGGTCCCCACGGCCAGACAATATCTCTTCCATAATAGAGCTTATTGTTTACCAAAAGATTTTCCGCATATACCCACGATTTATTCAACCCATTTTCTATACTGCTCAAATTTAATTGAAGTGGAAGCATTATAAAAAGTATTGCTATGATTATTCTAAGAAATGTCTCATAGTTTTCAAGGATCTTAGTTTTTAATACTTCTTTTGGTTTCCACATTTTGTTTTTCCCCTTTTACCCGGAAATATTGTCATTCTCTAATTTGTAATTTTATTTTTATGCTTTCTTAGCTACTGTTTTATTATCAAAAAAATAATCTATTACAATCCCAATCGGTACAGATAAAATAAGTAAAACAATATACAGCACAATCCCATTCTGATTTTCTATCAGATTTCTTACGCCCTGAGAACTATTTACTACATTATTTATAATTGGTAAATGCCATAAATATATTCCATATTCATGTTTCGATATAAAAATCAGAAATCTTGATATAACCCCGTTTTTCGAAGTATAACTTATGTCATACATAAGTAATGCCAAATTCACAGCTAATAAACTATACCATGAATAACACCAAATATTTCTTCCACTTATGCCGTACTTAACTGCACATATGCAAAGTATAATAAATATTATAATATTTAATCCTGCGCCAAATCTTTGTATTTTTGTAATACTTGTTATCTCTTTTCTTCTCGCATTTATTGCAGCAACACACATTCCACATACGAAATTATCCAAAGATGTAACTATCTGTCTGCCTGGTATAAAATATACATATGAGCCGTATATAGTTTCATCCTCAACCCATATATAATTTAGTATCAACCATTTCATCAATATTGTAAAAGCAATGCTTATAGCTGCAAAAATCCATACATTGTCTATTTTTTTCATCAGCTTATACAATGGTATTGCTATTAAATAAAATTGGAAAATTACGGACATTGTCCATAGTACTCCATTTATCGCTCCATGCCAGCCAAAATTCCAACTATGGAAAAAAAACAGATGTGATACAATTGTCCAAAAATGTTCTTTGGCTAAATAAACTGCTGACCCTGTAAATAACAGCATTACTGCAATATTAAAATAATACTGCGGAACAATCCGTTTTATCCTCGCTTTTAAAAATGTGCTATAGTTTAGCTGATTTTTATTTTCTAATCTGCATATAGAAAAATATATTCCATAGCCACTTAGCAGGAAAAACATTGTTACCCCCACTTCTCCCCCCATTTTAATACCATCTCTAAGAACAGGAATATCAAATGGTAAAAGTCCAGTCAACGCATAGCAATGATATAATACTACCAATAAACATGCCGCTCCACGAAATTTATCTATATTTTGAATTCGTGCCATTTTTTTGTTTCCTCTCAAAATTTACTACAATGTTTTCTTTTTTCTCTCTCCTTATTTTCCACTTATTCCTTAAAAATAAAGAATTTACTAATTACATAATTCAATACAATCACTATTATCTGTGCTATCACTTTAACTGGCATACTCGCAAATCCCAATATGGTAATAAATACAAGTAAAATAATTTCTTCCACCACAAGTGTTACTAATCTTCCCCCAAAGAAAGAACACATCTGCTTAAAAAACTCTGCTATCGTATTTGTCGGTGCCTGAAAAACCCAGATCCGATTTGTTAAAAATGCAAACATCACTGCCAGAATCCATGACATAACATTGGCAATCAGCTCATTAATGCCTAACGAAATATTAAAAAAAGCGTAAGTGCCAATGCTGACAATAAATGTAAGTCCTCCAAAAAACAAATACAGCAAAACCTCTTTATTTTTCTTATAAAAAGGATTAAAAAAGCGTAAGATCGGCAATTCAAATAACTTATCAAAAATATCCTTTTTTTCTTCCATTCCAGTTCCTCGTCCGTAGTAAAATCTTATAATTTTTCGATTGATGAAACTAAATACTTCTGTTTCTTAAATACCAGTCTTAAAAGAACATCCAGATATTTTATGATAATCGTTAAAATAATAAATGTTGCAAAAAATCCTGCAGCAATAAGTCCCATAATCGGAGCCCAGCCCTCAACAGGTTTATTGATTCCAAAATATGCAACCACCGTATATGTACCTGCTGCGATCATAAATATTGCCATGATGACAGATATAATCATTGATACCTTATAGGATAAATTTGTAAATAAGATCAGCGAATCAATCGCGGTATTTCCCTTTTCCTCATCATCAAACCGGATTCCAGATTTCTGTTCCGCAATTTCGTACTGCATATTATAAAGACTTAATCCGCTTGACGCATATACAGCTTTTCTGTATGGAATCGTCTTACTATATGCAGATACACGATTGATCGCTCTTCTTGAAATTATCTGAAAACGCTCTGTCATAATTTTTTCATCACTGCCTGAAAAATGATTATAAATTCCATAAAACAGACGTGATGAAGCCTTACTCTGACTCTGGGGCGGAGTTGCGGTTACAATGTCAAATCCCTCTAATGCCTTTCGGTAAACCTGCATGATCAGTTCTTCTTTATAATCAATATAGCAGGAATCAAATTCAAGAACAAAATCTCCGATTGATAAGTCAATGCCCGCATTCATAGATGCCTCTAACCCATGTTGAAAGCCCATTTTGATAATACTTACAATCGCTTCCTCATTTTCAGCCTTAAATTTGCGAACTTCGTCAATTATTTTTTCATCCGTTCCGTCATTTACGCAGATAATCTCATATTTTTTAAAATTATCTGCTAATACAGAACTTATCATATTTAAGAAACGTAACGTATTTGTTTCTCCCTTATGCAGATACACAACCGCTGATATAAAATTACTTTCCTTATTATTCATTTAGTAACACCTCATCTAAATCATACACTGTATTTATTTTTCCTGATAGTACACTGACAAATGTTGGATTCTTTGAAAACTCCTTGATAACCGTAGGTCTCGAGTCATCTATTTCTGATGCCTTTAAAATAGGCTTCATTGAAAACAGTGATTTTTCATAAGAAAACTTTAACTCTTCTTTCATGTATTTTCTTGCCAGACTTGACATATAATCCCATGCTGTATTCGGTTTTGCCTTGCACTCATTACAGTTACCCAATTGTTCCGGTTTACAATATCCCGGCTCGCATACCCTTTGGCAAGGGAATGTCGGAACATCATCATAGCTTGTAATATGCGGTGTAAATGTAACGGATGTAAGAGAGTGATATCCCGTTTTTCCAAACGGCATGATAGAGAAAAATGGTCCATCCATTACCGTCAATCCCACATTTTTTAACTCATCACTTACTTTGCATAAAATAATCTCGCATAACTCATATTTAATCTTAAATGGTTCATATCCTAATTTTGCACTGATCTGATTTACAGATGCATATGTGGCATTTAAAACAAATCCACTTCTATATTCTGTTCCATCTTCCATCGTAACAGAATATTCTGTCATATCCTTTGCAATATCTTTAATTCTTGCATTATAAACTAAAGTTATATTAGAATAGTCTTTTATTTCATTTAGCAGCCTGTCTCTGAGCATTTTCGCATCATAGGTATATTCTCTCGTCAAAAATGCGCCATCACACTTTCCATCCTGAAAATATTTTGATGCTGAAATTTCATCGCACCGGATATTCGCCTCTTTGCAAAATTTTTTAAATTGCTCCGCGTTCGTCCAGGAAAAATCTGCTGATGTAGCGTACACCTGATCAAATTCAGTCAAAATACAGTCTGCATAATCTCTATTGAAACGTTCAAAATAATGCGCCGACTTTATTGCAGTTGAAAAAGAACGTGGATAATGATATCCCATATGAACACGTGCCTGATTAATATATGTTGCTCTCATAAAGGATTCACTGTCATACTCCAGCACAATTACATTTTGTCCATTTTTCCCACACAGAAGGGCAGAATATAAACCATATAATCCCCCACCTATAATTATCTTATCAAATTTCATCTTAAACTCCTGCCATCTCTAGTAAATGTTCCACAGAGCATTTCACCTTTTCTATATTCTCCAAATTCTTCATTTCAATCGATACATACTTATCATAAGAGCTTTCTCTCAGAATTTCAATTAATTTCTCATGTAATTCCGTATAGTGGATCTCTGCAAGATACGGTTCACTGATATGAATATGGTTCACTTCTGGAAGCATCTCTTCTACTTCTGATATTTTCTCACCGTTCTCGATCACTGTTCCCAGATCATAATTCACTTTTATACCTGATGAAGCTATCTTTTGAACTAATTTAAATGCATCCATGGTCGTATTCAAAAAATTCGTATTATAAATAGGCGGATTCGCCTCTAATGCCAATACTGTACATTCTTCCTTCGCTAATTCACCCAATTTTCCGAAAAACTCTTCTGCGATTTTATAGTCATCCTCTGAATTAATATTTCTATTTTTAGGACAACCAAATACCAGATTGTGGCACTGCATTGCATTTGCAAACTCAAATGATTTCTTTGTATATTCAATCAATTTCTCTCTTTGCATAGCATCTTCAAAAATCTTTTCACTCCTGCCAAACCAGATTGACTGCATAGAGGAAACCTCTAATCCATATTGTTCATACAACATTTTTCGATACTCTCTGGCCTGTTGTAATTTTTCATAAGGATTTTCCGGGAAAATTCTTGTTGGTGCAATTTCTATTCCATTGACCTTTGCATTCTCTAAGAAGTGATACATCTCTTTATCATTATCCACTCCCCATGCAATATTTGATATAGAAATTTTCATACGTTCCTCCTTTAAATCAACTCAAAAGCATTCCACGCTTCTTCTGAAATGTCAACAGACAATCCTTTTAATGTATCCTCTAACTGTTCTGGTTTACTTGCTCCTAATACTGGATAAATTCCCTTTCTAATTCCCCATCTGATTGCCACATCAGTCGGTCGTAACTGGAATGTATCACAGGTATCCAGAAACTTGTCAATCCGCTCTTTGTTCTGTTCATAGAAATTCATCGTTTTATTATAGTGTAATTTTTCACTCTTGGCGACACGAGAATCCGCTGGAATACCATTTCGATATTTTCCAGTAAGAAGGCCCTGGCAAAGCGGTGAAAAACCTAACATTCCTACCCCTTTTTCATTACAAAAATCCTTCACGCCATTTGTTTCCGTTTTTCTCACTGCAAAAGAATAGATACACTGCTCTATTACCGGTTTTTCCATTCCTAATCTTTCACATACTTCGTGACACTCCTTCAGTGCTTCCACCGGCCACTCTGATGTTGCCCAATAACGGACTCTGCCTGTATTTATCAAATAATTAAAGGTACGCACGATTTCTTCCATTGGTGTTTCCGAATCATATCTGTGTGCATAATAAATATCTACATAATCCAGTCCCATTTTTTTCATTGATTCTTCAAATGCCCATAAAATATGCTTTCTTGACAATCCTCTATGATAAGGTGTCTCACCAATAGGCCATGATCCTTTTGTTGATACTACAAATTCTTCATGCGGATAACGCTGTAACGCCTTTCCTACTAACTTTTCTGCGCCGCCCATACCATAATTATTCGAAACATCAAATGATCGGATTCCTAATTCCCATGCTTTATCTATCATTTTATTTGCATAGTCCTGATCCATGCTCTCTGTTCCTATTGTCAATGCCGAACCAAATGTAACCTCAGTCAACTTCAGTCCCGATTTTCCCATTCTTACATATTCCATGCCTACTGTCTTCCTTTCACATTTTCACATGCCGTATAATTATATATGATAGATATCGGTCTTCCTTTTACCTCTATCATAATCTGAGCAACATACTCTGCCACCACTGCGATTGCTATAAATCCAAAGCCAAACATGACACTCAACACCATAATTACCAGACACGCCGGTTTCCATGCCGCTGCCCCTAAAATCAATCCAAGCAGGGAAGCAATAAATGCAATCGCCATCAATGGGATAAAGTACATCAGCTTTCTTAATGGTTCTACCGAAATTCCTGTAATACTGTCCAGTGCGTATGGGATCATGGATTTCAGATTGTATTTTGTCTTTCCGGCAAAACGCTTGTCCCTGTCATACTCAATGATATCTGTTTTCATCCCCACAAAAGGAACAACTACACGAAAAACACTGTTTACTTCTGGCAGTTCAAGCACCTGATTCAATGCTTTTCTTGATAACAGTCGAAAGTTCGCTGCACTTTTTTCCAATTTTAATTTTCCTGATAGCGCATCTAATACTTTATAATAACAATTTGCTCCAAACTTTTTAAAGAAGTTATCATTGCTCCGCTTTACTCTGCTTCCTACAACGATATCCGCTCCATTTTCCCACTTTTCTATCATCTCAGGTATCAATGTCGGTGGATCCTGCAAATCCGCATCCATAACAACAACTGCATCACCTGCTGCCTTTCTTATCCCGGCGTTTACCGCTCCCTCCAGACCAAAGTTTCTGGACAGACAAATTGTAGTAATCTCATTTGGATGTGCCTGCTGCTCCTCCAGCATTATTGCATATGTGTTATCTTTTGATCCATCGTTTACAAGCACGATTTCAAAATCATACTTATCTTTTAATGTTTCCGTCATTGCAAGTGTTTCCTTGCAGTACTCATGTGCCAATGTTTCCTCATTATACATTGGTGCTATAATTGAAATTAACTTTTTCACCTTCATACTTCCTTTCAATATCTTACATATTTATCTACAAAGCCTTCACCGTCACAATTTTGTTCTACAAGTCTATGTGTTTTTTCAATCTGTAATTTTTCTTCTTCCGTTAATTCATACACAATATTCACTACATAGATGGTATCATACCCTGACAAATCTGTTTCCTCTGAAATATCTTTCGGGTTATACAAATTAGGTAACGCTATCTTCCCCCCCTGCGATGCATACTGCTTCCATCCTTCAAAGTACCGATCCGGATAACCCATATAAACTAAAGTCCCCTGTTCTTTTACATCCTGGGTTTCCATAATGTACTCTGTTAACTTTTCGTAATTTTTGCTTCCACCAACAATCTCATTTGGATGATCTATTTCATATCCTATATTTGTATAGGTATATACACATCCCAGAAATAAAACGAAACCAATAAAAATGGTTCTGCCCCATCCTGCTCGCTCCTGAATATAATCTAATCCTTTCCATATACCATAGGAAACTACTGATACTACAAACGGAAACAATACCAGGAAATATCGATAAACCCATACGGAGCTTTGTGGTTTTATATATTTAGAATACAAAAATCCCACTGCAATTACTGCATAAATTACCCAGAAACAGGTAAATATCTCTGATTGAACAAACTGGCATTCTTTCTTTTTCAGGCTCTCAACAACAAATATCAGATATACAAAAAATACAAAAGCAAATATATATGCGCCCCAACTTACGCCTACTCCCGGACACATATTCCTGATCATTGAAAAAATATCCCGATATGTCGGTACCGGTGGCCAAAAAACAGCCCACATATCATTTGCCCGTATAAATGCTAATACCAAATATGGAACAAATAAACAGGCATATATTACATAACAAAGCAAATATTTCTTTTCTCTTTTCTTCAACAATATGTTTAAGATATCTATACTGCCCAATCCTGCACATACCAATACTCCAAAGAAATGAGTGTAACTTAATAATAATAAAGAAACCGTATATAATATAATTGATTTCCACTGGGATGTTCTTCTGAGGAAAGCATAAAACGCTATTGCCGAAAACATCATCAATATAGAATATGCCCTGATCTGGTAGCTCACATATACCAGTTGCAATGATGTTCCCGCTACAATGGCTGCAATGATCCCCATCTTTTTATTACCAATTTTTTCCCCAATCAATCCTGCAAAGAACACAAACAGTGCGCCACATATTTCTGGCAAAATACGCATTGTGTTCGCTGCATATCCAAACAATTTGATCCATACATATAAAATCAAATAAAAAACAGGTACATTTGTAGGGTCTTCTGCTAATATTCCATTTATTTTATCAAAAAATCCATCTCCTATCATTGCAAATTGCACAGAGCACAGATCATCTACATTTAAGTAACCATTTATCCCACTTGCCATTCCAATCAATCTCATTACAACAAACGAAATTACAGCTATTATAACAAATACTATTTTATATATATCAAACTTCTTGTCAGTCATTGAATATCCTTTCATACACTTTACAATTATAGATTTAGCCATGGATTTTTAAAATCAATCTTTTTGCAAGCCCTCTGCCAGGTATCTTCATATTCCAGAGTCTTCTTATGATCCGGTAGGATAATGACATTTTTATCTGTTCCAGTTCCCGTGCTTCTTCTAAAAACTGCTGTTTCTGACTTCCTGTTGGATTTTCAGATCTTACTCCACCATATCTCGCTTCCTCAAATCCCTCATATATCATCTCATAGTCAGCAGATTCATAAGTTACCTCTGTATTCCAGAGTTTTTCATACATCTGCTCATATTTTTCCGACATCTGAGCAATGGTAGGTAATTGAAGGCTATCTATTTTTTCTTTGTATCTTTCTAATTGTGTTCTGTCTTTTAACAGATCCTTTATGATCTTTACAAAATCATCTTTCACATGTTCGGGTGATACGAGCCATCCACATTCTAATTTCTTTGTACGTCTTCCCAGTGCCCCAATATCTGTAACAATAACAGGAATCCCATTCAAAAGAGCTTCTGTCAGTGTATAGGAATATGTTTCCGGCCAGACGGAAAGTATACCGATCACATCTATTTCATGTTCTTTGAGCAATTCCGGAAGATCCTGTGGCATATAATAGCCCGTCTTGATAAGATTGCTCTGTTTCTGACGTGCTAATTTATCTACGCCAATTCCTCCAAACACGTGCCAGTTGACACCCTCGTGGATAGAAGCAACAATTGCACTGACCTCTTCTCCACCTTTTGCCTTATTCAATCCTCCTATAAATGCAACATTCAATTTCTTTTCCGTAGGAGCCAGATTTGGTGTTTCAAATGTTTCAACCGAATGGATCAGCTTTCCATTATCTTCGATCACAATGCGCACTTTTAAGCTGCCACCATCAAGAAGTCTGCGCGGTATCACACAGGAAAATCCTACATCCCATTTACCATCATTTCCGATGACATCCGGTCTTCTCTCCCTCGAAGCTGGCACCAGTGCTTCCAATCCAGTCTTATTTTGAAGCTGTAAATATGTCGTTCCACCCGTATATCCCTGTTTCTCCTGAATATATGCCCAGCCTTGTATCCGATAGGAAAATCCCTCTTTTTCCACCTTTTCATATTTGTAAACAACATCAATCGTACTCATGACTTCTTTTTTTATGTCAGCAACCACATCATATCCATGTTCCACTACACTTAATTTTTCTTTAATAAATGGATAATAAAGTGTCATCACTTCCGCTGCACTCTCATCCGGTACAATAACCCGCTGGCAGATTGTAAGAGCCTCTGCGCATTTTTCACGCCATATCTTCATATAATCGATCTTGTCTGTAATTCCAAGCTGACTATGTAGACACTCTCTGCAATTTTCCGGCTGATCTGTTCCAATACAGATATGATCCTGCTCGTCCAGCATTTTTACAGACGGACAGATAAAATAAAAATCATGCGCTGTAAATACCAGTGGGATGCCATATTCCTCTGCCACATAAAAAATATCAAAAGAAGCATTAATGACATGATGTACGTGGATCAGATCAATATGGAATGCTGATAATATATTTCTCCATAAATTTTCAAATCTCTTATTCTGAAACTCATAGATAGATTTTCTTTTTCCGATATAAAATTCAAAATCTTTTTGCTTGTCCCCGTAATAAACGGTCAAGTTTAAGTACTGTCCATTTCTTGCAGTCACAAAAACATTGTACTTATCTTTTAATCCGGTCATCAGATCCCGCACATGAAGCTGTGTTCCACCAATATTATCCTCAGCTCCTTTTTTAAAATCCGACTGAACTACATACAAGATATTCTTTTTCCCGTTCGCAAGATCAAAGTATATGTCTACGTTCTCTCCCACAAAATGATTTGGATTTTTTTGCACATGCAGGTCATTGCCGTGCATCTGCTCCGGATAACGCTCCCTTAAGATCCTGTCATGCAGCATAATGTATCTTTCCTTTTCTTTTGAAATAAAGGACTTTGTACCGCTGTGATAGATATAGGTGTCATCACACATCACATGATGATATCCTGCCTGCTCTGCCCGATTACAGAAATCATTTTCTTCTCCATACCCACGCTCAAATGTTTCTGCATCAAAGTTTCCAACTGCATCAATAACCTCTCGTTTTACAAACATGCAGAAGCCATGCGCTACTGTTATTCTCGGATATCTGTGCATACTGCATTTTTCTATAATCTCTCCTGCCTGATCTACTGTCATTCCCTCTGGCAGTTTATTTTCCTCACAAAATTCCGGCACAGAACATAACGTTGCATTATTTGAAAGTGGCGTCACTGTTCCGATGGATGGCTCGCGATATGCACACGCTACAATTTTTTCAACCCAGTTTGCAGTAAGTATCGTATCTGAATTAAGCAGGATGACATCGTTTTCCTCAGATTGCGCCATACCAATATTGATATTATTGGAAAATCCCTTATTACACTCATTGTGAATAACAATGATATTTTCCCCTCGCTGCTGCTCCAGATATGGCTTAATTCTCTCATCCGGACTGTTATCATTAATGAGAATCAGTCTGTTTTCCTTTAAATTGGTATTCTTATAAAGACTTTCCAAACATATGGTCAGATCCTCATAGGCATTGTAAATTGGTATGATGATATCTACACATTTTTTAACACTCATAATATTCCTCGTTTAGCCTCGACGACCTAAAATATCCCGAAATGGTTTTGTCAGCTTCATACTTCTGGAATTCATCACCGCATCAAACTGTGTTTGCAGGTTTTCCAGTTGCGTAACCAGTTGTTCTTTTTCATTTCTTAACTGTTCCGTTTCTGACTGATGTATTTCCAATAATTTACTATTCTGCTGTTCTGCTGTTTCAGCACGCTTCTCCATTTCCCGTAGCCGTCGTTCCAAATCCTCCTCGTTTATTTTTCTGCTTTCCAGTTTCCTTTCCAGTTCTTCTTTATGACTTTCATATTCTCTCAACAACAAAGTCGTATTCTTCTGTTTATCCCGATAACGCTGCAATAAGACATAAAGCTGCCTCTCATTTGCACCATCTGGCAATTTCCAGTTATCATGATCTTCATCCCATTTTGAAGTCCATCTGTCTGTAATCATCTGCATCCGGTTTTCCTTATCCTGAACAAAATTCTCATAAGAAACTCCGGCACACTCCAGATAATATTTTAAATGGTATAAATATACTTCCTGTAGTTCAGGATCAGACAACCGGAAACGAATATATTCTACGCTGTTTAGCAATTCAAACGGGATGATCGTTACAAATACGATAAAATTAATTTCTTCTAACGATGTCTCCCGATCTTCTAACTGTGACAGGCTGCCATTAACAATCCCCTGATATTTAAAATTACCTATATCATATACTTTTTTACCATACAGCATAGCTTCCACTTCTACATTCGATGAAATACATGCAACCCTCTTACAGGACAGGAGAAAATCTATCAATCCACCTTTTTCTTCATTTTTTACATTTAAATGCGCATGGATCGGATCTCCCGGATGATAGCGTACTGCAATCTCATTTTCATCAAACTGCTGGCATGCACTGTTATACAGTTCTACCATATTTAAATAAGTGTACGCACTTGTTTCCACAAGTGAGTTATAGCCACCAATGATACCCAGTTCATATTTATTATAATCCTGTGATAATTCTGGTCGTTTTTCTATATATTTTCTATCTTCCCCTTGCAAAAACAGAGCCAGGATTTCCTTTTTCTGTAATACCGGAAGATTTTGAACTCCATCTTCCCTTAGGAAATCCTCATACATAGAATGAACATTCCAGTATTCTTTGTTGATATCAAAATATGCTGTATTCCGATAAGAAGAATAACGAAACGGTCCCCACTCATAGTATATGACCGGTATTCCCGTTCTTTTAGAGACATTGTCTAGAAATTTCAGATATGTCAGTGAAGTAATTGCCTCTACTTTTTCGCCTTTATCCTCTGTTATCTGCTGTATCCTGTCACAGAGAAAATCTTCGAGTTCTGTCCAGTCTTCACGAAAAGATGCCATGTACGCATCCGACTGCGTACCTTTTTGCGCAATATATCTTTTCTCAATCTCTTTTGGCACCGGTACCTGCTGGATCTGAAGCAGATCCTGTTTTGCCGGCACATCATATTCAAACATATCGCACAAATCCTGCCTGAAAAACTGTGGAAAAATCCGATGTTGTTTTTCCCACTCATCAAAATACTGTGTTTGCGCAATTATCGGCCATCCATATTTTTTACAAAATGACACTGCTTTATAAAACACCCATGTCTGAGACAGATTCTCACATACAGGGTCAAGTGTAAATACAAATGGTATTATCATATTTCGCTTCCTCCTTAAAGAAAGTCCTGTCAATTCTGTTTCGTCTGATACATACGTTTATACATAAATTCAGCAAAATCAAAATCAATCTGATTATCAATATCCGTAGCCTCCACCTCATCAATGAGATAGATATTGGGTCTGTATCCCACCACGTTCTTACATTCTATCATGTTTTCCCTGCTGATAATGCTCACTGCAAAATTCAGGGCTGCAATATCCGGCAAATCCTGGCTTCTTGGCTGATTTCTCAGATCATAGTTGATTGGCAGATTATCTTTAAACAAAAATTCTTTTATTAAATGCGCAGAATTGAGGGAATCATGTTTTTCTTCTAACTTTTTATATTCCTCGATCGCATTCGTGATCGTCTCATCTCTCAGCAGAGGATTTGTAACATTGATATATGCAACTACATCTCCATCAAAATTTTCCGCCATATTTCGATACACATCACTCATTGATACCTGATTTGACGCATAATATTCTTCTCTTTTTACAGCTTCACAACCTAATTTTCTCGCAATTTTCAGCATTTCTTCATCATTGGAATTGACAACAACTCCATCCAGATTTGGGATCCTTTTTAACTGCTGTAATTTAATCTCCAATAAGGAGCTCCCTGCAAAAGGACGGATATTTTTATTTACCACCCTTTGTGAACCTGATCTAACTGCCACTAATGCCTTTATTTTCATTTGCCCCTCCTACATAATCCACTTGTGTTCCAGCCAAGCAACCCCACTACTCTTTCGCTCACTGTTTACCTCAAACGACACAACACGATCATAATAGTCGATCGTATCTCCTGTCTCCGCCTCAATCGTTACATCTGCGGTATAGGTTCCTGTCAACAATTGCAGATTTTCAAATACCATGAAAACCTCTCCGTCTTCTTCCAGTCTCTTCATTGGTATTTCATCCGATCTGGTATTAATTCCGTAACATCTTACCCCATCATTACGGATAATACATAAACCAAACACTGCCTTGTCTACAACTTTGTTGACATGATACTGTATTTTAAATTTCAGTGTTCCATCCCCGTTGATAAAGTAACTCTCTTTTCCGCTCTCATCATAACATTTTACTTTTGTGATCCGAGCTTCTCCGGTTCCTCTGCGCTCTTCCACCGGTTCCTGCTTTTCATTTTCCGGTTCTTTTTTTGTTTCTTCTGCTTTTGTTTCGCTTTCCGCTTCCTCTTTTTGCTGTTCTTCTTTTTTATTTTCTTCTTCTAATTTTTCATCGAGTGCCCGTTTTCTCTCATTACTCATGAATTTCAGATATGCTTTCTGAACCTCCTGTGGCGTTCCATCCAGCATGATCTTTCCATCCTGAAGCCAGATACTTCTCTCACAGATCTTCTCAACTTGATCCATGGAATGAGATACTAAAACGATCGTAACTCCCTCATTTTTTAATTCAAACAGTTTGTTAAAACATTTTGTCTGGAAATTAACATCTCCAACTGCAAGGATCTCATCGATCAACAATATTTCTGCATTTACATTGATTGCAACTGAAAATGCCAGACGCATATACATACCGGAAGAATAAGTTCTGACCGGGTTATTAATATAGTCACCCAGTTCTGCAAACTCAACAATATCATCGATTTTTTTATCAATCTCTTTCTTGCTGAGTCCAAAAATGGATGCATTAATATAAATATTTTCCATTCCCGTCATGTCTGGATGGAACCCTGCTCCCAATTCCAGCAGGCTGGAAACTCTTCCATGAATATCAACAGAACCGGAATCCGGATACATAATACGTGTCAAAATTTTTAACGTGGTACTTTTTCCGCAGCCATTATGACCAACAAGTCCAATTGACTCACCCTTTTTCACATTAAAGCTGACATCTTCCAGAACCGTTTTTCTTTCGAATTTATTTCTCTTCCAAAAAAGGATTTTTTCCTTAGCTGTATTTCCTTTATCCGCATATATCTTAAAGTATTTTGATACATTTTTTACTTCTATTGCATATTGATTTTCCATTATCTGTAAACCATGCCCTTTCTATCGAGCTATCCTATCTGACCTAATTTTATCTCTAATTATAATTCTTCGCAAAAACCTCTCTGCAATTTTGAGAACACGATCTCACCAATAATAAAAATAATGATTCCAAGTATGGCTGCTGAGGTAAGTGTAGACAAATCCGGGCATACTTTATAATATAAAACATCCCTGTATGCTTCGATAATCGGTGTCATTGGATTCATTCTGAAAATAGGAAGCAGCTCTTCCGGTACCATCTCTGAGGTATACATGATCGGTGTCAGAAACTGCCATGCCATTGCTACAATGCTCAAAATATAAGCAATATCTCTCATATATACATTAAGTGCTGAGGTAAGTAAGGTAATACCCAATGCAAGAATAAATTCTACAATCATAATAGCAGGCATATATAAAACCGCTTTTAAATTTACTCCATAATTTGTAACAATCAGCACTGCAAACACAACGATAAAACATAACATCATATTCACAAAGTTGCTGATCGTACTCGCAAGCGGTAAAACTTCTCTCGGAAAATATATCTTTTTTACCATATCAGGAGACGATGTAATACATACAGACCCATTTACCAATGCTGCACTGATCAAAGTCCAAGGAACAAGTGCCACGAACAAAAACAAATAATATTTCTCAATCCCGTTTCTCATAATAACGGAAAATACCATCGTATATACCACTAACTGCAATAATGGATTAATAAAAGTCCACAAAAAACCAAGTACTGACCCTTTATATCTTCCTCTTAATTCTCTGTGTACCAGACTGATTATCATTTGTCGATACGCATATAATTCTTTTACTTTCTTCATGATGTAACCTTTCTGCTCTCTTTTCTGCCTGTTTTACCTAAGGGCATACTACATTAATTATACTACTATTTCCCACGAAAATCGTCAACTATTTAATATGCTCCGATATAATGTCAGCATATTTTCCAGATGTTTGTCATAGGATAGATCATAATCCATACTTAAAATCGCCCGATTCGCTTCTGTCAATACGTCACGTCCCTTATAAATTTCAGTTATGATCTGTTTTAATCCATCCTTACTTCCGTCATAGAGGAAACCCGTTTGTGGATGCTTTTCCAGAATATCCTTAGCTCCCACATTCTCCGATACGATCACCGGTACCCCATAACTGATTGCTTCCGGAACTACCAGACCATAGGTCTCTTTCCACAAGCTCGGAACAACCAGTACATCAAATGTATTCATAACCTCTGGCAATTCCTCTGAACTGTAATTTGTATGATTTCTGACGTATTTTTCCGGTCGTTTTTCCGTTTGAGAATATATGTGTAATTCAATATCCGTATATCCCTCTTTCTGTAGTTCATCCAATGCCTGTATCAATAAATAAAATCCCTTATTGATCGTCCAGTTTCCCAGATATCCCAGTTTCAACGTTTTTCCATAAGTATGCTCCGTTCTGAAATCTCCGATCCCCTGATGGCTTACCGGAACAACTTTCCCTGGCAATTCTCCCAGTCTTTCCTCATAGATCTCCCGCGTCAAGCTACTGTTAAAATGAAAATAGTCAATAAGCCCGAACATTTCCCGATAATAGTTACGCAATACCGAATAATCCTTACATTTTTTCTCTGGCAGAACTTCTGTTACCGGTACCATTTTGGCTGCACGGACCTGTGAAAAACTGTTCTTCAACATTCCCTGATGAAATAATCTGACAATCCACTCATTCATCCGGTAAAACCGGTACAACCCTGATTGCTCTACCTGTAGTTTTCGCATAGGATACGCATTTTTACAGCACAGCTCACAATAGTTCCACTCTTTATCCTGACAAATATCCCCCCCGAACATCAAATTTAATGCCGGGCACAATCCAAAATAATCATGTGTTGTAAATACTACCGGTATTTCTAATTTTTGTGCCTCTAGCAGAAATTCTTTCTGCAGTCCCATAAGACTATGCACATGGATCAGATCCGGTTGTAATTTCTTTAAAAATTCGCTGTATTCCCTGCTCCCCCCCGCACGCGTATACGCATCAATATCCAGTATTCCATTTCCCATCGGTATCGGAAGCGGATTCTGTATTCTATAGGAAACGCTGCCATTATAATTTCCATATCTCTTTATTTTAATTTTCTGACTCGCATTGTATGGTATCTTCCCCGGAATCAAAAGTACTGTCTGTATTCCCCGTTTTTGCTCCGCTTTCATCAGATCTGTAGCATAACGGATCAAACCACCACCCCTTACAGGCGGTATTCCAAACATATAATGCAATACTTTCATTTCTTCAATTCCTCTCTCGTTATTTGGCGGAACCATTTCCAATGTTCTCTGAAATCCCGATATTTCAGACAGCGAATCAAATATAAGCCTACCCGGTACCAGTACAATGGATAGATTGCAGCATTCGAAGCCTTTAAATATGCCTTGCAGTAATATATCTCGCTTTTTATATTATGTGCGAAAGAAAATGCTTTGACATTTTTTGTGCTTCCTCCATGCAGGTGTTCGATCACGGCATCTGCATCATATACCGTATGATATCCTGCCTGCTCCATCTGGATTCCAAGTATCAATTCTTCCTCGTATAAAAAAGGATGCTCGTCCAATGGTGTTACCTTCTGTGCACATTCCCGTGTCATCAAAAAACAGCAGCCCAGCACCGCATATACTTCAAATGTTGTATTGTAATCTCTGTCGAATCCAAAATAAGTGGCATATTCTTTGCGGAAAATAGCATTTAATCGTGTTCTTACCAGATATTTTTCTTTCATTCCTGTACGTCTGCACAGGTTGCTTTTCTGTATTTCTCCATTTTTATCCAAGATCTTTGGACCGACGATCCCAACTTTCGGATGTGTTTTAGCATACTCCCATAACTTCTGGATACTTTCCTCCGAGAAACACACATCATTATTGCTGATCAGGATCGCATCACAGTCCATTTCGAGAGCCTTTGCGATCCCTGCATTATTTCCTGCATTATATCCTTTATTTTCTTCATTCTGCAGATAGCTCACATCATATTTTTTTATGACATCCTGCAGATCAAATTCTGGAGCGTTTGGAGATGCGTTATCCACCAGAATGATCTTATATGTTTCTTTTGGTGGATGTGCTGCAATACTTTGTATACAGCGCAATGTATCATCCCAGTTTCTATAATTTAAAATTACAATTCCTATCATATCCTTCTTACTCCCCAAATTGCCTTCTGCGAAGCTTTTGCATCACAACCCCGGGTACCAGCCCTATCACTAAAGGTTTTACGATATATTTCAAATTTCCCTTTCGTATTCCAAGCTGTCCAAAACCAATGTAACGGACTTTTGCTTCGTTGATCCGATAACGATATTTTCGTTTCGTAAACGCATTTCTGTCCTCGCGATACAAAAATAATTTTTCCTGTAAATTATATCCCACCTGTCCTGCCGCATACAGGCGCATAAATAGATCATAATCCTCTGTTCGTTCCGCATAAGCCTCTGTCGAATACCCATTCAAATGCTGTAAAACACTTTTTCTCATCATAATCGATGGATGTACAAACGGAGACGTCCATAAAAAATCTGTTTTCTGTGGTTTTTCTGCCGGGATACGTTCTCCCCAGCTTCCTTCCCCATCAATCAAACTGACTGCACATCCTACCATTGCATATTGTGGATGTTTTTCCAGAAAATCTATCTGCTTTTCAAATCGATCTGGCAATGAAATATCATCTGCGTCCATTCTGGCGATATATTCTCCTTTTGCCTCTGTGAGACACCGGTTCAATGCCACTGCCAGTCCTGCATTTTTTTCATTTCGGATCAAACGGATTCTCTCATCTGTCTTGCAGTACTCCTGCAGCCATAAAAAAAATTCTTTCGTTGACCCATCATCACAAATGATAAATTCAAAATCACGGTATGATTGGTTTAAGATTGATGAAATCGCCAGTTCTACCTGCTCTTTCCTTTTTTCATTGTATATTCCCATCAATACAGATAACTTTGGCATCCTTTTCATCCTTTCCATCCAGTTATATAGTGGAACCTGCTCTCTGATACACTTCTCTCATGATCTTATCCACAGTTTTTTTATCAAATTTTTGGATTTTACACCTGTTTGCTTCTCCCATGTTTTCAAACTTCCATGGCTCCTTTTGCTTCATCTCAAACAATTTTGTAAATGCATTACAATATTCCTGTACCTCACCCGGTGTCACAAGATAACCTCCAATATTGTCTTCGATCAAATCAACATTTCCTCTGATTTTCCCACAGACAACTGGAAGTTCTGCTGCCATCGCCTCCATCATTGCGACAGACAGTCCCTCTCTATATGACGACAAAACAAAACAATCGGAAGCCCGTAAAATTTCATGAATATCCTTACGAAATCCTGCAAAGATGATATTCTTTTGCAAATTATGTTCTGCAACATATGTTTCCAACTCGCTTTTCTTTTCTCCAATACCACACATAACATAATAAATGTTGGGATTATTCATTTTTTCTATCGCTTTAATAACTGTTTTTTGATTCTTATTTGCAGAAAATTCTGCCGCGCAGGTAATCATAAAGGCATCTGCAGGTACCCCTATTTCTATGCGTTTTTCTTTTTTTTCAATATCCGTAAGTTCTTTTATAGTTGTATCTATCCCAATTCCAGGAATATAACATAACTTCTTCATGTGAAATTTCTTTTCTGCCAGTTCATAATCTTCATGATTAATAACTAACAATTCATCCGTATAGCGTGATAAAAATTTTTCTACCGGGTAAAAAAGCAGCCAATTTTTTTTTGGTGCACCATTGAAAAAATGGAATCCATGTGCCGTATAAATGGTATAAATACCAAATTTATGTCCCACAATCCTTCCAACAACACCTCCAATTGGTGTATGACAATGCAACAAGTCATATTTCCATTCTTTCTCCAGACTCTTTACCTGATGATACGCTTTCAAATTTGCACCAATTTTCAGTACATTTCTCTCAAAATCTATTTGAAACCATTTAATATTTTTTTGTTCCAGCTCTTTTTTAAATTCTTCTATACGCTGTGGAGAGCTGACATTTCCCACTTTAAAGTTTGCCGCAACATGAACCTCATATCCCATTTTTTGAAGCATCTCAATATTCCGCATATTAAACAGGTCTATCATTGAAGATACATGCGCAAGCATTAATGCTTTCTTTTTATATCCTGGTATAATTGCCTCTTTCATTTCATATTTTTGGTAGTTAAATAAATTAACCTTACTTAACTCGATATCATATACCAACGTACCAAATGCTTTTCTTACCATCCGACCAACGCGGCCAGGCATACATTTTCCAAGCTTTACTGACAGGTTAAGCACTTTACACTTTCTCACTTTTCTTCCACTTGCATTCGCCAATGTTACTACCATATCTGCCGTATTGACATACTCTTTGTCTTGCGGAAAGAAAACACCTTCCAGCTGATATTGTATCGCTTGAGCTATAAATTCGCTCAAATTGTCTACAAACAACATACTCCGACCATTTTGATAGTCAGGAACCACCGGACATATTTTTGCCAATTTTACCAAGGTTTGATAATTTCCTTTACAGCCTTTACCATATACCATAGGCGGACGTATAATTACAAGTTTGGTTTTCGACTTATTCTCATCACTTTGAAATAATTTATTTAGTTCAACTTCCGCTTTCCACTTACTTTTTCCATACGGATTTTGTGGATTTGGTTTCGTATCAGCACGTATGACAAACGGTTTTTTAGAGTCTCCTAACCCGTAGATGCTCATAGTGCTCAAAAATATATACTGTCCAACTCCTTCATTCAATGCCTTTTTGGCAGTTTCGCATGCCAGATCGCAATTAATCTCATCGTATTCTCTTATTTCAGTTTCTGTAAATCGTTCTTTTACGACATGTACTTTTGCGCTAACATTAACCACACTATCATACTCTGACCAGTTTTCCGCTCTCCAATCATCCCCCCGCAAAGAAATCCGCGTAATTTCATAGTTTCCCCGATACTTCTCTTCTGTATAGGATTGGAATGAATTTCCAATATAACTATTCATTCCTAAAATCAATACCTTTTTCATCTTTTTATTCCCACTCTAATTCAATCCCGAAAATCTGTATGAATGCTGCCCTATTTTTAACTTATTTATTTTCACAGTCGCCTTTTTTCTTCTCCATACTTCCTGTTCCGCCCTCAACGACTCCGTCTCCACGCAGGACACTCAAAAATGTTCCAAAGAAGCATCTGACATCCATTGCAAAACCGAATTTCTTAACATACTCTCCGTCAAATGCTGCCTTTACCGGGATCTCAAGTTCATCCCGTCCGTTGATCTGTGCCCATCCAGTCAGTCCCGGCATCACATCGTTGGCACCGTATTTGTCGCGTTCCGCGATCAGGTCATCCTGATTCCATAAGGCAGGGCGCGGACCTACGATACTCATATCCCCCTTTAAGATATTAAAGATCTGCGGCAGCTCATCTAAGCTTGTTTTCCGCAGGAATTTACCAACCTTTGTGATGTACTGCTCCGGATTGGAAAGCAGGTGGGTTGGCATATCTTTTGGTGTGTCTGTACGCATGGTGCGGAATTTATAGATCCAGAAATAGGTTTTATGGATGCCTATTCTCTTTTGTTTGAATAAAATCGGCCCTCTGGAATCGATTTTAATAGCAGCGCATAAAACAAGTAATGCCGGCGATAAAATGATTACCGCCAGCCCGCTTAAAAGAATATCGATTCCCCGTTTGATATATCGATAACTACCCATCTTTTTCTCCTAACTTATGCCTTAGCTCCATTTTCCGGATGATAGGTCGGTACAATCCTCTTGACCCACTCTCTGATATCTTCCGGTTCTGTCACCACATATTCTTTTAATTCCTGAAGCTGTTCTAAGAAACGTTCCTCATCCATTTCGATCGGTTTTCCGATATGAATCAGATTATTTGCGGTCTCCTGCAGCCCCTCTTCCTCCATTAACATCTCTTCGTATAATTTTTCTCCGGGACGGAGTCCGGTAAAGACGATCGGGATATCCTCATCCGGCTTGTGCCCGGAGAGCAGGATTAAGTTCTTTGCCAGATCTAAGATCCGGACCGGCTCTCCCATATCTAATACAAAGATCTCACCGCCCTTTGCATAGGCTCCTGCCTGTAAGACTAAAGACACTGCCTCTGGTATGGTCATAAAGTATCGCACGATGTCCGGATGCGTTACCGTAACCGGACCTCCACGTTCGATCTGTTTTTTAAATAATGGTATGACACTGCCGTTACTTCCCAATACATTTCCAAAACGCACTGCAACGTATTCTGTCTTAGACCTTCTGTTATAGGTCTGGATGATCATCTCGCAGATCCGTTTGCTTGCGCCCATAATGTTGGTCGGATTTACTGCCTTATCCGTAGAGATCATAACAAAACGTTTCACATGATAGCGGTCTGCCGCCTGAACGATCTTCCAGGTACCAAGCACGTTATTCTTGATCGCCTCATTCGGACTGTCCTCCATCAGTGGCACATGCTTATGGGCTGCTGCATGGTAGATGATCTCCGGTTGATACGTTTCAAAAATATAGTTCATACGGTTCGTATTCCGCACAGATGCGATCAGGACTACCAGATCCAGATCCGGGAATTTCGCTTTTAATTCGTTTTGGATATCATATGTTGTGTTTTCATAAATATCCACAATAATGAGTTGTTTCGGATGATGTCCCGCAATCTGTCTGCATAACTCACTTCCGATGGAACCGCCACCTCCGGTTACCATAATGATTTTTCCGGACACATATCCCATGATCGACTCTAAGTCGACTGTGATCGGTTCTCTTCCCAGTAAGTCATTGACATCGACATCCTTTAACTTGCTGATGCTGACTTCTCCATTGACCAGCTGATAGATACCTGGCAGACGCTTTAACTCGCATCCGGTTTCTTTACAGATATCAAGGATCTCTTTCATCTGTTTCGGAGATGCCGAAGGCATTGCCACAATAATCTCATGGACATGCAGTTCCTGTGCCTTTTCAAGGATTGCATTGCGATCCCCGACCACCTTGGTGCCATGAATATAGTTTCCAACCTTGGCCGCATCATCATCAATGACACCGACCACTCTCTTTTTTACAAAACGGCTGTTTTTGATCTCTTTGATCAGCTGATTTCCGGCATCTCCTGCCCCGATGATCAGGACATTTCTCTGATATACGCCATTTCTGCGCATCGTGCGGATTGCACGTATCGCTCGGTAAGAATACCGGCATCCCATAATAAGGATCAGCAAAAACAGTCCATATAAAATATAAAAACTTCTTGGAACCGGATACATATCGCCCCAGTTTCGAACCAGGATAACGGCCGCTGAAAGCAGGGTATCGATCACACAGGCTGATACCACATACATCATTTCCAGGGCTCCTGCATAACTCCACAGGCTTGAATATAAGCGCAGAGACCAGAATACTGCCAACATGATAACTAACATGTACGGCAGCGCTTTCCATACCTCATTGATATATTCATCCGGTATGTTTTCCATATGGAAATCAAACCTTAAAAGCAGTGCTAACATGCTTGCAGCAAACACTGCAAGCATGTCATAGCACATCAAAAATATCCGTCGGATAAATAACTGTTTATCCTTAATAATTTGTTTCATACATCTTTTCCTTTAAATATTACAGACTTTCTATGATCTGCAACAGCTTCGTACCATAATCCGGGTCGGCTGCCCAGCCCTTTCCATATGGGTTTTTCGGAATGGCAAGCCACTCGATATACGGTGCACAGCCTCTTGTCACATAGTTGAATCTGGAATCCACACATGGATTGACCAGCGCGTCTGTGCTCGCATATGCTTTCAGATGCTGTACCTGTGCTCTTAAACCGGTTCTTACATCGGCAAAGGTCTCTCCTGCGGCACCACCACCTACCGCTCCCAGGCCTCCGAAGTTACACTGGGATGCCGATACATCTCCACCGAACTGTAAGCCGCCGGTCTCTAAGATCACCTGTGCAAAGAGAAGGTCAGCTCTTACTCCTTCAGCTTCTGCCTCTTCTTTCACGATCGTAAAGAATGCTTCTGCGGTCTCTGCACCTTTGTCTTTGTAAGTATCGGATGGGAAAGTATATCTTGCATTGTAGTATGCCACCATCTGCTCTACCGTTACCGCACTGGTACCCATGACCATATGTCCACCATCCATCATTGGAACCATTGCAACATCACTGTAACCGCCAACACTCTCATCTTTTCCACTCATCGAGTAGTTGACTGCCACTTTGTAATAGTATACCTTACCAAACTCTACATTGGAATCCGTATATTTTACTTTTTTCAAAGAAGAGGTCGTGCCGATCTGTTCGAATTTACCGTCCTTGTTCTCACTGCGGTAGATCGAATATCCGGTTCCCTTCGCTGCCTTTTCCCATGCGAGCTCCACTTTCTGTCCATTTGCTGCTGCGGAGGTGATAACGACTTTCTTTAACGTATAGGTCTTCTGGATCTTACTGAATGACCCGGTTTCGGTCAGCTTTTTCTTCTTATGATAAGCTCTTACTTTATAGTAATAAGTCTTGCCATTACTTACGGTCTTATCTTCGTACTTCGTCTTTTTCGCACCGGTTACGGTTCCAATCTGCTCATAAGTACCCTTTTTCTTTGTGCTTCTGAAGATCTCATACCCATCTGCGCCGGATACTTTCTTCCATTTTAAAAGCATAGCCGTTCCATTTGCGGTAACCGATGTAATGGAAACCTGTTTTAACGTTTTACCGGATACGGCTTTGGATACACCATTTTCAAGGATCTTTTTACCCGACTTTACCAGGATCTCTACCTTGTAATAATAAGTTTTTCCAGCTTCTGCCTTTTTATCCTGATATTTCACAGTACCGGGTTTCTTAATGGTCTTAATCTCTTTGTAAGATCCCTTTTTGCTGGTACTTCTTAAAATACGGTAACCGTATGCCTCATCAATCTTGTTCCATTTGATCTCCAGTGTATTGGAATCTCTGGAAACCACCGAAGTGATCTTGGTAGTAAGTGTAGTCTTTCCACTTTTTACCGCTGAATAACCACTGTATCCGGTTACGCCGTCACTCTGATTTAAGGTCTGGATTTTATAATAATATGGAACACCAAATTTGACTTTTTTATCCGTGTATGTAGTGGTCTTGCCGGATTTTACCGTAGCGATCTTTTTATATTTCCCGTTCTTGCCTGTACTGCGGTAAATCTCATAACCGCTGGCACCGCCCACCTTTTTCCAGGAAACAGACAGGCTGGTCGCATTTACCGTTGCAAAATCCGTGATCGTTGTCGTTGCAACTGATCTTGCCGTCTTCGTATCAGAGAATTCTCCGGTTCCCTGCATTTTACCACTGGTATTGTATGCCTGTACCTTATAGGTATATGCTTTATTGTTTTTCTTTACTTTATCGATGTAGCTCAAAGTTCCACCGGAGGTGATCTTTGCAACCTGTGTGAAGTCACTTCCGTTTTCGGAGCGAAATACCAGATATCCCTCGGAACCCGGTACGCTCTCCCATGCAACCTCTATCTTTTTGCTGGCATAGGATTTCGCATAGGAAATCGTTGTCTGATCCAGCGCAAAACCTGTCATTGCATCCGAGGTCTGTCCCTGCTGCCCATTTGACATGATCGCGATCAGTTTATAATAATAAGTTTTTCCAATCTTCACACCGCTGTCGGTATACTCGGTTCCGGTTACCTCTGCCTGTTTCTTGTAACCGCTGTCCTTTTTGGTACTTCTCCATACCTGATAATAGGAAACATTATCCAGTGCTTCCCAGCCGACTTTTAACTTTCCGCCCGGAAGTGACTGAACATAGCTGATCGCAAGGTTTCCACCTTTCTGCAATCCATAATACTCTGCCACTGCGGTTGCATCTGCAACACCGAGTGCTTTTAATTTATCTGCGGAACTTAAGAAATTGCTGTAATCACTGTTTGAACTGATAAAAGCATGCTCGATCAGGACTGCCGGGATGCCGACTTTCTTGCAGTTACGAATCACACCCAGATAATCCGCCGCAGAACCATCATCATATTTATCCTCGCTTGCATTCCAGATCATCATACCGGTTCCCCATGCACTTAATCCTAATGCACGCAGCTTTTCATAGATCTTCTGTGCAATGCCCTGTCCGACCTGTCCGATCGTGGCATTATAATTGCTGTTTGGATAGTAAACACCTACACCGCTTGGTGAACTGCTGACATTGGAATTTAAATGAAAACTGATATAAGCATCCGCACCAACGCTCTGTGCGAAAGCGACTCTCTTTTCATTACAGGTACCGGATGTCACACTGCTGCCCCCGTTTGGACAGGAACCGGAAGATCTTGTCATATACACCGTCACACCTGCGTAGGTTTCAAGTTCCTCTTTACAGTACTGTGCGATCTGCAATACCAGTGTTTCCTCTGCTGCACCGTTCTGATGTGCTCCGGTATGCGTATCATCATGTCCCGGATCTAAAACGATGACTTTTTTTCCATCGCTTGAAAGCTTTAAATTCTGTGCCAGGGCAAGTCCGTCCTCGGAAACATTTTCCGATAAGACATTTCCCTTTTCATCCATCGTGATCACATCAATGTCAAGGTCATCTGCCGAAAGAGACGGGTCTTCCTCGCTGATCAGCTGATCCGGGTTCGTCTCCACGGACTCTCCGACACCAAATACAACGGACATGTCAAGACCGGCAAAGTCGATCTCTCCTTTGCCCTCTTTGGTCTCATAGGAAATCCCGGTCAGTGCATAGGTTCCCTTCTGCGCTTCTCCGGTAAATGTTATGGTAAAAAGTTTCAGATCATCCACAGCATCGGCTGCCTTAGTCTGATAACGCTCACCGGTTGTCTGGTTCTGATAGGTCAGCACAACATTTGTGACTTCTGTATTTTCATCTCCGATGCTTGCTACGATCTGCTGTGTTCCCGGGACATCCACTTCTGCTGCACCGACCAGGATATAATTTAACGGAAGAGATACGGACTCTTCTGTGCTCTCAGTACTTTCTGTGTTCTCAGTAACTTCTGTTTCGGTACTCTCCGTCGTTTCTGTTGCCTCAGTTACTTCGGTGCTCTCCGTAGCTTCTGTCGTCTCCGTTGTTTCGGTTGTCTCAGTTGCTTCGGTTGTCTCAGCAGCTTCTGTACTCTCGGTAACATCTGCTGTCTCTGTTTCTGTTGTCTCTGAAGCCTCTGTTTTCTCCGCTGTCTCCCCAGTTGTAACGACAGTCTCTGTTTCCTGTTCTGTGCTCTCTGCCTCCTGCTCCATGCGCACCTCTGCTGCATATACGGCTCCATCCATCGGGACAGAGGTCGCTGCCACGCAGGCTGCCATGAGGAATGCCAATATTTTTTTCTTCATCCGCTCTTTCCTTCTCTACTCCTTCGTTTATGTTGCTCTACTCTTTAGCTTACCACATATTAACATTTTATAAAAGCTGTAAATCTATGCCAAAAGAAAATCTTAAGATTTCGCAAACAGGATTCCAATTCCAAGGTAATAGAGCATCCAGAGTGGATTCTCAAGCGGCTGTTCGATGTTGAACAGGCAGGTACAGACAACATACCCAGTTGTAAGGATCACTAAGATCCCTTGTTTTTCATGGAGTGCCTGTCTCACAACACTTATAAGCAGCAGAACAAATGGTATGGTAACCAGAAGTCCGTACCGGTAGACAAGCTGCAGCATGCCATTCGGCGCAGCCACCTCTTCTCCACGCAAAAGGAGGTTCTCTTTCTCTGCTCCAAACAGGTTTAAGTTTCTAAGGTACACTTCTGCACGCTGCAGCAGATCACCCGTGCCAGTAAGCCCACTTCCCATAAGGCTCTGATCCATCTTTCCTGTCCACAGGAGGGCTGTCATAATAAGAACCACAAAAGCGAAGCCGCAGAGCATATCAAATAACATTTCCTGTCTGTGTTCCATCTGATTCCATACGAAATAGAAAAAGCCAAATGCAAACAGGAGCACATACCCGATAAACTTCACGGACTTGCTTACCATAAAATCTGATACACACAGGGAAATACAAAAAAGGACAAATGCAGACGCAGCCGTCCAGTTCCATTCTACCGGCTTTAATTCCCGCTCCCATGTAAACAATGCGATCACCAAAAGCAGCAGGCAGACCAGCAATCCCCGGAAACGTCCTATTCCCGGAAACATTCCCTGCAGGAAAAGAACAGAAAAGCAAACTGCCCTAAGTATTCTTACCCCTCTGCCCGCTGTTCTGGCATAAACCCATTTTCCGGCAGCATTTCCGACATCCCCATATAATTTCTCCAGCAGGGTCACACCGATCTTCTCTTCTGTCGTAATTCTTTTCTTTCTTACTAAAAATGGGATACTGATCAGCAGATATCCTGCAAACAGAAGCACGCAGCCGGACAGAAATACAGATGGACGGAACAGATTTGTATCCATGCGCAGCTGCATTTTATCGATCACAGCCCCATCTGTTTCGATACTGATGTATTTAAATTTGTCTCCATATGTGATCTCAAAGAGATTCGTACCGGCTGCCGCCGTATTCTGCTGTTCCCATAAGACATTCTGATGTTTATCATACAAAGTGATCCTGCAGTCTGTGGGCGTCTCTGCCTCAATACGCAGATACTTCCATCCCTTTTTGGAGGAAAGTTTCTGGATGGAGGAAGCTTCCTGTATCTGTTCCTTCGAAAAATCATAGATGTGCTGCTGATCCATTAAATTCCCAGTGTCCGTCGAGTGGCTCATCCACATCAGGGAGCCTGCGATCGCAATCACGATCCCTGTCATCAGCCACAGATATCTTCTCACTATGCTTGTTCCGTTTTCCCGCATTTCTCTCGCTCCTCTATTCCGTCTCCTTTTGAGTTTCAAACAGGAGTCCCGGCATCAGATAGAACAGATACCAGACGATCAGTCCAAATGGCTGTTCCACATTATCTGCCATTGAAATCATAAAAAGGACAACAAGCATTCCAAATGGCACAATCTCATATGCTCCTGCCGTTACCTTGATATGAACTCTTTTTGCAGCCTTTACCAGTGCACATCCAAACATCAGGATATACGGCACTGCACAAAATACGCCATAATAATAGGCAATCCACAGAATCCCATTATGCGCCCAATGTGTTCCTCCCCAGAAAATATGCTTGTAAGTGTGTCCAAACAGATTCATTGCTCTTGCATATGCCGCCCAGTAGAGATTGCGCAATGATGTGAGTGTTTCAACATCGGTAAGGCTCATCAGTTTCCGCACGACACGGTTTTCGGATGCCGCATAGACCTGTTCCACAAACGGATTTTTCCACTCCATTGAAATATATAACGCCTTGTAAGGAAATACTTCCGTCCATCCAAGTCCGGTACAAATGTGTGTCAGTCCCCATGAAAAAAACAGGGAACTTCCCACCAGCACGGCAATCCCGGCAAAAATCCTTCTTTTCTTTCCTTTTTGCAAAATTTCCCTGCGCTGCAATCCCATACGAAGTACCAATGCAAATCCTGCCAGAAGCATTGTTCCGATCGCAGTCATCGACTGAGTTTTCCAGAGCATACACCAGGCAGCCGCAAATCCTGCCACATAACGCAGGAAGCGGATCCGGAATTTTTCCTGTTGCCACTCTTCCTCAATTTTGGCAAAAAACATGACCAGCATCACTGCCATATACATGGCGTACATCCCCGGATTGGTTGCTGTTCCACTGTAGCGCATTCCTTCCTGGATTGGACGGAACAAAAGGCACACGACCGCATTGATCCAGAATACAATTTCCAGAGCATCCAATATGTTTTGAATGATCTGGTGCTGCTTTTTGCTGTTATTCCATAGAAAAAACACAAAACTGAATACCAGGATCAATACCCATCCAACATAAGCATAAGTTTTTTTCGGAACGATCGCATCGGATAGTATCGTCCCGATCCCAAATAAAAAGAATGATAACACCAGAGGATTCTTCCAGTCCACTTTATGCAATGGCTGCTCATAGGAAAACAGACCTGTCGCAAGGAGCAAAATACAGCCTGCCAGCACATGATAGCGGTAACCCGGATTATAATTTCCACTTTCCCATGCAATATAGCTGTATGCAAATAAAATTACAAACAATCCGGTACGTATTTTATATTTCGTTTCTTCTGCAAGACGGATCTTTGCTCCAAAGTGATCGCCGACCAGAATGTAGGCTTCCTGCATCTTATCCACTGGCAGATACCAGTTCCATTTTTTTACGCGCTGTCCAAAAAGTTTCACACACAGCACAGATGTGATCGCATAAAACAGAAATACCACTCCGGCATAAAAATATCCCCTGCGTGCGAATTTAATTGCCTGCCGTTCAAATAAATGCATATCATAAAACAAAAACTGCTGTCCCTGCTGCCCGTCAATCCACAGAATCCCCTGCGAAAAGTTAAGTTCCGGCAACGGGATCTGATTTTCCCCGCGCACGATCTCCTGCTGCACCTGATACACCTGCGCCCCGGTAGTATCCAGACACTCCAAAGTGACCTGGATTGATTCGGCATCCGGCAATTTCGCTTTGAAATACAGGGAACGCCACTTCGTTTCTTCATCATAAACCAGAAAATATCTGCCTGCATGTTCCGACTCTGCCCGACAGATATTTTCACTGATATCATAGGATGCGTCATACACTTCTCTCTGCTGCTTTCCTGCAATGTCATACACTTCTCCGACATTATAAAAGCAGTCCAGATCAAAACTACCTGACCGGAGCATCGCCGCAACAGAAAGACTGAAAATAATCCCCACTAACAGCCATGCCACCCATCCTGTTATTAAGTTTTCTTTTTTCATACTATGACATAAATTCATCATACAACGGCATTACCTCCTCCGGTGTGCCAATCATTTTTACTTTTCCTTCATGAAGCCATAACACACTGGTACATAATTTACGTATATTTGCTGAATTATGCGAAACAATAACAACCGTCCGGTTTTCATCTGCGATCAGACTCTCCATTTTCCTGAAGCTCTTCTTTCGGAACTTTGCATCCCCAACACTTAGAACCTCATCTACCAGAATGATCTCTGTCTCTAAGATCACAGCAATGGAAAATGCAAGCTTGGAATACATTCCGCTGGAATAAGTCTTGACCGGTTTATCGATAAAATCGCCCAGTTCCGAGAACTCAATGATCTCGTCCATCTTTTCTTTTACCTGCTCTTCTGAAAATCCAAGAAGCATACCGGAAAGATAGATGTTTTCACGTCCGGTCAGTTTCTTCTGGAAACCAACACCGATGGATAACAGAGAAATCGTATGTCCGTGCAGATCCACGCTTCCCTCATCCGGCGAAAAAATCCCTGCAATTGCACGCAGCATCGTTGACTTTCCACTTCCGTTTTTCCCAACGATACCCATAATCTCGCCTTCCGGCACATTAAAGGATACCCCTTTTACAGCTTCAAACACTTCTGTCTTACTTTTCTTTAAGGAAAATAAACTCTTTCTGATCGAGAGTTTTTTCAAACAACGATATCTTATCTTTAAATCTTTTACTTCGATTGCATATTTCTTTTCCATTTGCTGCTCCATTCCCCTGCATTAGATGATCTTTACGTAACTGTTTTCGTATTGATAGATTAATTTAATACCAATTGCTGATAAGATCAGTGAGATCACAAACCAGATCCCCAGGATCATAAAATCCGGTGTTGTTTCATATAAAATGCATTTTCTCATCTCATCAATGATAAAAGCGATCGGATTGCATTTTAATAAAACCATATTATAGGGTGACGGTACTCTTTTTGCCAGAGAGTAAAAGATACCAGTCATGTAAAATACCAGTTTCAGCAGTACATTGATGACATTGGATAAATCTTCCACAAACACACCAAAGTGAAGCAGGATACAGCTCGCCCCAAACGTAAACAATGCCAATACCACAAGCAGTGGGATAAAATAGATCACACGGTAACTGAGCGGTACCCGGTATATGAGCAGCATCACTGCCACCAGTGCAAAAGAAACCATCATTTTAAATCCATTTGCATACATCTTTACCAGAATAAGCTGGTATTTGGGCAGATATACCTTAAGCACGATACCGCGGTTTCCCGATACCAGTGTCACACTCTGCTTTACTGTCTTTTCGAAAAACTTCCACGCAGAAAGGCCGATGAATACATAGATCGGGAAATATTTTTCTCCCTTTCCAAATACCACCAGCGCAACAAATGTATAAACCAGCATAAACAGTAACGGATCAAGGATCCACCAGAGCCAGCTTAAATGGGAATTGGCAATCTCCGTCTTTAACTCTGATCTGCCGGAATATATTGCATATTTATAATACTTCTTAATGTCTTCTATCAGTCTTTTCATAATTACAGAAACCCCTGTTTTTCTTATTTTTCCAAAAGCTAACGTTCATTATAACACAGGTTCTGCACTTACGCCACTTTTTATTTTTCCTCTCCTTTTACAAGCTTCTTTATTTTATTGTAGCCACGGAAGATCGCACTGTTTAAAACCGTTTTATTCTGTGCTTTTAACACTGCACATTCCTCCTGCAGTTTCCGTATCTTTTCATCCTGTTCCAAAAACATCTCACCCATGACAAGGATCAGGTTCTGATACATGGTATTCTGATCTGTCTGCCACCTTGGAAGCTCTTTCACCGGTTCATAAAACAGAATGCCATCTTCCCTGCCCAGATATTCTCTTGCCACTCTCGCATTGCTGTCTGCAAATTTTTTGACATAGGCAATCTGATCTTCATAAGAGAACATGCTGGTCTTCGCATTCTGATAACCGGCCACCTGACTCTGATTTGCCAGATAGACCGCACTTCTCATAATATCCACTTCCGATGCCGCATATTCCGGAAGTCCGTTTAGGATCCGCTTGATCTCCAGATAGTTTCCATTCAGTCCTATGTTGTTCTGCACCGTATCCCTGGTAAAATCACCTGTCAGATCCAGTCCGACTGCCTCTGCAAAATCAGAGAAGATACTGTGCTCTTCTCCTGCAAACTGTCCTTTTTCATAGACACGGAGAATCAGATTTTCTTTTCCAATCCAGAGGTTCGCATTATCGTGACGGCAAATATGAGCGCAGGAAAATCTACGCTCATAAATGCTTTAATTGGAAAGCCTGTTGCAAGAACATCCCAGGAAGTATGCACGGGAAGCGTGTGTTACTTGTATAACAAAGCATTTGAAGATAGCAACATCCATCTTTCTACAAACACTCTATCCTTACACGCAACTGAGCAGGAACTTAGGAATT
>OLGB01001135.1_pt1 | contig 33566 bp, 29 predicted proteins | sample 1605691 | NCBI WGS metagenome assembly OLGB01 (sample SAMEA3888925, study PRJEB22519) | human gut metagenome | biome: human gut; feature: human-associated habitat; material: faeces | place: Denmark | collected 2010 | reverse complement strand
ATACAGTTCCCCGGATTTCTGCGAATAGCTGCGGTCAAGTTCACAGCATTCTGACAGGAAGTTGTTCAGCCAGTCGTTTGTTGCACGGTATTCCGCAATCGCTGCCCTGACGCATTCCGGCTGATTGATAAAGTAATGATTGGCAATGAACCGTTTTGCGCCCTCAATTATCCATGTCAGCATATATTCGCCGCAGTTCTTGAAAAGGTGGTCGGCATAATTCTTGACTTCGCCTTTTTCCCCTCGGAAACTTGCGTTAAAGGGAACAACAAGCAGTCTGTCCCATGTGCCTTTATCGGTCGTGCCGACTTTGGGCAGGTGGTTTGTATAAAGAACAATGGTGTGTGACGGGACAAAATCGAATGGTGCTTTGAATTTCTTTTCCGCTTTTATCGGGTCAACGCTGCACAGCTTCTTTACAATAGCGGTGTCAAGGCGCATACCTTCTTCCAGTTCTGCCGCAATGACAAGGCGCTTGCCTCGCAGTTCGGCATATTCCGGGCTTTTGTTCTTCCGGCAGTTTGCCGTCAGGGTTTCGGCTGAAAGGCTGCCTGTGTAGTCGCCTAACACAAACCCCATTGCATTATTCAGGGTGCTTTTGCCGTTGCCGCCCCTGCCTATATCAATCTCCATGTTTTCACAGAAAACCTTGCCGACAGCTTTCATGCCTGCAATCATCTGGTGATATTCTGCAAGGGTCTTGTCGCCGCAAGTAACACGGTCAAGAAAGGTTTCAAATTCTTCCTTGCCTTTCATGCCCGGTGCAACGGCGGTTATTTTGGTGCAATAATCAGCGGGGTCATGGGGACGCATAGCACCTGTGCGCAAGTCCACCGTGCCGCCGGGTGTATTCAGCAAAAACGGGTCGCTATCCAGTTCGGTGACATCAACTTGCAGTTTTGGGCGGGCTTCGGTCAGTGTGGCGGCAATACGGCTTGTTTTGCGCCGTCCTAACACATAGCTGCGGAAACTCTGCGCAAATTGCAGCTGCTCATGGGCTTTTTCGGCGGCATCGCTTTTGCCTGCTTCAATGGCTTTATTTTCTGCCGTCTGTGCCTGCTCCACCATGCGCCGGGCAAGTTTAAGCTGCTGTTCAGTCAAGTCCTGTGAAAGTCCCTGTGCCTTTGTTTCGTCCTCTTGCCATACCATGCCATTGAAAACAAGCCAGTCCGTTGCTTTGGAAAAACGCATTTTCCCGCCGTACATATCGACAAGGGCGTTTGCCTGTCCAACATCGGTAAAATCTTCGGGTATCAGGCTTGCGGTAAAGTCCTGCGCCGCATATTCTGCCGGGGCTACATAGTCAGGGTCGGTTGTGACGGCTCTTTCATAGTAGCGGCAGGCATCGTTCCATATTGCTTTGATTTCGCTTTCCGGCTTCGGTTCTTCGCATTGTGCGACACGCTGCATAAAGAGTTCATACGCCTTTTCGGTAACGCCGTACTTTGTCAGCACGGTAGACGCAAAACTGATAAGCGTACCGTGCCGGGAACCGGTGGGAATGGGTTCACCGAATTTTTGCTTTTCCGCTTTTGGTGCTGCGGGCTGCTGTTCCGGCTGCTTGAATGCGTCTGCGAATGCTAACAGGTCGGCTTTGCCGCAAACGGCTTCAAAATCGGTATAGCCGTCAATAAAGCCTTTATCCGTCCCGAAAAAGATACGGTCGGCATTGATACAATCAACATCTGCCTGCGGGAATGCCGCAATGATTGCCGCCTGTACCCGGTCGCGCTCGGCTCTGTCTGTAAATTCCTCGCTTGCTACAAGGGCAAAACGGAAACGCTGATTGTCTGCTGTGCTGTTAAATGTTTCATACATAAATGCGGCTTTCAGATTGTGTGCCGCCAACATTTCGGCAATGTGCGCCGGGGTTTCCAGCGGAACATCTTTGCGCTTGTTGTCAATGTCATTCATGAACACAGTCTGCCGGGTAAAGTCTGCGTCATTTGTTCCCTTAAAGCCTTTCTTTCGGCTTTCCTCTGAAAACGGGGTGACACCCGGCTGCACCGTCTTTCCGGCAGTCAGGCAGGCGGCAAGCTGTTTGACGGTCATATCCTTAATACTTGCGGATTTGGTGAACCGTGCCTTAATGCCGCCGATTTCTTTCCCGGTCGGCTTTACTTTGAATTTGATATTATCAGCGTGAAGCAACATACTTTTCGCCCCCTTTCAGCAGATATTCTTCAAAAATGGTGCGTGTGATATAGCACCGATTGCCTACTTGAATGACGGGAAACGCCCCGCGCTTTACAAGTGTTCTGATTGCAAATTCCGGGAAGTGATATTCGTTTGCCGTTTCTTTAATGGTTAAGGCTGCTTTCTGTTCCACGGTCGCGCCCCCTTTCTTGAAATTGGTTCGTTTTTCTTGCACTGTCATATTGACAAATGCGCTTTTCTTGTCTATAATATCATTATAGCAAGTAAATCCGATAAGTCAAGATTACTTGTACTATGTTCGGAATGTTCAAGAAAACCGACATTCAGAAAGGAGAACAGAATGCCAAAATCAGAAAAAGGGTTGTCCCCATTGGAAAAGTACGAACAGCATTTTGCGGCTACGCTCCGCGCTTTAATGGAAGAAAGCGGGACGACGCAAAAAGAGCTTGCCGACTTTGTGGGGGTTCGTCCGCAAACGCTTTCCCTGTACAGCACAGGGGAAACACAGCCGAATTGTGACAAGCTGCTAAAGATTGCCGAATACTTTCATGTGACCGTTGATTACCTCTTGACAGGAACAGTCATTGAAAACATTCCCGTCTATAAAATGTTGGGCTTTTCGGAAAGCACCGTGCAGAACATACAGCTTGTAAAACAGGGCTATTTTGAAGATACGCCCGCAATGCTTGCAATGCTTGACTGCCTGCTGTCCGATAAGGACTTTTATACCGCTTTGGAAATGGCGGCGCATTGGCACGATGAAAAGCAGGGCGCGGCAGACGAATATCAAGAATACTGTGAATGGAAAGCAGCGCATTATATGCAGGGTTATTTGCTTGATTTCTTCAAGCGTGACTTTGCTGCAATATATAATGAAAAATAACTGGAAAGGGGTGCTTGTATGGCAAGTATCAGAAAGCGCGGCGATACTTTCACCATTACCGCCTATATGGGGTATGATGAACAGGGACGACAGCGCAAGAAAACCACAACATACCGCCCGCCGGACGGCGTGACAGCGGGCAAGGCTGAAAAACTCGCAAAGCAGTATGCGGCGGTATGGGAAGAAAAAATCAGGGGTTATGTAGCCCTTGACGAAAACAGGACTTTCACAGAATTGGCAGAATGGTATTATTCAACCGTTGCGCCGTCTGTACTGAAAGAAAAGACATTGCAGAATTACCGCAAAACCATTTATGACCATGTAGTACCACAGTTAGGACGGGAAAAGCTGAAAAACATCACGCCGCCCATGCTCGACAGTCTGTTTGCAGACTTGCAGAAAAACGGTTGTATGTTTGAAAGTTTCCGATTGAAAGACAAGGCGCTTTTAGACGGCGTAAACCGTGAACGGCTTGCAGAAAAATCCGGGGTCAGCCGTGCAGCAATATATGATGTATTGGCGGGGCAGACAGTCAGACGGAGCAATGCTGAAAAAATCGCCGCCGGGCTTGAAATGCCGTTTGACAAGGTGTTTGACGATATGACCGAAAAGCGCGGTCTGTCCGGGGCAAGCGTGAACAAAATCAAGTTGAATTTGTCGGCAATCTTTACAGCGGCAGTCAAGAAAGAGATTATGCGCCGCAATCCGTGCAAGTTGGCAACGCCGCCAAAGGTGGACACAAAGCCTGCCGCATTCATGGACGAACAGCAATGCAGGATTTTTCTTGATTATCTGCGGCAACAGCCGGACTTTCAGCTTGAAGTCATGTTCAATCTGTTTCTTGCTACGGGCATTCGCGCAGGCGAATTGTGCGCCCTGCATTGGGATGATTTGAATCTTGACAGAGGACTTTTGTATATCCGTCATACGCTTGTTCGGCTGAATGGAGAATACAGACGGGACACGCCGAAAACATCAGGAAGTGAACGCCGTATTGTGTTACCGCAATACATTATTGATTTGTTGAAAGAACACAAGCGCCGTCAGACTTTGGAACGCTTCAAGGCGGGTGCGGCATGGCAAGCGCCGGACGCTGTTTTTACCAATAATTCCGGCGGGTACAATATCAGCGGGAATTTGAACAACAAACTGAAACGCATTTGCAGGAATGCAGGACTGCCGACAGATATACATTTGCATTCATTGCGCCACACGCACGCTTCCTTGCTCATTAACAGCAATGTGACGGCAAAGGTTATTGCGGACAGGCTCGGACACTCTACAACGAAAACCACGCTTGACACTTACAGTCATGTATTTGCTGAAAGTGAAGTCAAGGCAATGCAGGCGATTGACATGGCGCTGTTCAGACAGCCCGACACAACGGAACAGGAAAGCCCCGCCGACAAGGTAAAAAGGGCATGAAAAAAACCGCTCAAAGGCGGTTAAAATTTGACGCTTATTTGTCGCTTAAATAGGCAAAAGTCGCTTAGCGATACCAAAAGAAAATACAGGATATAGTCATGAAAATAGAATATAACCACTATATTTAGTGATACAAATAGATAGCATGGTGTTTATTTCCTCTGAAAAGAAGCTGATCCACACGGTGTGGGGCGCGGGCTGGACGCTGAGGGAGACTGAATGAAGAGTTTCTCGGTGAAGGCGCGCGTTACTATATGGTTCACGCTTCTGATGCTGCTGATAACGGCGGCGTCTCTCGGCTTTATCATCACGGTGGGCGGCTCGCTGATAGAGAGCTACTCGCTGAGCCGTCTCGAGGAAACGGTGGACGACAATGCGGATGAGATCAAGTTCGGCAGAGACGGCTTGGACGTCGGCGACGATTTTGAACCCTACGCGGGCGGCGCCTACACGCTGGTCTACTCTGGCGCGGGGCTCCTGCTCCATGGGCGCGTACCGCCCGGATTCAATCCCGGCGAACCTTTCCTGGAGGGCGAACCCTACATTGTCGCCTGTCCCGGCGGAGATTTTTACCTCTATGACCGGCGCTTGGATGGAGGCGCGCTGTGGCTGCGCGGGGTGCTTCCCGTTTCCGCAGTCGGGGGCTTTCCTCTCATCGCCGCCCGGCTCGCCTTCTTTATCCTGCCGCTGCTTGCCCTGCTCGCCGCGGGCGGCGGCTACCTGATCGCCAGGCGCGCCTTTCTCCCGATAGAGAGGATCATCGCCGCGGCGGACGCGATAAGCGAAGGGCGCGACCTCTCGGCGCGTATCGGCCTGCCGCCGCGCGATGACGAGATACACAGGATCGCCTCCTCCTTCGATAATATGTTCCGACGCCTTGAGGCCTCTTTTGAGGCGGAGAAACAGTTCGCCTCCGACGCCTCCCATGAGCTGCGCACGCCGACGGCGGTGATACTCGCGCAGTGCGAGGCGCTTGAGAAGGGCGGGCGCGAGAGAGATGAATACGCGCAGGGGATCGCGGCGATCAAACGTCAGGCGCTGAAGATGTCGAAGCTCATCGGCGCGCTGCTCCAGATAACTCGGCTTGAGCAGGGCACGGCGAAAGCCTCCTTTGAGCGCGCCGACCTGAGCGAACTTGTCAGCGTCGTATGCCGCGAGTCGCGGCTCCTCTGGAAAGACGTGGCGTTGGAGACGGAGATCGAAGATGGTATATACGCGGATTTTGACGTGGCGCTCATCTCGCGCCTGACCGGCAACCTGCTGGAGAACGCCTTCAAGTACGGCGGCGGCCTGGTGCGCGTATCGCTTCGCAGGGAGCCGGAGACGATAAGGCTCTGCGTCTCCGACAACGGCCTCGGCATCCCCCGCGCCGAACTTGAAAAGATTTGGCAGCGCTTCTACCGCCTGGAGAAATCACGCTCCGGCGGCGGCCTGGGGCTCGGCCTCGCGCTCGTGAAACAGATCGCCGATATCCACGGGGCGAAGGTGACGGCGGAGAGCGGCGCGGACGGCACTGTATTTACGCTGCTGCTGCCGGTGATCTCGCGTGGAGAGGGAGAAACGCCGCTCACCGCCTATTAGTATCTAAAAGGTAACTACAATACAATATTGTGCTTACTTTACGACGGGAACCGATAGGATTATCTTATAGTCACGCTCCGGCGCGGGCCAGAGATTCTGAGATAATTAGGAGGAACCCGATATGGACAAAAACTGTTTTGAAAAAATTACTCTCGCGAAGGGCGAAGTAAACCTTTATGATTTCGGCGGCATGAAGCTCCACGCTTACCGGACCAACGACTTTCTCGCGGACGAGGTGTTCGTCGTTGAAAAGGAAGGGCAGGCCGTCGTCATCGAGTCGCCCTGTTTCTTTGATAATGACAGGGAGCTGGAAGGATATATCGCCGGTACGGGGCTTGCGGTCGCGGGACTGCTGTTGGCCTATCACATGGCGGGCGGCGGTTTCCTCCCCGGCGTGAAGCGTTACGCGACGAGGCAGGCCGATGAGTACGGACATCGCGGCGGCGGCAAAGCGCTCATCGACAGCTTTACGGACGCCTTTGGCGCGGCCTTCGACAATGCCGTCCATCAGGTGACGGACTATGTCGAGCCCGGCGAGGTCACGATCGGCGGCATCCGTTTCAATATCATTCCCACACATGAGGCTTTTGACGTCGAGATACCGGAGATCGAGGCCGTCTACACACATATGCTCGGCCACGACTGCCACTCGATCGTGGCCGGCGCGGCGCACGCCGGGGCGATGATCGGCCGGCTGAAAGGCTTACTCGCGAAGGGGTACCGGCTGGTGCTCACCTCGCACTACACCCCCGAGGATTTGAAGGATGTCGAGACGAAGATCGCCTATTTGGAGGCGCTCACGGAGATCGCTTCCGGCTGCGCCGGCGCTGATAGCTTCAAAGCCGCGGTCAAAGAGCGCTATGGAAATTACGGCGGTGAAAATTATCTTGATATGACGGCGCGTTTTTTCTTCGGCTAACGAAGTATAGAAGAACGGCGATGGCTTGAGAGGAAAGATCATGACACAGGAGGAACGGCTCGATTACCTTATCTGGGCTTTGGCGGCGGAAGAGCCAAAGTATGCCGGTTTGAAAGTTCCCGCGGATACGGAGGAAAAAAAGAGGCTGCTTCGCGCGCTCTTCAATCTGCGCCCGCCGCGGGCCGCCGGCGAAAGACTGCTGGCGGTACAGGACGCCTATCTTAAGGAAGAACTGTCTGCCAGGGGCGCCGTACCGGCTGATGAACTGGCTCCGACGGCGGGGGACGGCATCTGCCTCTGGCAGGGCGATATCACGACGCTGGCGGCGGACGCCGTCGTCAACGCCGCCAACAGCGCGCTGCTTGGCTGCTTTGTGCCCTGCCACCGCTGCATTGACAACGCGATACACACATACGCCGGCATCCAGCTGCGGCTCGCCTGTCATGAGATCATGAGGCGGCAGGGGCACGCGGAGCTGGTGGGAGGCGCGAAGATCACTTCGGCCTTTAATCTGCCGAGCCGCTATGTGATCCACACCGTCGGGCCGATAGTCGACGGCGAGCCGACCGGGCGGGATTGTGCCGAACTGGCCTCCTGCTACCGCTCCTGCCTGAAGCTCGCGAAAGAAAACAAACTGCGGAGCGTCGCCTTCTGCTGCATTTCGACGGGAGAGTTCCGCTTTCCCAACGAGGCGGCGGCGAAGATCGCGGTGGAGACGGTGCGGGAATTTCTCCGGGAAAAGAACGCGGGGATGAGGGTGATATTTAATGTATTCAAGGATATCGACCGTGAAATATACGCGAAATTGCTGCGCTGAGCCCGCGGAACGGCTGCGGGAAGCGCTGGCGGGCGCGGATGCCGTCCTCGTGGGCGCCGGCTCCGGTCTCTCCGCCGCCGCGGGGCTCGTCTATTCGGGGCCGCGCTTTGAACGAAACTTCGCCGACTTTATCGCGAAATACGGCTTCACCGACATGTATTCGGCGGCCTTCCACCGCTATCCTTCGCTTGAGGAGCACTGGGCCTACTGGAGCCGCCACATCTGCCTCAACCGCTACGACCGGCCGGTGGGCGCCCCATATCGCGACCTGTTGGCGGCGGTGCGGGGAAGGGACCATTTTGTCCTGACGACGAACGTAGACCACCTCTTTGCCGACGCTGGCTTTGAGGCGGACCGCCTCTTTCCCACACAGGGCGATTACGGCCTCTGGCAGTGTTCGCGTCCCTGTCATGATATGACCTACGGCAATGAGACGGCGGTGCGGCGGATGGCCGCCTCGCAGCGGGAGATGCGCGTGCCGCAGGCGCTGGTTCCCCGCTGCCCGCGCTGCGGCGCGCCGCTGGCCATGAACCTCCGCGTTGACGGCAGCTTTGTCGAGGACGCGGCCTGGCACGCGGCGAAGGGGCGCTATATGGCCTTTCTGCAGCGCACGGAGGGCCTGCGCGTGGTATTCCTCGAGCTTGGCGTGGGCGGCAATACCCCCGGGATAATAAAGTATCCCTTCTGGCGGATGGCGTTGGCAAACCCTGATTCGCTCTATATCTGCGCGAACCGCGGCGAGGCCTTCGCGCCCGCCGAACTGGGGGAACGCGCACTCTGCATAGACGGCGACATCGCCCCGCTGTTGGCCGCGGCGAGGGACCGCGCCGCCGGCTGATCAGGATAGGCCCGTAAATGAGAAAAGAGACTCCCCGTCAATTTTCGGAAGTCTCTTTTTCTCTCTGTTCCGTATGTCAGGCTGCCGGAATCAGTTTTTTGTCAGCAGCGCGAGCGCCCCTCGGACCTGAAGTTCGACGCCGGTCATTATGCAGCGTTCGTCAGCTTCAAACCTCGCGCTGTGCAGGGGAAAGTTTGTTTCTCTATCGGAAAAGCCGCAGCCCAGCTCATAAAAGCAGGAGGGGCGCGCCGCGGCGAAGTATGAAAAGTCTTCCGTGCCTAAGGTCGGTTCTTTTTTTATGACGACGTTCTCCGCGCCGATCGCCGCGCGTGCCGAATCGACGGCGATTTCCGTCACGGCGTCGTCGTTTATCAGCGCGCCGTAGCTTGGGCGCAGGATCAGCTCCGCCTCCCCGCCGAAAGCGCGCGCGACGCCATCCGCGGTCTCCTGTACGCGGCGGCGCAGCAGCAGGCGCGTCTCTTCGCTGAGCGAGCGCATGATGCCCGCCATCTCGACGCGGTCGGCGATGATATTCCCCTTTGTTCCGCCCGCGATCTTTCCCACGGTGACCACGGCGGAGTCGAGCGGCGAGAGGTTTCGGCTCGTAATGTTCTGGAGCGCGGAGATGAGCTGCCCGGCCATCGCCACCGCGTCGCAGCCCTCTTCGGGATGCGCGCCGTGGCAGCCGCGCCCGTGTAGTATGAGCGTGAATTCGTCGGAGGCGGCGTGCATCTTGCCGAACTTGAAGGCGGCTTTTCCGGCGGGGACGGAGGGGTTGACGTGGAGCCCGAGCACGCGGCTGACGTAAGGCGCTTCGAGGCAGCCCGCCGTGATCATGCGCTCGGCCCCTCCCGTGCCCTCCTCCGCGGGCTGAAAGAATATCTTTACATTTCCCGGCAGCTCCGCCTCCATCTCTTTGAGCACGACAGCCGCGCCGAGGGCGACGGCGGTATGGACGTCGTGGCCGCAGGCGTGCATTACGCCTCTCTTTTGCGAGGCGAAGGGCAGTCCCGTATCCTCGGTGAGAGGCAGCGCGTCGGTGTCGGCGCGCAGCGCCACGGTCTTCGCCCCTTCCCTCGGGGCGATCGCCGCTATGACCGCCGTGCCGTCGAGCGTCAATTTATGTCCGATCCCGTAACGGGCCAGCGCCTCCGAGATGCGCGTGCAGGTCGGCCCCTCTTCGCCCGAAAGGTCGGGATATTCGTGCAGCGCGCGCCGGAATGCCGTTATCTCCGGCAATATTTTCGCGATCTTTTCTCTGATATCCATGGACCAGGCCCCCTTAAAATTTAATCAGCACCGCCGCGGCGATGAAGAGCATCATCGCGAGCCACATGATGCCGAAGAGCTTGAGGAAGAACTTCCACCACTTTGAGAGTGAAATGCCCGCGATACCGCAGCCGGTGGCGATGCCGCATGTCGGCCACAGCAGATTTGAAAAACCGTCCCCAAGCTGGAAGGCGAGCACCGTGACCTCGCGAGAAAGCCCCGCGACGTCGCCGAGCGGCGCCATTATCGGGATGATCGTCGCCGCCTGCCCGCTGCCGGAGGGGATGGCGAAGTTGATGAAGGTCTGGATGAAGAGCATTCCCTCCGCCGCGATGATCGGCGGCGTGCCCTCTATCATCGCCGCCATGAAGTTGATGATCGTGTCTATAATATGCCCGTCGCGCATGACGACGAGGATCGCGCGCGCCACGCCGACGATCAGCGCGCCGAAGACGATGGCGCGCGCCCCGGCAAGCAGCTCCTCCGCGATCTTGTCGGCGCTCCAGCCGAAAATGAGGGCGACCGCGATCCCCATCAGGAGGAATACCGCCGTAAGCTGCGTGTTGCCCCAGCCCAGATAGAGGCAGCCGTAGAAGATGAGGGTCAGGCTTATAAAAATAACGGCGAGCGAAGCGGATTCCCGCCGTCCCATTTGTAACCTTTTAAGCTCCTCGCTGTCGTAGGAAAATAGCGCCTCGCCGCGCGGGACGAGCGAGCGCGAGGGATCTTTTTTTATCTGCCTGCCGTAGCGGAAGATCCACCAGAGCGCGATCGCCGAGAAGACGACGAAGATCGCGATACGCATGCCGAATCCGGAATAGAGCGGGATGCCGGCGATCGACTGCGCCACCACGATGGTATATGGATTTGTCAATGCGGCGGCGAAGCCGACCCCGATGCCGAGCATGACCACCGCGAAGCCGAACATCGCGTCATAGCCCATCGCCACGCCGACGCCGACCATGATCGGTATCATGCCGTTGAAGTCGTTCCACATGCCGAAGAGGCTCGCGCCGAGAGCGAAGAAGAGGTAGAAGATGACGACGACGATGTTCTCACGCCCTTCGAGCTTTCGCAGCAGCGTGCCCAGCATCTTTTCAAAAGATCCCGTCTTGATGACGAGGGCGAAGGCGGCGTTGACGATGAAAATGAGCGCCACCAGGTCCGCCACCTCTATAATGCCGCGCTGGAAGGAGCTGAAAAAGCCGAGGATGCCGACAGGGCTCGCATCGGTGAGATAGCGGAAGGAACCGGGGACGACGATATTCCTCATCGTGCCGTTTACGTCGACGGACTGATATTGGAATTCGCCTGCCGGAATGATCCAGGTCAGCAGACAGGCCGCCGCGACGATATAAAAGAGCAGTACGTATGTGTGCGGCATTTTGAATTTTGCGGTCGATGATCTCATTTTTTCTCCAATAACTCCTTTTTGCCGCTGCCTTGCCGGCCGAGAGGCGGCATCCGTTCTGATAACCGGTAAAAACAAAAAATCCAGCACAAACTAAACGCCTTCCGGCGTTAATTTGGCTGGATCTCTCAGATTATATCCCCGCGCTGAACGCGCGGGTCAACTGACAAGGCAGTCGTTATTCAGTTTTTTCCCGGAGGGCGTTTTGCCGTCCCCCTGTGCGCACGATTATATATTATTTTTCTTCCCCGTCAACCGCCATCTTCGTTTTTCCGGAAGCCGCGGGACCGTGAGCGCTGAGCCAGGTGCGGTACTTTTTTACCGCCTCCATGTAGGCCATCTGGATCGCCTTCTGCGAAGAGGCGAGGTATGAACCGCGGATGAGTTCCAGCAGCTCCTTGTCCACCTCCGCGAGCGAACGGCCGAGGAAAAGCTCTTTGATAAAATTGCTGGTCGCCGGCAGCATCACCGTCACGTCAAGGTCGACGATCTTTCCCGTACCGGCTTCGACGATGAAGACAATAAAAAAGTGCGAAAAGCGCGCGGTGATAGGGTTCTTCTGCTGCGTCCGCGCGTTTCCGATTATACAGAGCTTGTCGATCAACATAAATTAAACCTCCCGCACACGCGGCGAAAGTCCGATTACATGGCGCGTGAACGATTTTATTATATACGGAGATAGGGAAAATAAAAGCGCAGGAGGCCCCCTTCTTTATTGACATTTCAGATTCCGTCCCTGTCCGCCATTGGTTTAGCCATACGATATTTTTCGTCTTTGGACGAAAGTGAACTGTAGAGAAAAAATGCCCTTCATTAAAGGCACTTCTGCCTGCACGCCTACAAAAAAGGTATAATATGTTTTCGTATAGCGGGTGTTAATTGACGCTTTTTTAGCGCATCGAGAAAAGAGAGGATGGTTGCGGCATGGGAAAAAAGACGTTTCTATTTGGGGGGTACTCGCAGTTTCCCCAGGGGACGCCCGGACATGAGATATTCAAATATTTTGGGATCGGCTTCGAGGTTGATCCCGAAAGCTGGGAGATAGTTGATGTCTCCTCCACCTTCTTGACGGAGTTGAGCTCCCGTTTTCTTCGCTCGGTCTTTGTCGGTAAAAATATTCGTGAAGGTGGCGTCGGTGTGGGGATCAGGGAATTTGAGGCAAGATATTTTTGCAGAGGCAAGCGGACGATCGTGGCGGCGATCATTGAAGCTGAAAAAAGCTACTTGAATTATTTGAACCAATAGTGTAGTATTGACTTATAAATTAATGAAGCCGTATTAAATCTGCTGATTTGTCTTTTAGGGAGAGCCTCCCTCTCTCATTTGCAAGGACAAGGCTCCAACAGAGATGTTGGGGTCTTGTTCTTTTATTGTCATGATGCGGAGGTGGTATTTATTTAACTAAATAGTATTTATGTCAGCATGCCATAACTATAAATCTTTTAAGGAGGGTTTTTCATGTTAGATAAGTTGCCTTTGGTAGTGCCTTTCGTTCTTTATCTCATTGCTCTGATCGCCATCGGGATATATACCTTCCGTTTTACGAAGACGATGGAGGGCTTTCATCTCGGCGGCAGAAGCCTCAATCCCTGGGTCGCTGGCATCAGCCTGATGTTCTCTGGCTCTAGCGGATGGATATTCACGGGGATGGCCGGGCTTTGCTATGCCATCGGTCCCTCGTCCTGGTTCATGCACGCTAGTAACCTTTTCTTCATGCTGATTGCTTTCCTGATGATCGGTAAGCGAATGCGGAATTACTCGGGAATTCTGGGAGCGATCACCTATCCCGAATATTTTGTGCGCCGCGTCCGCGCGCGCGGCAATATGATTCGTGTTGTCGCCTCGCTCGCCGTCGTGATGTTCATGTCGGTCTCGGTTGCGACCCAATATATGGCCGCTTCAAAATCGATGATGCCGCTTTTTGGTCTGACTAATATCCAGGCGATCCTGATAACGGCGGCGGTCGTCGGTTTTTATTGTCTTATTGGCGGATTCCTCGCCGTCTGTTGGACGGACTTTGTGCAGGGTATCGTTATCCTGGTTGGTTCGGTGACGCTCTGCCTCTATATGATTTATGACGTCGGCGGTTGGACGAGTGTCACTTCGAAGCTGGCGGCGATAGATCCGAAACTGGTCTCTGCCGAGTGGGCGACCTTCCCGCTGATCCTTGCCTACTGGACGACTGGATTTCAGTGCATCGGACGTCCGCATGACACAATACGCTACTTTGCCGTCAAAGATTCAAAGTCGACGCGTAAGATGGCAATGATCGGCATGTTTGGCTTCCTCCTCAATTACTGGACCGGTTACCTCATCGGCTGGGTGGGGCGTATATACTTCCCGGACATCCCCGACCCCGAAACGATCTTCGGTCGTCTGCTGACGGGAGTGCTCAATCCCTGGTTCTCGGGCATCATGCTTGCGGCGCTGATGGCGCTGATCATGTCCACCGTCGATTCCTGCCTACTGAGTGCCGCATCCACCCTCAGCGAGGACTTTTATCACGCCTGTTTAGATAAAAACGCCTCAAAAGAGCGGCTGGTTAATGTTTCCCGTTTCTCCGTTCTCTTTATCGCCATTGTGGGGATCTTCCTCGCGGTAAATTCCGGCGGCCGCTCGATCATGACCGTCATGCTTTTCGCTTCCGGCGGTCTTGCTGCGACCTTCGGTCCCGCGCTGATTCTTTCCCTCTACTGGAAGCGTCTTACCGAGGGAGGCGTGATTGCCGCAATGTTCACAGGTTTCGTGATGAGCGTCACCTGGAATGTCACCGGCATGGCAAAGGCCTCGAATATCCACGAGGGCTGTATTGGTTTCCTGCTCTCGCTGGCCGCCGGGGTGATCGTGAGTCTCGTAACCGAACCGCTGCCGCAGGACGAGATCCGGCGCGAACTGAAGGCCGTTTCGAAGGATTATAACGCCGAACAGTTGGAGCGGGTAGTTGAGGAATTCCAGTCGGTTCGCTGACTCGGCGGATTGCCTGCCCGTCCATTTTATAGAAAGGATGATGGATATGGAGTTTCACGCTTGGCTGATATCAATAATAATCCCTCTGATGATAGCTGGAGTCTCGGTAATCTACTATCTGCTGGGAAAGGATTCTGACGATCATGAAGATTAGGTGTGGCTGTGTCCTTAACCTCGTCACTGGCGAGGGAAAAATGGACAAAGATATCATCGTTAAAGACGGGAAGATAGATGAAATATCTTATATTGAGGGTGCGATAGGTCAGGGCGACATTGATCTTTCAGGGTTGTATATACTGCCTGGTTTTGTTGACGCACATAACCATCTTTGCTTCGATGTGGGAGATGAAATTCAGCAGATCGGGGAGCATCTTGGCTATCAAGCGCTTGTCGGAGCAAAAAACGCGCGTGCGGCCCTCCTATCAGGCGTGACGACGGTCCGTGACGCCGGAGAACGTGGATATGTTGATTTTGCCGTTAAACGTGGAATAAACGAGGGATTGATTCCCGGTCCGCGTCTTTTGGTCGCGGGGCCTGGCATAATGCGTACTGGCGGCCACATGTGGTACATGGGCGAGGAGTCCGACGGAGTGGCGGAGGTGAGAAAGACAGCCCGTCGTCAGCTCAAGGCTGGGGTCGATTTTGTAAAAATTTTTATCAGCGGCGGAGCCACTTCGCACCTTACCGGAACTATAACTCCTGAGATGACGAAGGAAGAGATCGAGACGATGATCTACGAGGCGCACGCGGCTGGCAAAAAAATAGGTGCTCATACCCATGGCGGCAAGGCAGCGACATGGGCGATCGAGGCGGGGGTTGACGTTGTGGAGCATGGGTGCTTCCTCACAGAAGAACAGCTGCTGATGATGAGAGAGTGTGGCACCTGGCTAGTCGTCACAAGCGGTATCCAGCGGGCGATACGCGACTGCGCGGAAAATTCCTCCTTTATGCGCGAAAAGGCAGGAGCCGCCTACGCCAACTACCTATCCGTGGTGCGGCGCGCCGTTGAGCTCGGTATCAACCTTGCCGTGGGCAACGACACGAACCATGGCTGTATTGCGGAAGAGATAGTCTTTTTAGAAAGGGCGGGCATGGAGAGGCGCGCGGCGCTGCTGACAGCCACGCTGGGAGGCGCTTCTCTTTGTGGTATCGATGGGGAGACCGGAACGCTGGATATCGGTAAGGAGGCTGACCTGATCGCCTTTAAGCGGGACCCTCTGACGGCCGCGCCGCGGGAACTGGTTCCGGCGTGGGTGATAAGGTCGGGAAAGGTAATGAAGAATCCCGTCGGCGTATGCTCCTGATATTTATAAAAAAAGAGAAAAGGCAGACGGTACGCCGCCTGCCCTTTTTCTTTTACCGTGCGCGCGATATGTACATAGGCTAAGCGGTGCAAGTCCGCCACAAGCTTTGCAGCGGGAACTTGAGAACATACTGAAGGAACTACTAAGTGATCGTCACAAATCACAAAATCGGTGATTTGGACGCCTACTTATAAACGGCCTGCTCTGCTCCTTACTCACTATGGTCGCATTCGCTGGTAGTTTGCTTATGTTAGCCAAAGGCAACAGTGTTCATCGTGAAGTGGAATCTGAAAGAAGCCGGAGGCAACCCCTCGGTTCAACGAACAGGAATCGCATATAAGGCATTTGCGGGACGGACGAGTTTGCGGTACAAGACGAAATTCAACACTGCACGAATCCCGTGGTGTAAATGCGGCGAATATATGAGGAGAAACACGGTGTCTGTAGACCTAGACCTTGCGAAATTTGACAAACTGCTCGAAAGCAGAGGCCATAAATTCGTAAGATATGCCGACAACTGCAACATCTACGTCAGGACCAAAAGAGCCGCTCAAAGAGTAATGGCAGGATGCGTGAAATACCTCGAAGAGACAATGAAACTCAAAGTCAACAGAGGGAAAAGTCGGAATCCGCGCCCACGCCAAAAGCTTAAAACGCTTCAAATACCAGATTCGCAGAATCACCTCGCGCGGACGGAGCCATTCAATGGAGACGATACTGCTCCGCCTCAGAAGATACACGACGGGCTGGCTGGGATACTATTCCATAGCAGACATGAAGAACCCAATAAAAGACATCTCAGAATGGATGCGCCGCCGCATACGACAAATCTACTGGAAACAGTGGAAGAAAATAGGTGCGAAACACGATAATCTTGTGAAACTGGGAGTTGAAAACAGTCAGGCATGGCGCTGGGCCGACAGCAGACTCGGCTACTGGAAAATATCACGCAGTCCGGTGCTGCTAACCTCTTTGACAAACGAATACCTCGTATCCCAAGGCTATGACGACATATCCAAAAGATACGAGGCAATGCGTTCGCGTTACCGAACCGCCGTATACCGAACGGTACGTACGGTGGTGTGATAAGCAGACTGCCGGCGAACGTGACCGCAGGGAGTAAGGAGCTGAGCAGGTTTGCTTGGTGTTCCACAAAAGGACGGCCTCTCAATTAATGGGAGGCCTCCTGCTCAATGCCGGTATCCCCGGCCTTTATTTTACGATGAGCCCCTTTTCCCAGAGGAACTCACGCGCCACAGTTCTTGCGTCTTGGTAGCCAATGTCCACCTTGGCGTTGAGCGCGCGCATCGTATCCTCGTTAAGCAGTCCTTCCATTTTTGACAGTAACCCTTCCAGTTCGGGGTATTTTTCAAAGGTATCCTGCCGTACAAGGTTCACCGCGTAGTAGGGCGGGAAGAAGTTGATGTCGTCCTCCATCAGCGTTACCCTTTGCTTGGTCAGATGGGCGTCGGTCGAAAAGGCGTCGATCACATCCACCTCTTGTGCCTCGAGCCCGCGGTAGCGGATACTCTCCTGCAGTCCCGTGACGGACTTGAAGTCTTTTTTAAAGCGTTTTTTCATGAGCGGCAGGCAGTCTCCGCGTTGGACGAAGCCGACCGTGCAGCCGAGCCGCAGTTTATCGGCGACTCCCATCATCTCGGAGAGGGTGCGGATACCGTAGCGTTTCGCCGTCTCGGGGCGCACTCCCATCACATAGGTGTTGTTGAAGCCGAGCGGCCTTGAGACGGCGATGCCGTGTTCCTTCATTAGCAGCTCTTTGGATTTTTCATAGACGGCCTGCGGATCCGTGCTCGCGAATTCCATGTGAAAGTAGTTTGGCAGGATGCTGCCGGTATATTCGACGAACATGTCCACGTCGCCATTTTTGAGCGCGTTAAAGCAGAGTACCGCGCCGCCTAGGTTAAAACGCTCCTCTACCTTGACGTCGCTGTTGGCTTTGATTAGCTCGCTGTACATATAGCCGAGTATCATCGCCTCCGTAAAGTTGCCGGAAGCCACGGAGATCTTTCTTTCGCCGCGCTCGCTCAGATATCCCGAGAGGGCGGCGGCGGCGGGAAGCAGCACCTGCAGGCCGCAGAGCGCAAAGACGGCGATCTGCCTGCGGCGGCGCTTTTTCGCTGGGATATTCTGTATCTGCTTGGGTGGCAGTAGCCCCTCGGGCGTCACCGCGTGTTCTAGCTGCCCAAGCAGAAGGTCTATGCCGAGCGCCATCAGCGAGGCTGGAATGGCGCCGAGAAGTACGAGGCCGATGTCCTGTGAGTTCAGCCCGAGATTTATGAACCATCCCAGGCCGCCTGCGCCCGCGAAGGCGGCGATCGTCATCGTGCCTACCGCCGCGACGGCGGATATGCGGATGCCGGCCATGATGAAGGGCACTGCGAGCGGCAGTTCAATACGGAACATGCGCTGCCACTTCGTCAGCCCCATGCCGCGCGCCACCTCTATCGTCTTCGGGTCGATGCTCATGATGCCCGTGTAGGTATTCTTTATGATGGGCAGCAGCGCGTAGATGATGACCATCATGACCGCCGGCTTCGCTCCAATCCCCACAAAGGGGACGGAGAAGGCCAGCAGCGCGATGCAGGGGATCGACTGCATGATATTGGCAAGGCCGATGACGATACGTGTCGCGAGCCTGCTGTGTGTGATGACGATGCCGACAGGTATCCCGATCAACAGCGAGATGAATACCGCCATGGTCGTCATATTCATATGGTCGATGAAAAGCCGCAGCAGTTCGCTGTGCTTCGCCGCCAGCAGTGCCAGGAAATCAGTCAATTACGCCACTCCTCTCTTCGGCGGAACCCTCTGGGCTGAACTGCCTGCTCAGCACGGAGAGCAGCCTTCCCTTTGTGAGGAACCCCCGTAGCCGTGAGTCATGATCGGTCACGGGAATTACTCCTGAGATGTTGTAGTCGATGGTGGAAATGATCTTTTTCAGCGAGGTATCGGTGAAGACCGAGATATAATCGTCCGATATATAGTCGCTTATCCTGTCATTATCATTCTTCACATTCCGCAGGCCTGCGAGCCAGACGATGCCCTTCAGCCTGTCGTTGTCGGTGACGAGGAGGCTGTCGACGTTGTAGTGGCTCATGATATAGATCGCCTGTACCACACTGCGGTCCTCCGTCGCCTGCACCGGCCGTTTCAGCATGATGTCCTCCGCCTTGACGAACTCGGGGTTGCTCCATAGTTTGTTCTTGCCGATGAACTCCTCCACATAGTGGTTGGCCGGGTGTTTCAGGATATCTTCGGGATTGTCGCACTGAACGACGTGCCCAGCCTGGATGACGCAGATCCGGTCGGCGAGCTTGATCGCCTCGTCCATATCGTGGGTCACAAAGACCACCGTCTTGCGCGTCTGCTTTTGCAGCTTAAAGACCTCGTCCTGCAACTCGCCGCGTGTTATGGGGTCCAGCGCGGAAAACGGCTCGTCCATCAGGATGATCGGCGGGTCCGGCGCGAAGGCGCGCGCCACGCCGACCCGCTGGCGCTGTCCTCCGGAAAGCTGGGAGGGATAAAGCCCGCGGTAACTGCCGGGCTCCAGCGCCACCATCTCCAGCATTTCATTCGTCCGCGCGGTGACGCGCTCTTCCGTGAATCCCGCCATCTTTATTGTCAGCGCAATATTTTCTCCGACGGTCATATGGGGAAAGAGCCCTCCCTCCTGCACTACGTAGCCGATCTTCTTGGGCAACTCTGAGACCGGTATCTCGCTTACAGAGGTGGAATCTATAAGAATATCACCGCTATCGATACTGTTGAGCTTGTTTATCATCTTCAGAAGAGTCGTTTTGCCGCAGCCGCTGGAACCAATCAGGACGAAAAATTCATTGTCCCTGATGGTCAAATTGGCATTTACCAGAACGGGCTTGTTTTTGTAGGATTTGTATATGCCCTTGAACTCGATCATTTTTTGTCTCCCTTCGCAGTGGTTATATGGGGCTGACACTCCATATCCCTTTTTGCGATGCAGAGTTTAACGGAAATCATGTGAGCGCGGTGTGAAAGAGGCGGAATATGCGTGAGAATTGTGTGATAAAAATAACCGCCGCCGCGGGCTCCGCATATGGCGTTATCGGTCACACGAGAGGGGTGGATATCGCTGGGCGCTGCGAGAAGCGCTGAGCCGACGGCGAAGGGAAGAAAAACAGTCGATATTGAGACATAAAAAGGGATAAATATAATTGATTTTTATAGACTTTTATATTTGCTCATAACATAGTAAAAAGCTGCGGGGGTGTTTCTGTAAAAATAAGGGCTGCCGCGCGGAGATCGTTTCTCTCCGAACGGCGGCCAAATGGCGCTAAAAACGACGATGCCCGGCGCCGCCTCTGCTAAGCGGAAGTGAAGACGGCCTTTATACCAGTCCTCTTACGAACTCGCTGAGCTTCGCGAGGCCCTCTTTCAGTTCTTCCTTACTGCAGGCGTAGCCGATGCGGAAGCAGTGTTCTTCGTCGAAGCAGGAGCCGGGCGTTAGGAAGGCTCCCGTCTCCGCGAGCAGTCGGGCGCAGAACTCTTCTGACGGCATATCGACATCGCAGTATAACAGCGCCGTCGTGCCGCACTGCGGCTTCACGTATGAGAAACGCGGCTCTTTCGCGATCCATTCGTCAAGGATCGTCAGGTTTTCGCGCACGATCGCCCTGTTGCGCGCGATGATCGCCTCCTTCGCCTCGAGGGCGACCGTTGCCAGCGCCTCGTCGATCATGCCGCAGCTTATCGTGTCGTAATCGCGGTGCAGCAATATCTCGCGCATCGCCTCCCTGCTGCGCGTCGCGATCCAGCCCAGGCGCAGTCCGGCGAGGGAAAAAACCTTGGACATACTGCCGACGGCGATCCCCTTCTCATAGAGGTCGGCGATCGACTCTGGATAGCCTTCCTCCTGTGTGAGGAAGCGGTAGACCTCGTCGCAGATGACGTAGGCCCCCACGCGGCGGGCGATCCCGACGATCCCGCGCAGCGTCTCCTCCGGCATCAGCGCGCCGGTCGGGTTGTTGGGATTGTTGATGCAAATAACTTTTGTCTTTTCATTGACGAGCGTGCGCAGCCTGTCGAGGTCCGGTAAAAAGTTCTCTTCCCTCTTCAGCTTCAGTATGCGCACCTTTGCGCCGTATGACTCGGGAATCGAATAGAGCTGCTGATAGGTCGGCATTACCGAGACCACCGCGTCGCCGGGTTCGACTAGCGAGTAGAGCGCGAGGTGGTTTGCCCCCGCCGCGCCGTGCGTCGTGACGACATCGTCCGCGCCGGCGGAGCGGTAAAGCCCGCAGATAGCCGCCTTCAGCTCCTCCGCGCCGAAAATTGCGCCGTAGGTCATGCGCCGGCGGGAGAGCGTATCAAAAAATTCCCGGCGGTCGCGCCCCGCGAGGCTGAAAAGCTCATCAAGGCTCACGGAATCGACGCAGGTCTCCGCGATATTGTATTTCGCCTTTGTTTCGTTGAGGTTCATCCATTCTTCGACTTTGAATGTGGCTATCTTCATCTTTCTGCCCCTTTTCTATGAATTTGTCAGTAACCGATATTCAAATCGGAAAAGCCGTTCTGTACGTGGATGCCGATCTTTTCCACCGCCGCCGCCGTATCGCGGCTTCTGAAAAGCTCCAGCAGCTCCCGATGCTCCGAGAGGCTGCGATTGTTGGCGAAGTCAAGATAATTTTCGTAGAGGATCATATAGATATCGGTACGGTTGATGGCGATCCTGATGTGCTGGCAGAGGATGTCGTTTCCTCCCGCCTCGGCGATGCTCAAATGAAAGCTGCTGTTAATGTCAGAATAGCGGTCCGGGTTGATCCTGCCGTCGTAGACCGCCTGTTCCTCTTCGATATTTTCTTCGAGGCGCGATATCAACAGCGGCGTGACGTTGGGCATCGCCGCCTCCGCTCCCCATTGTTCGAGCTTCGCGCGCACCTCGTAGGCGTTGATGATCTCCCGCCTGGTCGGCGAGGCGACCCATACGCCGCTGTTCGGCACCATCTTCAGCCAGCCCTCCGATGCGAGCTTGCGCAGCGCCTCCCGCACCGGCGTGCGGCTCACGCCGATCTCCTGCGAAAGCGATATCTCGGCGAGCCGCTGCCCCGGCGTGAGTCTTTTGAGCATTATCATCTTCTTTATCTCCGTATAGGCGACGCCCGGCGCCGTCTGTTCCAGAAAACTGTCCATAAAAAATCCCCTTAATTGTTTTATTGTATCCCATTGTATATATTGTACCTCCGTTCATGTAATAAAAACAATAGGCAATTTTGTTGACGAATGAATCTTTTTGATTATAATACAATTGTATTCAATAGAATACATAAGGATGCAACGAGATCCAACTGTAACGAACAACTATATTATGGAGGTGCGGCAATGAAGTATACGCGTATGCCAATCGAGAAGGAATCGCCGGAGCAGTTCGGATATGAGAAGATCAAAAACAATCTCACCGAGACCTCCGTGCGCGACCGCAATATCAGGGACCTGGGGATGGTGCTTGACGATATCCTGTTGCCCTATGGGGACCATCTCGGCGATCCCCGCCTGAGAAGGCTGATCGCGGAGCAGTCGGGCATTACGGACCCGGACTGCGTGATCGTCACCGGCGGCGCGGCCTCCGCGCTCTTCCTCGTCGCGTCGTCGCTGCTTGAGCCCGGCGACCACATGATCGTCGCGCGTCCCAACTACGGGACGAATATCGCCACGCCGGAGGCGATCGGCGCGGATATCAGCTATCTTGACCAGAAATTTGAAGAGGGTTTCCGCGTCGATATCGAAAAACTTGAGTCGCTGATCCGTCCCGATACGAAATACATCTCGCTGACGAATCCGCACAATCCAACGGGGACGATGATGGGGCTCCGCGAGCTCAAACGCGTCATCGCGATCGCGGAAAAGCATGGCGTCCGGCTGCTCGTAGACGAGACCTACCGCGATATGTTCAAGGACGAAAGGCTTCCCGTCGCCGCCTCGCTATCAAAAAAGGTCATCTCGATCTCTTCGCTTTCCAAGACCTACGGCATCCCCGGCATCCGTATCGGCTGGGCCGTCTGTCAGGATAAGGAGATGATCGAGCTGCTCACCTGCGCGAAAGAACAGGTCTGCATCGGCGGCAGCGTCGTGGACGAATATATCGGCTATGTCGCCCTTTCACAGAAAAAAGAATGGATCGCGGAGAACGACGCGCTGATCGCCGGCCGCTTCGCGATCGTCAAAGAGTGGGTCGCGAACGAGGAGTTCATCGAATGGGTGGAGCCGCGCGCGGCCTGCACCTGCTTCCCGCGCATCAAAGAGAGCGCCGGCGTCGACGTGGAAAAGTTCTATAAGATCATGAACGACAAATACGGCACCTATATAGGCCCCGGCCATTGGTTCGGCTTCGACGACCGCTACATGCGCATCGGCTACGCCTGGCCGCTTGAAGATGAACTGAGAGCGGGCCTCGCCGGCATCTCCGCGGCGATAAGGGAAGCGAGAAAGTAAGAGAAAGGGCAACGCCAGGGGGGGGGCTGCCTGACGTTGCCCGGAGAACCGAGATGAATGAACCTCTGTCCGCCAAACGGCGTTTCTTCCGCCGGATATCCGTTGCTCCCCGGTTTCAGTGCGTTCGGCATGTTGCCGCCGGCATAGCATAAAATGAAACGATACTGAATATGCTAAAATAAACAGAGCTTATTTGTATGGGGAGTGTTCTTTTGAAGAGTTTGAAAAGGATCCTAACGGCGCTTTTCATCGCCGCCGTCACGACTGCCGCCGCTTACGCCGGCCCCTCGCTGCAAAGCCGCTCGACACTGACGCAGCCCGACGGCGGGAGCTTTGCCGCGGTGAAGCGCGGAGACGAATTTATGCACTGGTACGAAACATCTGACAAATACGCCGTGCTGAAGGATGACGCCGCCGGCTGCTGGGTCTTTGCCCTCGCCTCGGCGTCGGGCGAACTGACGCCCTCCTCGGTCCCCTATTCGGAGGGCGCCTCCGCTCCGGACGGCGCCGTTAAGAATTTTATCCCCGCCAAAGAGACGGTGAACAAGCTGCGGGAAAAATACGCCGGTCCCGCCTCTTCAAGGACAAGCTCGGCCAAAGCTGCCGCCGCGAAGACATGGACCTCGAATCCCGTTTCAGGCGAACGCGAGGCGGTGTTTATCCGCGTCAACTTTCAGGATATTAAATTTAAGTCGACAGCCGACGATTCCAGAGCGCAGATATGGGGCGCGGAGCATTCCGTCCGCCGCTATTATCTCGACCAGTCGCACGGAGAGCTGAGTATCGTCTCGGCCGACTTCGGCGCGGCGGGCAGAAAAGATATCGTCGAGATCACGATGACTTCCGCCGATTACAACGAGGGAAAGCATCCCGACCGTTTGCTGAGCGACGAAACCTACGGCGGCGATTATTATAAATCGCATAAAAACGAAGTCGCTTTCGTGACCAGCGTCCTCAAGCGCACCGGCCTTGACTTCGGAAGATTTGACAAGAACGGCGACGGTATTATCGCGGCGGACGAACTTGTCGTCTATCTGCTTTTCGCGGGCTATGAGAAATCCGCCTCCGATAAAACCCCATCCGTCTGGATGCACGCATGGGAATCGTGGGACGGCGAGGGGGCCGAACATATCGTCTACGCCTCGAACGATATTATCCTGGGGCATTGGTCTTACGGCGGAGAGCTTTCGGAGCTGATGGTGCAGTCCAGGGATGTCTCCCTTCCGGTCGTCGGCGGCATCGTCCACGAACTTGGCCACCAGATATGCAGTCTGCCCGACCTCTATGACGTGGCCGGCGCCAACAGCGGACTCGGCGTCTTTTCCGTGATGGCCGGCGGCTCGTGGGGCTGCAGGAGCGGCGGCGTGGAACTTCCCGGCGCGACGCCGCCAAACCTCGACGCCTGGAGCAGGAAGTATCTCGGCTGGGACACACCGGAGGCGCTGACGCCGACAGGTACGTCCGTCAGCCTTATCTGCGGCACGCCGAGGAACGGTAATTTCCCGATCGTGCGCCTCAACTCCCCCTATCTCGATTCCACTTATGAATATATTCTTGCCGAAGTCAGGAACCCCAACGCCGCCGACTGGGACGGCGGTATCGGCGGGCGCTTGGAGAGCAGGGGCGTGGACGTGCCCGCGTCGTTCAAAGGCGGCGTCCTGCTGCAGCATATCGACGAACGCTCCGGCTCCGGCTCGCTGGGTGGGGGAAACGATTTCAACGCCTATACCGAGCAGGGACATCAGGGCAACATGGCGATCTGGGCCGACGGCGATCCTCGCGCGGAGGAGGCTGGGCAGGGAAGCTATCTGTCACTCTGGTATGCCGGCAACGGCATGAAGCCTGATACATATTTCTATGGAACGCGCGACGCGGCTGTCGCCAAACAGTTCTCGGGAATCGAGCTTTCCGCCTTTTCGCCGTCCGGCGAAGTCGCCTCCGTCGCGGTAACGCAGGCGGGAACTGGCGGCGGCGGCGGTTGTGCAGCGGCGGTATTTCCGCTGCTTCTGTTAGCCGGCGCGCTGCCGTTTGTCTTCAGGAAGAAGAAATAAGATACCGACTGCTGGGGATCCGGCAAATCCCCCGCTTTTTCGCAAAGGAGGCCGACCCTATGAAAAAAATATCCTTCACGCTGCTGCTGTCTCTGATGATCTGTGCTTCCGGCGCCTGCGCGGGCCCGGCGCTTGACATTCCCAGGAAAGTGACCCAGCCGGACGGTTCCGTGATCGAGATACGTAAGCGGGGCGACGAGCGCGCGCACTGGTATGAGAGCGAAAACGGCGCTTACGCGCTGCTTTGCGACGCTAAGACCAAGTGGTGGTATTTTGCCGTCTCAAAAGAGGGCCGTTTGGTCTCGTTGGGCGTGCCCTACCGTGAAGGCGCATCGGCGCCGCTCGAGGCGGCGAAAAACTATCGCCCGGCGGCGGATACGCGCTCCGAAAATAAGCGACCGACGTGCGCTGGCGCGAACCGGGACTGACGATTCTACAAAAACGATGAATATTCTTCTCTCCGCGAATATTTGAGCGCGAAGAGTTTTTCCGCCGCGCAGAGCAGCAGTTTGTTCAGCGACCTTGCTCCCTGCGGACATATCTTGACGCATCGCATGCAGGTGACGCACTTTTTATCGTCCGTTTTGTTCGGGGCTTCCTCCGGGATCGCCCTTACCGGACACTTGGCCGCGCAGAGGCCGCACCTCACACAGCCGCTGTCCGCCGACGGCTTGAAGGGTACGCCGCCGTAACCGCGGTAGGGTCTGTTGCCTTTGACCGTTATCGGGGCCAGTTCTTTCACATCAACGGCGGCGGATATCTTTCCCGCCGCTTTCGCGGCAAAATTGTCGATGAATTCTATATCCCGGGCGTCGGGGCGCCCGCCGGCGACCGAGCGCATGATGTTATGCTCGGCGACCGCCGCCAGCGCCGCCGCGACACGGAAACCCTGCCCTTCCAACAGATCCTTCAGCTCCAGCAGCGTGTCGTCGTAGTCCCTGTTGCCGAAGACGGCGACGATGACCGCCGGCGTATCGCTGCCGCGGATGTTTTTGAGCCGCCGGACGGCTGTCGCGGGTACGCGCCCGCCGTAGACGGGGACGCCGGCGAGCAGCAGTTCGCGGGCGGTCATGCGGCACACTTCGTCGTTTGCCGAATAATCGGTGACGTCCAATTCACGCGACGGCCACGGTAAGTTTCGCGCTATCTCGGTCACTATCCTGCGCGTGGAGCCGGTGGGACTGAAATATAGAGATACCGCATTGTTGATCTCCATTATTTTTCGTATCCTTTCGCCTTACGCGAGGCAGCGCGCGACGGTGATATAGTGGCAGACGGAACCGCCGATCACGAAGAGATGAAATAGCTCGTGCGAGCCGAACCACGAGAGCTTGAAACGCGGCCGTTCGAGCCCGAAGATTATAGCGCCCGCCGTGTAGAGCGCGCCGCCGGCGATCAGCCACAGCGTCGCCGAAAGCGGCAGCGCGCGTACCAGCGGCACGATGAAGAAGGCCGCGATCCATCCCATCGCCACATAAACCGAACAGGAGAGCCAGACTGGCGCTCCCATCCAGAAAATCTTCATCAAAAGCCCGGCCAGCGCCACTCCCCAAACGAGCGCCAGCATGATATATCCCACCGGATAGCCGAGCATTATCACACATATCGGTGTGTATGTGCCCGCGATGAGCAGGAAGATCGCCATGTGGTCGAGCCGCTGCATAAAGGCCGCGGCCCGGGCCCGAACGGCGCAGCACCAGTGATAGAGCGAGCTTGTGGAATAGAGCAGCACCATGCTGACGCCGAAAACAAGCACAGAGGCAAACGCGCCCGCGCTCTTCTCGCCAAAAGCGTCATAAGCCAGCTTTATCGTTCCCGCAAGGGCGAGCAGCGCTCCCGCTAGGTGTGTGAGAGAACTCGTTACCTCTCTTTTATCCTTATTCATTCCGGCGAATGCCTCCTTTAGAGCCTTGTAGGGATATTATACCGCGAATAAGAAAAGTATAATAAAACCCCTTTATATTTAATCAATAAAGATCAATAAAATTTTTCTCATTTTTATATAATCAAGTCGCCAATCCCGCCTAAAGAAATAAACTATAAGATGATAGAATAAAATAAAACATCCTTAAAGTATGCTTAATATAAAATGTCGGCGATAATAAAAAGCGGCACCCCGCAATAAATCGGAGTGCCGATGGGCATATTAAATTCATGTTCGTAACGTGGTCCTATTGGCTGCGATAATTTTGCAGCTTCTTTAGGATCTCCACATCCGCCGGGCAGAAAGCATAAAGAGGTATATCCTCTCTTCTTATCCAGCGGATGTCGTTGTGTTCGAGCATTTGCGGAACGCCCTCCGCGATCTTCGCGTTGAAAAGGGTCAGGCGCACGGTGATATCGGGATAGCGGTGCTCGACCTCCATGAACACGCCGCCGACGGATATCGTGACGCCCAGCTCCTCGCGGCATTCGCGTATCAGCGCCGCCTCCTTTGTCTCACCCGGCTCGACCTTGCCGCCGGCAAATTCCCACAGCAGCCCGCGCGCCTTTTCCTTCGGCCTCTGGCAGATCATGAATTTATCGTCGTCCCAAACCAGCGCCGCCACTACTTCCGTCATGTTTGTCCCGCTCCTTTATACTTTCGGTTCTCCGTCCATTATAATATCATTGAACAGAGCGCCGCTTTGGACGCGGATGTGATTTAATATATGGTATGAAGCGAGGAGGATAAGAACGATGCCGAATATAATCGCCGTGATATGGGATTTTGATAAGACGCTGGTCGACGGCTATATGCAGGATCCGATATTTGAAGAATACGGTGTCGACGCCGCCGATTTCTGGCGCGAGGCCAACGCGCTTCCCGGGATGTACCTGAAGACGCAGGGCGTCAAGGTCAACCCCGATACTATCTATCTGAACCATTTTATCCACCGCACGCGCGAGGGGCTCTTTCCGGGGCTCAATAATAAAAAACTTCGTGAATTCGGCGCTTCGCTGAAATTTTATCCCGGCGTGCCGGAGATTTTCAGCGTTATCAACGAACTCCTCACAAACGAGCGCAAATACGGCGATTACGACATCAAAGTAGAACAGTATATCGTGAGCACGGGGATGGCCGAAGTGATAAAAGGCTCCTCGATAATGCCCTATGTCGAGAATATCTGGGGCTGCGAGCTGATCGAAGAAACCGGCGCCGACGGCGTGCCGGTGATCGCCGAGGTCGGCTATACGATAGACAACACCACCAAGACCCGCGCGCTCTTTGAGATAAACAAAGGCGTATGGAACTCCGGCGGCCTGATCGAGGTCAATACCAACATCCCCGAGGATCGGCGCCGCGTCAGCTTCAAAAACATGATCTACATCGCCGACGGCCCGAGCGACGTTCCGGCCTTTTCCGTCGTCAACAAGAACGGCGGCGCGACCTTCGCCATCTATCCGCGCGGCAATATGAAAGCCTTCGCCCAGGCCGAGCAGCTGCGCAAAGACGGCCGCATCAACATGTTCGCGGAGGCCGACTATCGAAAAGACACCACCGCCTATATGTGGATAACCGCGAAGATACGCGAGATGGCCGACCGTATTTACGGCGAGGAAAAACAAAAGATAATAAAAAACATCTCCGAACTCCCGCGGCATCTGGCGTAGAAAGCCGTACTTCTATAGGAAACAGCGGTATCAGGGCAAAAAAAGCGACAGGGGTTGGTTCTTGGTGAACAGAGTGATCTTAGCTGAAATAATAGAAGCGTATAAGGCAAATTTTACACAAATCGATAAGGACGAACGATATAAGTGGGAAGCTGTCGCGAATTTCCAGAATAATTGGGACCCCGACGCTTCGGATTTCGCCCTTATGCTTGGTAAGTCACTTGCAAAGTCTCAGAACCTTTTGTCAGCCGCGGGTTATTTTGCAAAAAGGATGATAACGGCGTTTGCGGAGAAATATTCGGACGAGGTAAAAGCGTCGTTTGCCGACCTCTTTGACGAAACGAGGCCGATATTGGAAAGAGTGCGAGATTTCAAAAATTCAATAGAAGACATCTTTGCGAAATACGCTGTGGAGGAACCATCCAGGAAAAACCATTATCAGGATCTGCACGCGATCAGCGTATATCTTTCATTCGCGTATCCAGACAAATATTATATTTACAAAAGAGGGCTCTTTACCGAATTTGCCAAAAGGACAGATTTCATAAATGTTCCCAAGCGGGGAAGAGATGAGAACCTGCCCAGCTATTTTGAAATGTGCGATGAGATTCTGGCTTTTATTGCCGGGGACGAAGATTTGCGGGAGCTAAGCCGCTCCCGCCTTGACTATAAATGTTATGCCGATAAAAATTACCACATACTGGCAGCGGATATCGTATATTTTGGATGCAGCTGCACGCTGAATCCGCACACTTGGTGGCCCGCCGAGAGCGAATACAGTCCAGGCATATCAAAGGAGGAATGGCTTCGCCTATTGGAAGACAAGACGGTCTTCACGCCGGACGCCTTTGCCGTCATGAAGCGCATGAAAGATATGGGCGGAATGGCGACCTGTACGGAACTGAGCAAAAAGTATGGAAGAAAGACCAATTTTTACAATAGTATCTCCGCTAGCCTCGCTAAGCGGGTGGCGAAGGCTACAAATTGTCCCGTGCTGGAAAGAGACAACTGGGGGTCCAAATGGTGGCCGATTCTTTTCGTCGGGCAGTATGCAAAGAAAGAAACCGACGGAAGCTATATATGGAAGCTTCGCCGCGAGCTGTCTGAGGCGCTGGACCTTGTCGACCTGAGCGATATCCCCCTTTTTGCCGCTGACGAACGAACCTTAAAACATCAATATTGGTGGCTCACCGCCAACCCCCGGATTTGGAGCTTTAGCCAGATCCGTGTCGGTGAGGAACAGAGCTACACGATACGTAATGAAAACGGCAACAAACGGAGGATCTTCCAAAATTTCCTCGACGCGAGAGCCGGGGATATCGTCATCGGTTATGAATCCACTCCTGTAAAGCAGATAACGGCCCTTTGTAAAATTTCAAGAGAGAGCGACGGTCAGACCATCCTTCTTGAAAAGACGGAGAGCCTGATTTCTCCTGTGGATTACTCTGCGCTGAAAAACATCGAAGAATTACAGGAATCGGAGTACTTTGTCAATCCGCAGGGAAGCCTGTTCAAGCTTACGGAGCGGGAATATAACATCATAATGGACGAGGTCAGAGACGCGAATCCGCTGGCCGGAGACGAAGAGCCTCCCGTATATGGCAAAGATGATTTCATTGACGAGGTATATATGGACGAAGCCCAATACGACTCTTTGGTCATGTTGCTGAAACGAAAAAAGAACATTATTTTGCAGGGACCTCCGGGGGTGGGCAAGACCTTTGCCGCAAAGCGCCTCGCCTATTCGATTCTGGGGAAAAAAGATGATCGGAAGGTTGAATTTATACAGTTCCACCAGAATTATTCGTATGAAGATTTCATGATGGGGTACAAGCCGCAGGGCGAGAACTTTGAGCTTAAGTACGGCGTATTCTATAAATTCTGCCAGCGAGCCGAAAATAACCCCGACGATAAATTCTTCTTTATTATCGACGAAATCAACAGAGGCAACATGAGCAAAATTTTCGGGGAGCTCCTGATGCTCATAGAAGACGGATACAGGGGGAAAAAGATAATCCTGGCGTACAGCGGCATGCCGTTCGCCGTGCCGGAGAATTTATATATTATCGGGATGATGAATACGGCGGACAGAAGCCTTGCGCTGATCGATTATGCCCTGCGCCGCCGGTTTAGCTTTTTTGCTTTTTCTCCCGCGTTCGAGAGCGAAGGATTCAAAAAATATCAAAAAAGACTCGGCAGCGATGTTTTTGATGAATTGATAGGAAAGATAAAAAAATTAAATAAAGCGATTACGGAAGATCCCGTTCTTGGGGAGGGTTTTCAGATCGGCCACAGCTATTTCTGTGAGCTGTCTTGTCCCGAAGAGAGAATCGCCGAAATAATAGAATATGATATCTTGCCGACCATATCGGAATACTGGTTCGATGATATAGAGAAAATCGAAAATTGGAGAAAAGAATTGCACGGTATTCTTGATGGTTGATAACAAGGGAATAATTATCAGGAATATATACTATATGCTTGCCTATGCATATAAGAACCTGCGGCAGAGAAACTATACTGATATTGCCGCCGAGGGCTTTGAGAACATACAAGACCTGTTCGCCGCGATCCTTGCCGAGGGGATATCATCCCAATTGAAATGCGGCCTCACCTTAGACTATGTCAAGTATGCGGAAGAGCTCACGGCGCTGCGGGGAAAGCTGGATGTCGTCGGAAGCTGCCGTCTCAAAAAGAGGCGGGCGGGCAAGTTGTTATGCGAGTATGACGAGCTTTCAGAGAATAATCTTATGAATCAGATACTCAAGACAACGGGATCTCTCCTTATGCGGTCAAAAGAGGTGACATTGAAAAATAGGGCTGCTTTGAAAAGGGTGATGCAGCCCTTTTCCGATATTGATATGTTGAAAATAGCTGAAATTCAATGGGAAAGGCTGCGTTACCATAGAAACAATCAAACTTACCGTATGCTGATGAATATGTGCCATTTGTTGTTGAACAACCTGCTCATGTCTGACGACAAGGGCGAGATACGGTTTGCGGAATTTATTGACACACAGGCGATGCCGCGTTTGTACGAAAAGTTTATCATGGAATACTACAAAAGACATTTTCCCGAACTTCACGCGCATGCGTCGCAGATATCATGGAATACGGATGACGGATACATTGATTTTTTACCAACGATGCAGACGGACGTTTCTCTCTATTACGGCGGTAAATGTCTGATCATCGACGCAAAATATTATGGGAACACTATGCAGCAGGCGAGAGGTTTTGACGCCAGGACCCACCATTCCAACAATCTTTACCAAATCTTCTCCTATGTGAAAAATAAAGATATATCACATAATGGCAGCGTCATGGGCATGATCTTATATGCAAAAGTCGATAAAGAAACGGTCCAGAGGCATGAGTACAATATAGATGGGAACAGGATAATGATTCGTACTCTGGATTTATCCGGCGAGTTTTTTGCGATTCAGCGTCAATTAAATGAGATAGCAGCTTTGCTTAAGCCGTAGTTCTTCACAAAAATATTTTATATGCACCGAAAAAAGCCTTGAAATGTGATATATTCATCCATGTGCCGCTTTCTTTGGCGGCGGGCGGTTTGAATCATATGGATGCGGCGTGCGGCGGCCTCGTCTTGGAGGTAATTAATTTTATGACTTTAAACAACTATTGGCGCGGGGCCGGGCTGGCGCTCTTTGCGGCGGCCTGCTGGGGGCTTATCAGCCCGATCGCGAAGGTGCTGTCGGCGGCGGGGATGGACCTGATGTCCGTAATGGTCTTCCGTTCGCTCTTCACGATGACCTCCGTGGGCGCCGGGCTTCTTGTGATGGGAAAGTTCGACGTCTTCCGCGTCGACCGCGAAACGCTGCGTTTCTACCTTGTCTCCGGCATTCTCTCCGTCGCCTTTTCCGGCGGCGGTTTTCTCACGTCGCTCGAATACCTCACCGTCGCCGAGGCTCTTGTCATACACTATACCTTCCCGCTCGCGGCGATCATCGGCTCGCTCTTCATCACACGCGAGAGGCCGACCCTTCTGCAGACGGCCGCGGGGCTTCTGATCGTCGCTGGCGTCTATATCGGCATGGGCGGAAGCGTCGAGGCGATGAAGACGATCTCGCTGCCGGGCCTTCTCTGGGGCCTGCTCGCCGTATTCGGCATGGCGGGACAGGCGCTCGTCGCGCGCCGCTTCTCGCTCTCACATAAGATGAACGAATTCGGCCTGCTGTTCTATTCAAACGTGTTCGGGGTTGTGCTGCTGTTTCTCTTTAAAACCTTTTACTACGGTTGGGACGACCTCTGCTGTCTCACCGTGCCGCTGTTCTCGATCATGACCCTGCAGGCTATAACCGGCAGCCTGCTTGCCTACGGATCGTTCTTTGCGGCGCTGAAATATATCCCCGCGGCGGTGGCGAGCCTGCTCTGTACGCTCGAAATAGTCGTCGCCGTCGGCTTGACGGCGGTATTCGTCGATCAGATCCCTTCGGCCCACGAAATCGCCGGCTGCCTGCTGATACTGGTCGCGATAGTCTGCACCTCGATACCGCCGCGGAAACGGAGTTAATGTGCATTGTGATATTGATGGCTGCCATTTGCATTGCACTTGAGATCTATGCGATCGCGCAGAAGCAAGCGAAGCCGAATAGGATGAATGAGATGTATAAAAATACATAATTATCAGAGGTGGCTCCGACATAGGCAAAATAAAATCCTATCCATAATAGAACAAAAGATATTTTCAAAAAGTTTTTTCTAGTCATTTTCATTAGCTATTACCTCCATTTTCTGGTGTCATGCAAGAAACCATACAATTAGTCCGACGAAAATAAGATTTAACTGTCAAGCATCTGTGAAAATGTCACCTTAACTCGTCTGTGAAAATGTCACTTTCT
>OLGB01001125.1_pt1 | contig 33718 bp, 32 predicted proteins | sample 1605691 | NCBI WGS metagenome assembly OLGB01 (sample SAMEA3888925, study PRJEB22519) | human gut metagenome | biome: human gut; feature: human-associated habitat; material: faeces | place: Denmark | collected 2010 | reverse complement strand
CCCCGCCTCTGGCCGCTGTTTGATTGTCAGGGGATGCCGTAGCCGCCGGTGACCGGGTCCTGCCACAGGCCCAGCATCGGCGGGCGGAAGGTGAAGTACACGAACAAAAAGGCCAGGCCCCAAAGCACCAGCAGCCCCGCCACCTGCTGCCAGCCGCTGTTCCACCGTCCCCGCCGCAGCAGCCGGAAATCCAGCCCGAAGGCCGCCAGGGCCGACAGGATAAAGATGGTCACGTCCACCCACGCCACATCCCGGCCCAGCACGCCGGTATAGGTATAGAACAGCACCGGGATCAGCGCCAGGCCCACCGTGGTGCTGACGGCCCGGACCGCCAGGAAATTGGGATACTGCCGCCCCAGGGCGATCACCTGGACTACGGAGAACAGGAACATGGGGAAAAACAGCAGCTTCATGTGCTCCCAGGTGGATTCGTTGACGGCGGAGAAGGCCGCCGCCAGAGCGCTGCCGCCGCTCCAGTCGTAGACAAAATGCAACAGCGATCCCGCCGCCGCGGTAAACAAAAAGCCCGCCAGTTCCCACCAAACCAGTTGTCTGCGCATGGCGCCCCTCCTATCGATTCCAAAAAAAAAGGACCGCGGCACAAGCCGCGGTCCCAGTTTATGCAACCTCTGGAAGGTTTATGCATCTGTGCGCTCTACGCAAATACCAGCTGCACCAGCAGCATGTACACCGCCGTACCGCCGGCAATGGACACCAGCACATTGCCTCGCCACCAGTGGAGGGCGGCGGTGACGGCCACGGCGATCAGCTCCGGCGCGCCGTGGGGCGCGGCGGTCCAACTGACGCCCTTGAGGCAGTAGACCACCAGCAGTCCCATCATGGCCGGCGGCAGCACCCGGCCCAGGTAGGCCACCACCGGCGGCGGGTCCCGCTTCTCCGGGAACAGCCAGAAGGGCAGCCACCGCGTCAGCTGGGTTCCGGCGGCCACCGCCAGGATGATGCCAAGGGTCTGTATGGGTGTCAGCGTCATGACGCCGCCTCCTCTCCGCGGTCCAGCCTGGACCGCAATACCAGCAGCAGCACCAGGATCAATGCCATGGCGGGGATCACCAGGTTGTCCGCTCCGAACACCGCCAACGCGGCCGCGGCGCAGGCCATGCCCAGGAGCCCGGCGGGGCGGTTGGCCCGCTTTTTCCACTGCTCCAGGAACAGCACCACGAACAGCGCCGTCAGGGCAAAGTCCAGGCCTGTGGTGTCGAAGGTGATGAGGTTCCCCACCAGTCCTCCCAGGGCGGTGCCGGCGATCCAGTAGGCGTAGTCCAGCAGGGAGATCCAGAAGTAGAAGTCCTTCCGCTCCACTCCCTCCGACGGGTCCAGGGTGGACACCAGGGAGAAGGTCTCGTCGCAGAGCACATAGATGAGGAAGGGCCGCACCTTCCCCAACCCCCGATACTTGTCCAGCAAACTCAGCCCGTAGAAGATGTGCCGGGCGTTGACCATGACCGAGAGCAAAAAGGCCTGAAGGGGATCGAAAACAGCGGTCAGCAGCGTGATGGCCACGAACTGCATGCTGCCGCCGAAGGCGATGGCGCTCATGAGCACCGACCACAGGGGCCCGTATCCCTTGGTCTCCATCAGCACGCCGTAGGCGATCCCCAGGCACAAAAACCCCGTCAGCACCGGCACTGTGGCCGGAAAGGCCGCCCGCAGCGCCGCCCGGCGGGCAGAAGCTCTCTGTTCCATATGATTCCCTCCTGTCTCTCTAAGGAAAAACGGCGGAGATCGGACGTCTCCGCCGTTTTGATCGGTCTTTCCGCGCCTGGGCCTCAGCCCTCCAGCAGGTCCGCCTGCTCCGGGTGGCGGTCAAACCAGGCCCGGGCATAGGTGCACACCGCCCGGGCTTTTTTGCCCTGGTCCCGGATCTGGTCCGCAGCGGCGCGGACCAGCTGGCCCGCCACCCCCTGGCCCCGCAGGGAGCCGTCTACAAAGGTGTGGTCGATGACCGCCACGCCGTCCTCCTCCGGGAAGGTGATCTCGGCGATCAGCTGTCCGTCCCGTTCCGCGTAGATGCGGCCGGTCTCTCTTTGAAACTCCATGGACTCGTCCTCCTGTCAGGTCCGAAAGGCCGTCACATCTTCTCCGGCGCGTCCACGCCGATGAGCCGCAGGCCGTTTTTCAGCACGATCCGGGTCTCGTCCGCCAGTTTCAGGCGGGCCGCCATGACCGCCGGGGCCTCGCCCTTGATGCGGCAGGCGGTGTAGAAGCGGTGGAAGCAGCCGGCCAGCTCCTGGAGGTAGCGGTTGATGTGGCTGGGGTCGTAGTCCCGGGCCGCCAGCTTCACCTCCTCGCAGAACTGGGCGATCTGCTTGATGAGGGCCTGCTCCGTCTCGCCGGAGAGCAGGGAGAGGTCCACGTCCGCCTGGGCGGGGACGGAGGCCCCCTCCTCCTTCAGCGTCCGCAGCAGCGAGCAGATCCGGGCGTGGGCGTACTCCACGTAGTAGATGGGGTTCTCGCTGTCCTCCCGGACGGCAAGGCCCAGGTCGAATTCCATCTGGGTGTCGGGCTTGGCGTTGAAGTACCACCGGGCGGCGTCCACGCTGACCTCGTCCAGCAGGTCGTGGAGGGAGATGGCCTTGCCGGTCCGCTTGGACATGCGGACCACCTCGCCGTCCCGCAGGAGCTTGACCAGCTGCATGAGGACGATGTCCAGCCGCTCGGACCCGTTCAGGTCCAGGGCGTCCAGCGCCCCCTTCAGCCGGGCCACGTGGCCGTGGTGGTCGGCGCCCCAGACGTTGATGACCTTGTCGAAGCCCCGGACGGCGAACTTGTTGCGGTGGTAGGCGATGTCGGCGGCGAAGTAGGTGTAGAAGCCGTTGGCCCGGCGCAGCACGTCGTCCTTCAGGTCCAGCTTCTCGATGTCCGCCTCCTTCTTCCCGGCCCTGCGGTAGTGCTCCCGGAGGATGTCGGCGGTCTTGAGCCAGAGGGCCCCGTCCTTTTCATAGGTCCAGCCCTTTTCCGTAAGCAGGTCCACAGTCTCGGCAACATACCCGCTCTCATGGAGGGTGGACTCGTAGAACCAGTTGTCGTAGTGGATCTTGTAGCGCTCCAGATCGGTCTTCATCCGGGGCAGGTTCACGCTCAGGCCGAACTGGGCCAGCTTTTCCTGGCGCTCTTCCGCCGGGACGTTCAGCAGCTCCTCGCCGTGTTGGTCGTAGTAGGCCTGGGCCAGTTCCCGGATGTCCACGCCCTGGTAGCCGTCCTCCGGGAAGGGGACCGCGTCCTCACCCTGGATGATCTGGAGGTAGCGGGCCTCGATGGAGTGGGCGAACTTGTCGATCTGGTGGCCGGCGTCGTTGACGTAGAACTCCCGCGTCACGTCGGCGCCGCAGGCGGAGAGGACGCTTGCCAGGGTGTCGCCCAGAACGCCGCCCCGGGCGTTGCCCATGTGCATGGGGCCGGTGGGGTTGGCGGAGACGAACTCCACCATGTACTTCTTCCCCTTGAGGCCGTCGTTGGTGCCGTAGCTGTCGCCCTCGGCCTCCACGGCGGACAGGACGCCGCCGTACCAGTCGCTGCCCAGGCGGAAGTTCAGAAAGCCGGGGCCGGCGATCTCAGCGGAGGTGAAGTAGCTGCCGCTGAGGTCCATGTGGTCCAGCAGGGCCTGGGCGATGGCCCGGGGGGGCTGGCGCAGGGCCCGGGCGGCGGCCATGGCAAAGGTGGTGGTGAAGTCGCCGTTGGCGGTGTCCTTGGGGATCTCCACCGGGGCGGCGGGGACCGCCGCCTGGGGCAGGGTCCCGTCGGCCGCGGCGGCGCGGTAGGCGGCCATGGCCAGGGCCGCGGCCTGGTCTTTTGCGTTCTGGATCATGTTGATCATGAGTTTGTTCCTCTCCTTACGCGGCGGCCATGCCGCCGTCATTCTTTCGTTGATCGCCCCGAAGGAATCCTCCGCGGCGCATTCTCTATTCTGCCCGCTGCTTCTCACTTCCGCTTTACCCGGATCTTGAAGCAGTTCCGGCCTGTGACCGTGTGCTCCACGGCGATGGAATACTTGATCTCCATGACGCCGCCCCGCTCCGTCAGGTTGTGGCGCAGGCGGCTGGTCTGGATGTCCACCGACAGCTCTCCGAAGGGCGTCTCGTACAGCGACGTATGCTGTCGCCCCTCCTCGAAGATCATCTGGGAGTTCACCGCCCCGCTGCGGGTCAGCGTCACCCGGGGGCCACGCAATTCAAAGGTGGTGACGGTGCCCTCCATGCCGGTCAGGGCGCTCTCCTGATAGCGGAGGGTCAGCCCCTCCTCCGACAGCTCCATGGTCCCCTCGGTCATCAGCTCCGTGGCGTCGGGGTCCACGCCGTCGAAATACTGCTCGCCCCGGATGGACAGCAGGACAGGCAGCGAACGGTTGTCAGTACTGGTCAATGTCGATCCTCCGTGCGGCGTGGCGCAGGTCCTGGCGCAGGAACAGCGTAGCCGTCTGTTCAAAGTCCTCCACCCGGTCGCTGACGTAAAACTCCGTCTGGCCCTGGCGGTCCTCCGGTGCCCGGAGGCCCCGCTCTTTCAGCATCCGCTTGAGCTGGAAGGCGGACTCCTCACCGGCGGAAACCAGCTCCACCCCAGGGCCCATGATCTGGGCGATGACCTCCAGCAGCAGCGGATAATGGGTGCAGCCCAGAATCACCGTGTCCACCCCGGCTTGGCGCAGGGGCTCCAGATACTCCGCCACCACCGTCTCGATGACCACGTCGCCGGGGCGGATGCGGCCGTTTTCCACCAGGGGCACCAGCAGCGGGCAGGCCCGGCAGAACACCTGGATCTCCGGGTCCAGACGGCGCAGCGCCGCCTCGTAGGCGCCGGAGCGGACGGAGGCCGCCGTGGCGATCATCCCCACCCGCTTGTTTTTCGTCACCAGCACCGCCCGCTGACAGGTGGGCTCCACCACGCCCACCATGGGCAGGTCGTTTTCCGCCTGCAAGGTGGTGAGGGAGGTGGTGGTGACCGTACCGCAGGCGATCAAAATGGCCTTGAGATCAAAGGACCGCAGGAACCGCACGTCCTGGCGGGCGTATTTCAAAATCGTCTCCGGGGAGCGGCCGCCGTAGGGCACCCGGGCCGTGTCGCCGAAGTAGATGAGGTCCTCCTCCGGCAGGATGCGCCACAGGGAGCTGACCGCCGTCAGCCCGCCCAGGCCCGAATCGAACACGCCGATGGGTCGCATATCCATAACTGTTTCAAACTCCTTATCCGTCTGCGCCGCCCTTCCGGCCCGGCGGGCACGAAGCGCATCGCATCTGAATTATATATTATACTATGCAACCCCCAGGGCCGCAAGACAGATTTTAGTCTTTTTCCCCGCTTTTTTATATGGCATTTCCCCTGCGGCTTTGCTATAATCATACTGTACCAATGTGCGCCGCCGGGGACGCCGGCGGCAGAGAACTGACAGGGAGGTGTTTTCCCCATGAAGATCGAATTGACGGAGCAGCAGTTCCGGTATCTGCTGGATCTGGTCTACATAGGCAACTGGGTGATGAACTCCACCCGCGAAAACGACCGCATCAAGGAGTACGACGAGGTGGAGAGCCTGGTCTTTTCCCATTGCCTTCAGCACAGGATGAGCAAGCTGGTGGAGCTGTACCGGGGAGAGCTGATCCCCTCCCGAGCCTTTGCCGACGGCGGCATCCACGAGGCCATCGAGCATTACGAGGACATCGTGTTTTATGAGATCCTGGCGGAGGAGCTGGCCCTGCGGGATATGGACGGTGAGCCCCTGACCCGGGAGAATTACAGCCAGCTGATGGACCGTATCGACGCCTACCTCTCGGAATTCGACGAGCACGGCACCGACAATATCACGGTGGACCTGCCCTGAGGGGCGGGGGGCAGGCAGGCCCCCTTCGTCCGCCGGACCCCAGGCGTTTTCAAGGGAACAAGGAAAAAAGAGGAGAAGGAGTACCGCATATGGCAGAAAAAGCAAAGGTCTATTTCGCAGATTTCCGCTGCCCCAGCTGGCGTGAGAACCTGCCCCAGAAGCTGGCCCGGCTGATGATGACCGCCGGCTTCGGCGAGATCGACATGGAGGACAAATTCGTCGCCATCAAGATGCACTTCGGCGAGCCGGGGAACCTGGCGTACCTGCGGCCCAACTGGGCCAAGGTGGTGGCGGACCTGGTGAAGAGCCAGGGGGGCAAGCCCTTCCTGACCGACTGCAACACCCTGTACGTGGGCGGCCGCAAAAATGCCCTGGACCACATCGAGTCCGCCTACGTCAACGGCTTCACCCCCTACTCCACCGGCTGCCATGTCATCATCGCCGACGGCCTCAAGGGCAACGACGAGGTGGAGGTGCCCGTGGAGGGCGGCGAGTACGTCAAGGCCGCCAAGATCGGCCGGGCCGTCATGGACGCCGACGTGTTCGTCTCCCTGACCCACTTCAAGGGCCACGAGCAGGCCGGCATGGGCGGCACCCTGAAAAACATCGGCATGGGTTGCGGCTCCCGGGCCGGCAAGATGGAGCAGCACAACTCCGGCAAGCCCTTCGTCAAGCAGAAAAAGTGCATCGGCTGCCGGGCCTGCGCCAAGATCTGCGCCCACGGCGCCCCGGAGTTCGGTCCCGACGGCAAGGCCACCATCAACACCGACAAGTGCGTGGGCTGCGCCCGGTGTCTGGCCGTGTGCCCCAAGGACGCCATCCAGTGCCTGTACGACGAGGCCCCGGCCATCCTCAACAAGAAGATCGCCGAGTACACCAAGGCTGTGGTGGACGGCCGCCCCTGCTTCCATGTGTCGCTGGTGGTGGACGTGTCCCCCAACTGCGACTGCCACGGGGAGAACGACGTGCCCATCGTCCCCAACGTGGGCATGTTCGCCTCCTTCGATCCCGTGGCCCTGGACCAGGCCTGCGCCGATGCGGTCCTGGCCCAGACGCCGGTCCGCAACTCCGCCGTCTTTGACCAGGACTGCGACTGCGCCGACAAGGACTTCTTCCACGCCGTCCACCCGGACACCGAGTGGCAGGTGTGCCTGGAGCACGCGGAGAAGCTGGGGCTGGGCACCCGGCAGTATGAACTGGTGAAGATCTGAGCAAAACAGCACACGGGACCCGCCGGCGGGCGGGTCCCGTGTTTCCTTTTCTGATTTCCGGCTGCTCAGGCGAACAGGGCGTTGAAGCTGTCCACCACGCCGTCGGCGTTCTCAAAGACCACCAGCATCACATAGTTGCCGTTGGAGACGATGCGGGCGTTGTTCTGCCACAGCTCCACGGAGGCCGGATACAGCAGGCCGCCGGGGTTCTCCCCGTCGCCCAGCTGATAGTCGATCCGGGACTGGAAGATGCCCTTGACGGTCTCCACATCGGCGCTGGAGGCCACCTCCACCAGGGCGATCTCCACGGCGGAGGCGGAGATCATGGCCATCTGTACCACGCACTGCTTGGGGGACAGGGCGGACAGGCCGGGATAGTAGGTGTCCAGCGCCTCGCCCTCCAGGGCCATCATGCCGGGCCAGTTGGTCTGGGAGGCGGCCAGGTCCGCGGCAAAGGCGGACAGGTCTGCGGAGGCCGCGGGCTTCTGCTCCTCAGCAGGCTTCTGCTCCTCAGCGGGCTTCTGCTCCTGGGCAGGCTTCTGCTCCGTGGAGGGCTTTTCCACCGGCTGGCTCTGGGGCTTCTCGTTGGTGTCGGCGGGACTGCTGCCGGTCTGGGGCTTTTCAGTGGTGTCGGCGGGCTGCTCTCCCAACTGGGGCTCCTGCGCCTGCTCGTCCTCCGCTTCCTCGGTGCCGGTCTCCGTCATATCCTCGCCGGTCTCCGTCTGGGCATCGTCCACCGTCTCCTCCACGCTCTCCTGCGCGTCCTCTTCGCCGGAAGGCTGCTCTCCGCCGCAGGCAGTCAGAGCCAGGGTCATCGTCAGGGCCAGCAGAAGGGCCGTCCATCTCTTTTTCATTGGTTTCTCTCCTGTAACAAAAAATTTTCGGGCGGTATTCGCCCTGGTTTTCAACTTTTGGACGGCGGCTAAGCAAAAAAGTTCCCCTTTCCTCAAAAATTTTCTGCTGCCGGCGGATGGCCCCGGGAAAGCGTTTGCCCTTTTGGAAAAAATCGTATATAATAGATTCTGGCAATATCGGGCCGCCCGGCGGCGAATGGGACAAGGAGGTTTTTATGAAGCGTATCTGGAAGGACATTTTTGTAATCGGCTTCGCCCTGTTCTCCATGTTCTTCGGCGCCGGAAACGTGGTCTTTCCCCCCTATCTGGGACTGGAATCAGGACACCAGTGGTTCCTGGGCTTTCTCTGCTACTATCTGGCGGACATCGGCCTGGCGCTGCTGGCTCTGTTCGCCATCCTCCGCCAGGGCGGCAGCGACGGCATCACCCGCCCTCTGAGCCGCGTTCCCGCCACGGTGCTGATGAGCGCCATTGTGCTGTGCATCGGGCCCATGCTTGCCATCCCCCGGACGGCGGCCACCACCTATGAGATGGCCCTGTCGCCTCTGGTGTCCGGGTTCAGTCCGGTGCTGTTCTCCATTTTGTTCTTCGCGGTGATCTTCCTGCTGTGCGTGAAGGAATCCGCCGTGGTGGACATCGTGGGCAAGGTGCTCACCCCGGCGCTGCTGCTGGGACTGCTCATTCTGATCGTCAAGGGCGTTATCGACCCCATCGGCCCCGTGCCTGCCAGGACCCTGGTGGACAACGTCCCCGCCACCGGCATCGAGGCCGGCTACCAGACCATGGACGTACTGGCGGCCATGGTGTTCGGCATCATCGTGCTCAAAAGCGCCGAGGCCAAGGGCCACACCGCTCTGAAGGACAAGTTCACCGTGGTGGCGGGCGCCGGCGCCGTGGCCGGAGCGGCGCTGCTGGTGGTATACCTGGGCCTGACCTACCTGGGCGTCACCACCTCCCGGTTCTTCGATCTGACCGTGAACCGGACGTATCTGGTGGTGTCCATCGTACGGAACCTCTTGGGCTTTGCGGGCGTGGTGCTGTTTTCCATCGTGGTGGCCCTGGCCTGTGTCACCACGGCGGTGGCGCTGGTCAGCTCCGCCGCCTCCTACTTTTCCGGCCTCACCGGCGGACGGCTGTCCTACCCGGTGACGGCGGCGGTAATCTGCGTGTTCAGCGCCGTGGTGTCCAACTTCGGCCTGGATCAGATCGTTGCCATCGCCGGACCCATTCTGGACGTGGTCTATCCCCCCACCCTGGCCCTGATCCTGCTGGCTCTGGCGGGCCGGCGGCTGCGGCGGGTGTGGGTATACCGGCTGGCGGCCCTGGGCGCCCTGGCGGTGAGCCTGCTGAAAACCCTCTCCACTTACGGCGGCGTGGAGCTGCCCTTCCTGGATGCGCTGCCCCTGGCCTCCATCGGCTTCGGCTGGCTGCTGCCGGCGGCGGTGTGCGGCGTCATCGGCGCGCTGATTCCCGGGGAGCTGCCGGAGAGCGCACCCCCATCCCACCCGTGAACTACCATGAAGGAGGATCCATATGAATATGAATGAACACTATCAGGGCCTGGGCCACATCGCCGTCCGCACGGCAGACATGGACGCGAGCATCGCCTTTTATGAGCGCATCGGCGGCAGGCTGCTCCAGCGTGCCCCCGCCTGTCCCCCGGCCCAGGCCAACGAGCTGGCACTGGTGGAGCTGGCGGGCTTCACCGTGGAGCTGATCGCCTCGAATCCCGGCGGTGAGGGCGTTATCCCCCACATCGCCATTTACGTGGACGATGTGGACAAAGCCGCGGCGGACCTGAAGGCCCTGGGTGTGGACACCTTTATGACCGGGGAGAAAAACGTCCTGCCCAGCGCCTTCGGCGGGCTGGAGAACTGGTTCTTCACCGGCCCCTCCGGCGAACAGCTGGAGCTGCTGAAAATGCTGTAAAAAGCCGTACATCAAAAGGGAGAGCGGACGGCCGTCCGCTCTCCCTTTTTGTCTTGTATTCATTTGGCGCCCCGGATTACCGCCCGGCGGACCAGCAGCCAGCTGAGGGCAAAGCTCACTGCCGCCACCGCCAGAAACACCAGAGCGGCGTTCCACACAGAGCCTATAAAGAACCGCCCCAGAGCCGCCAGCACCCGGACAATGGCCTCCCCCGCCGGTGTGTCGCCCACAGCGGTCAGCACCGCCGCAGGGCCGAAGATCAGCACCAGGGGAATGGCGATGGAGACGATCACCGTCCAGAACTTGCTCAGGCGCCAGTACAGCACCGACCAGAACTGGCCCACCCCCGCCAGGGAAAAGGCCATGGCGGCGGAGAACACCGCCGTCCGCAGATAGCCGGCGGGGCCCATGTCCGCCCCCTCGTAGAGCAGCTGGTACACATCCGACACCTCCACCCGAGCCATGAGGCCGGGGAGTGCACGATACCCCGCCAGCACCGCCGTTGTCCCCAGGGCCACCAGCACCGCCACCACTGCCTGGCTGACGATCTCCGCCAGAAAGGCGGTGCGGCGGGAGACACCGTTCTGGTTTAACATCCGCAGGTTTTCCCGGATGCCCACCATGCCCAGCACGAATCCGAATACCCCCACCGACAGGGAGTAGCCGTTGAAATTGCTGCCGCTGCCGCCCAGCATCGCCAGCATGACCCACAGGGCCAGGGGGACCAGCAGCATCACCAGCAGCAAAATACCCGCCGCCCGGAGGTAATTGTGAATCCCGTACCGGAGCGCCCGGTTCAACGCCACGCTCATTTCCGATCCTCCTCTTCCATCAAACTGATAAAGTACTCCTGGAGCCCCAGGCGGGTCCGCTCCAGCCCGGCGGGCAGCGGTCCGCCGTCGCCTCCGCGCAGGCACACGGTCTTGAGGCCGCCCAGACTCCGCGCCGTCAGGACATCCTTCCCCGCCGTATAATCGTCCACGGCGGCGGCCGGGCCGGAGATGGTGCAGGCCCCCGCCGTCAGCTGCTCCGTGGGGGCGTCCTGGAGGATACGGCCAGCCCGGATGATGACCGTGTGCTCCACGATCTGCGCCACCTCGTCGATGAGGTGGGTGGAGAGCACGATGGTCCGGGGCTGCTCCGCGTAGGTCTCCAGCAGCAGCCGGTAAAAGAGGTCCCGGTGCTGGGCGTCCAGCCCCAGCACCGGCTCGTCGAAGAGCACGTAGGGCGTGCCCACGCACAGGCCCAGAATATTCCGGAAGATGGAGCCGTAGCCGGTGGAGAGGCGGTTGATCTTCTGTTTGACGGACAGGCCGAACTGCTCTGCCAGGTCCTCCGCTTTCGCCCGGTCAAAATTCGGGTAAAACAGCTCCGCTGCGGCGAAGGCACCCTTGACCCGCATATCGTCGGGATAGAGGTTCTGCTCCCCCACCAGGAAGAGCTTCCCCAGGGCCTCGTCGCCGGTGACCGGCGCGCCGTCCACGGTGACGGCGCCGCCGTCCGGGCAGATCCGGCCTGTCAGGATATTCAGCAGGGTGGACTTGCCCGCGCCGTTGTTGCCCAGCAGCCCGTAAATTTTATCGCCGCCGAAGGTCACCGACACGTCCTCCAGCGCCGTAACGGCGCCGAAACGCTTGGTGACGTGTTGAAATTCAATCGCCATGTTCCTGTAAACCCCTTTCCAGCAAATCCAGCACTTCCCGGTCCGTCAGCCCCAGGTTCCGGGCCTCCCGCACCGTGCGCTGGATATGATCGTGATAAAACCGCTCCCGCCGGGCCCCCAGGAGCTTCTCCCGGGCGCCGGGAGAGACGAACATCCCCACGCCCCGCCTCTTGTACAGCAGCCCCGCGTCCACCAGCAGGTTGATGCCCTTGAGGGCTGTGGCGGGATTGATCTTGTAGGCCACGGAGTACTCGGTGATGGAGGGCACCTGGCTCTCCTCCGGGTACGTCCCGGCCAGAATGGCCTCCTCCAGCTGCTCCGCCAGCTGCTGGAAGATGGGCCGGTCCTCTGTAAACTGCACAGGCCGCCTCCTTTCCTAGTCGGTTAATTAGTCTAGTAACTAACCGTAATGCAAATATAACACGACGGCGGCGCCCTGTCAAGAGGGCGCCGCCTGATTTTCTTCGTATCGGGGGGTCATTCGCTTTTAATCGCCTCCAGAGCGGGGATCTGCACCGCCTTGTTGGCCGGATAGTACCCGGAGCCCAGGCCGATCAGCACGGAGAACACCACCGCGAACAGCAGCAGCCACGGGGGGATCACCGACACCCGGGAGGTCTCGCCGCCGCCCAGGATGGCCGCCGGCAGATTCTCCGGCGACAGCCCCATGGATACCAGGTTGATGATCACCGAGATCACGAAGCTGATAACGCAGCCCACCAGTCCTCCGATGAGGCCGATGGCGCCCGCCTCCGCCAGAAACATCACCCGGATATCCCGGACATAGCAGCCCAGAGCCTTCATGATGCCGATCTCCCGGGTCCGCTCGGAGATGGACATGATCATGGTGTTGGTGATGCCCAGGGCCGCCACGAACAGGGAGATGGCGCCAAGGCCTCCCAGCATCATCTGCTTTTGCCGGGCTTCCTTTTCCATGGGTTCCCGGATGCTCTCCATGGACTCCGTGGAGTAGCCCATGGTCTTGATCTGGTTCTCCACCGGCTTCACCTGAGAGATGTTCTGCACCTTTACCAGGACAGAGTCGTAGGCCGGCATCTTCTTGCCGTTGCCCAGGGCCTTGGTCAGCAGCCCGCGCAGGTCCGAAAGGCTCATGATCACCCCCTCGGAGGTCTCCGCCCCCTTGGAGTAGTCCTCCTTCACCACGCCCACGGGGCGCAGCTGGGCGGTGATTTTGCCGTTTGCCGTCTCCGCCTCCAGGGTGATGGGGCCGCTGAGTGGGTCAAAATAGGGCGGCGGCGGATCCTTATCCTTTCCGCTCTCGTCCCACATGCCGCTCCAGCGGTCCACCATGTTGCTGCCGTCAGGGCGCAGGGTGTCCCGGAAGCTGTACGCCAGATACTGTCCCACCAGCACGTCGCCGCTCTTCTGCGCCCGGTCGCCGGAGAGGACCTGATAGCCCATCTTCTCCATCTCGGCGGTGTCCAGTCCCACCAGCGCCGACCAGTCGGCCACATAGCGGCCGCCGATCCCGGTCACCAGCCGGATGGACTCCACCTCCAGAGACTGCTTGGGCGTCACGGACTCCACCCCCTCCAGGGTCCGCAGGCGGCGCACCAGGGCGTCGTCCAGCTTCAGCTTGCCCCGGCCGCCCTGGGGAGCGTTGACGGTAACGATGGTCAGATCACCCATCTCCGCCAGCAGCTTTTCCTGGGACTGCTTCATGCCGATGCCCAGGGACACCATGATGACGATGGAGCAGCAGCCGATGAGCACGCCCAGCACCGTGAGGAAGGTGCGGGACTTGCGGCGCATGAGATTTTGCAGGCATATACGCAGCAGATCATTTTGTTTCAACGCTCACGCCTCCTCACTGCCCGGCGTCTGGTCCCAGTCCTCCCAGCTGCCGTCGGTCACGGCCTCCGCCTTCTTTTTCCGCTTGCGCAGCCACAGAGCCCCACCGCCGGCTCCGGCGCCGGCGATCACCAGGACCACCGCCAGCCAGGGGAAGCCGCCGCCTTGCTCCGGCTCTTCAAAATCCGTCTCCTCCACCATGGGCGGCTCCTCGGCCTTGAGCGTGACGGGGAACTCCCGGGTCACCAGCTGCTGGTCCGCATTTTCATAGGAGATCTTCAGCGTCAGAGGGATCTCCCCTTCCTGGTTCGGCGTCAGGGCAAAGCCGATGTTGCCGCTGCCGCCGGCGATGATGTTGCCCAGGTACTGGGTCCGGGCGGGGGTGTCCACTCCGTCGCCCTCCACCACGGCCTCCACGTTGGAGATGTCGCCCCGGCCCTTGTTCACATAGGCCAGGGTGAGGGCCGTCTCCTCGCCCACCGTCACCGTCTCCGGCACGGCGGGGGCGTTGATCTGGAAGCGGTCGGGCTGATAGACCGGAACGGAGATCCGGATGTCCGTATTGGCCTGGGTTCGCTTGTCACCGGATACGTACTCATATTTGAAGCCCACCGTGATGCTCTGGGCGCCGCTCTTGCTGGTGGGCACCACCCGCATGGGCACCTCCTGGGTCTGGCTGCCTCCGGCGGACAAGGCGGGGTAGTAGAAGGTGTTGGTGCTGTTGTTCATGGTGAAGCTCTCGCCGCCGTCCACGGTGACCACCACATTCTCAATGCCCATCTTGCCGGTGTTGACGAAGGTGAAGCCCAGGGGGAAGGCGCTGCCCGTGGCCACGGAGCTCTCGCCGTAGGTAAAGCTGCGGATGACAATATTGGGCGTGGGGGCGTCCGCCTTGGAGGGGACGTCCACGGGGACGTTGATCTTGTCCGACACGGATGCCTGCGCCAGAGCGGTGCCGTTGTCATAGGCGAATTTCAGCTCTGTGCTGACAGTCTGATTGGCGGAGGCCACATCCTTTGCAGCTTGCAGCTTCAGCGTCACAGTACCGGCGGCGCCGGGAGCGATATCCTCCATCAGGAAGGTGGAGACGTCGTTCTTCAGCACCAGCGCCTCTGAGGGCGTCACGGAGAGCACCGGAGAGACCAGCCGTGCCTCGCTGGTATTGGCAAAGGACAGGGTGATCTCCCGGATCTCCCCCGGCGACATGGGCGTATCCATGGCGGAGCGGGTCGTCACCACCACCGGCTGGGGCACGCTCTCCCGGGCCAGGGCGGGAATGGAGATCTTGTCGTTGGCAGCGGCCTGGACCATGGAGATGTTGTTGTGGTAGTTGTACTTCAGCTCCACCCCCAGCGTCTGGTTGGGTGAGGCGATGACGCTGGCGGCCTTTATCCGCACCTTGAGGCTGACACTCTTCTTGCTGGGGATATCATTCAGGGGGAAGGAGGAGGCGCCGCCCACAATGCTCAGCCCCTCCGAGGGGGTAAAGGAGGCCACCGGAGAGCGCATCCGGGGACCGCTGAGGTTGCGGAAATACACCGTCAGCTCCACCTCCTGGCCAGGGCGCAGGGGCTGCTCCAGCTCGCTCCGGGAGATCACCACCATGGGTGCCGGAGAGGCCTCCGGAGTCTCAGGTGCGGGCGGTGCCACCGGCTGGGGCGCCTCGTAGACCACCGCCTCGGTGATGGTGGTCTCCATGGTCTGATAGGTGTCCGGCTGACCGGCGCTGCCCACCTGGAACCGCAGGGCCTGGCCCACGCCCTTGTACTGGACGCCCGTCAGCAGCACCTCATAGACCAGGGGCATGCCGTCCGGGGAGGTTTTGCGGACGGTCACGGTGCCGCCGGTGAAGCTGTCGTCCAGCTTGGCGATGTCCAGGCTCTGGAGATTGCCCTGGCCGCTGCCGTCGCTGATGTCCTTGACGGACACAGCGATGTTCACCGTGGAGCCCTTGGTGATGGCGCCCACCGGCCTGCCGCCGGCATCGGTGACGGTGTAGCCTGTGATGTACAGGCTGCCGCCGGCGGCGGAGGCCATGGGGACCAGGGTGGCCGCCAGGACCACCAGCAGCAACAGCGCGCAGCCGCGGATAAGCAGATTACGTTTCATGGCGGGGATTCTCCTTTTGATTTCGTTGATTGCTGACGATCTCGCCGTCGATGAGGGTGACGATCCGGTCGGCGTAGGACGCCATCTCCGGATCGTGGGTCACCAGGATGATGGTCTGGTGATAGTTGCGGGCAAAGGTGCAGATCATCTCCATGATCTCCACGGTGGTCTTGGAGTCCAGGTTGCCGGTCGGCTCGTCGGCAAAGACCACGTCCGGCCGGGCGATGAAGGCCCGGGCGATGCCCGCCCGCTGCTGCTGGCCGCCGGACATCTGCCGGGGGAAGTGGTCCAGCCGGTGGCTCAGGCCCACCCGCTTCAAAAGGGCCCGGGCCGCCTCCTCCCGGTCCCGCCGGGGCACGCCCCGGAACAGCAGCGGCATGGCCACGTTCTCCGTGGCGGTGAGGTTGGGCAGCAGATTGTAGGATTGGAACACAAAGCCCAGGTGCTTCTGGCGGAAGGATGCCAGCTGGTTCTCATCCAGCCGGGAGATGGGCACGCCGCCGATGCGCACCTCGCCCCGGGTGGGCTTCTCCATCCCGGCCAGCTGGTTGAGCAGCGTGCTCTTTCCGGAGCCGGAGGTGCCGAAGATACAGCAGATCTCCCCCCGGAAAACCTGGAGATTGATGCGCTTGAGCGCCACCACCGTCTCGTCGCCGATGGGGTATTCCTTGCGGACGTCCCGCACCTCGATGATGGGACGGCTCCGCGGATCAGGCTGGTTCATGGGTCAGCCCCCTTTCTGCGGTGTATCATACCGCCCCAGTCTTTACCGCCCCTTTGCGTTTCCTTAAGATTTGCAAAGAAAGCAAAAAATCCCCCGGACCGCACAGGTCCGGGGGATCCCCATTTCCGATCTCTTATTCGGCTGTCTCTTCTCTCCGGGGCGGTGCCGGGGACGGGTCCAGGGGCAGGCGCAGCAAAAACTCCGTGCTGCGGCCGGGGCCCGGCCGGGGCGAGAGGACGATGGTGCCGCCGTGCTTTTCCACGATCCGCCGGGTGATGGACAGCCCCAGGCCGCTGCCCTTGCCGGAGCGGGCCTCGCTGCCCACCACGAAGGGCTCGAACAGCCGGGCGGCCTGCTCCGGGGGGATGCCGGCGCCGTTGTCCGCCACCCGCACCAGAGCCTGGGCCCCCTCCCGCTCCACATCGAAGAACAGCACGGTCCCCAGGCGGTTGTGGCGCAGGGCGTTGGTGAGGAGGTTGTCCAGCACCCGGGTGAACTGGAGCCGGTCCAGCCGGCAAAAGAGGGGCCGCTCCGGGATGGCCACCTCCAGGGAGAAGCCCGCCAGGTCGATCTCGCCGTATTTTTTCGCCAGATACGCCCGCAGAAACTCGCACAGGTCCGTCCGCTCCCGGTGGAGCACAAAGGCCGGGTGCTCCACCTTGCTGTACTCGTGGAAAGCCTCCACCAGTTCCGTCAGGGTCTCCGCCCGGGCCCGGATGGCCCGGAGATACCGCTCCCGCTCCTGAGGCGGCACCGTGCCGTCGCAGATGGCGTCCACGTACCCGGCAATGACGGTGACAGGGGTCTTGATATCGTGGGAGATATCGGCGATGAGCTTCTGGCGGCCCTGGTCCAGGCGGCGCCGCTCCGCCTCGCTCTCGTCCAGGCGGTCGGCAAAGCGGTCGAAGCTCTCGGCGATGCGCCGGATCTCCCAGGTGCCGCCGCACTCGCCCACCCGGACCGACCGTCCCTCCGCCTGGGCCTCCACGGCGTCGTTGAGCCGCCGCAGGGGCCTGCCGATCTTGCGGCTCAGCCACCACAAAAAGGCCCCTGCCCCCAGCAGGTACAGCGGCACACACAAAAGCCAGATCCGCCAGGACTCCCGGTAGTGGCGCAGGTCCTCCTCCGGCGTCAAAAGCCGCTCCCGCAGCAGCAGCGTCTCCTCCCCCCGGGCGGAGGAGATCTCCTGGCGCACCAAGCGGGTGCCGGGAAAGCGGGTGCCGGTGAGATACTGGTACTCCCGGCGGGTATAGCCTGTGCGGCCGTCGGAAAAGCCGCCGTAGGTCACCTGGTAGTCCCCATCCAGGGCCATGAGCTCCGCGGGCGCGGTCTCGCTGCCGTCATAGCGCTGGCGGATGAGCAGATAGCCCGACGCGCCGTCGGGGCTCTGCCGGGGGAACACCGTCGTGGACACGTCGTCGCCGTAAAGGGGCACGCAGTCCAGTTCTCCGGCGGTACAGATCGGATCGAAGCCGTCGCCGGAGGCGTAGCGCAGCCGCCCCGCCTGGTCATAGACGGCAAATTCCCCGCCGCCTTTGGCAAGGGACCGGGCCGCCCGGCCGTAGTCTCCGCTCTCCAGAGCCGGGTCCGTCAAAAGCCTGTCCCAGTCCACCGGGCGGTAGAGGTCCGTCAGCCACGCGTCCCACAGGCAGAACACCCCCGCCGCGATGGCCAGCAGCGTCAGCGTAAAGAGCAGATACGTCCGGGCCAGCAGCGCGAAGAGGCTGCCGGAGCGTCGTTTATTTTTCAATCTTATACCCCAATCCTCTCACCGTGATGATGTAGCGGGGATTTTTGGGATCCTCCCCGATCTTCTCCCGCAGCTTGGAGATGTGAACCATCATCGTGTTGTCGTCTCCCTCGAAATAGGGGCCCACCGCCCCCTCGTACAGCTGGACCTTGGTGAAGATCCGCCCCGGGGCCCGCATGAGCAGGGCCAGGATCTTGTACTCCATGGGCGTCAGGGGGATGGGCGTACCGCCCCGGGTCAGCTGGAACGAGGCGGTGTCCAGGGCCAGATCCCCCACCCGCAGCACGTCGCCCCCCGTCCGGGCGGCCCGGCGCAGCTGGGCCCGGACCCGGGCCACGATCTCCACCGGGTTGAAGGGCTTTGCGATGTAGTCGTCGGCACCCAGGTTCAGACCCAGGATCTTGTCGTTGTCCTGGCTCTTGGCGGAGAGGATCAAAATGGGCACGTCGCTGTAAGCCCGCAGGGCCCGGGTCAGCTCAAAGCCGTTCATCCCCGGCATCATCACATCCAGAATGGCCATGTCCGGCGGCTCGGCCCTGGCCAGGTCCAGAGCGGCGGCGCCGTCGGCGGCCTCTGCCACCCGGAAGCCCTCCCCCTCCAGATAGAGCCGAAGCAGGCTGCGGATGTCGGCGTCATCCTCCGCAATCAGGATCAACGGAGCCATGGCGGTATCCTCCTTTATCAGTGGTCCTTTGATTGTATCAGACTTTTTCCCGCCGGTAAACCACCTTTGTCCACGGCAGGAAAAAACCGTGCGCCCGCAAGCGGGCGCACAGTGGGTCACGGCAGATACCGCTGCAGCAGGCGCAGCAGCTCCCGCATGTCCAGGGGCTTTGCGATATGGGCGTCCATACCGCACTCCAGGCACCGGTGGATGTCCTCGGAGAAGGCGTCGGCGGTCATGGCGATGATGGGAATGGTCCGGGCGTCCGGCCGGTCAAGGGCACGGATGGCCCGGGTGGCGTCGTAGCCGTTCATCACCGGCATCCGCAGATCCATTAGGATCAGGTCGTAGGTCCCGACCTCAGCGGATTCGAACAGCTCCACGCACTTTTGGCCGTTCTCCGCCCAGTCCAGCCGGAAGCCCTGGGCGGTGAGCAGCTCGTTCGCGATCTCCCAGTTGAGCTCGTTGTCCTCCGCCAGCAGGATGCGGACGCCGGAAAAGTCCCGGCCAGTCTCCTGGGGCTCCTCCGGCCGGGCCGCCTCGTCCCCGGCAAAGCGCAGCAGGCCGTGGTACAGGGTGGACCTGAACAGCGGCTTGGACAAAAAGCCGCTGATGCCGGCCTGACGGGCCTGGTCCTCAATGTCGCTCCAGTCGTAGGCGGAGATCAGCAGGATGGGCACATGGTCCCCGATGGCTGCCCGCAGGCGCCGGGCCGTCTCGATGCCGTCCATGCCCGGGATCTTCCAGTCCAGCAGGATCACCTGGTAATCCCGGCCCTGGCGGTGCCGCTCCCGGGCCATGTCGATGGCCTGCGGTCCGCTGAGCGCCCACTCCGCCCGGACGCCCATGTCCCGGAGGGAGTCGGCGGCGGAGCGGCACAGCTGCTCGTCGTCGTCCACCACCAGCATCTCCCGGTCGGGCAGGCGCATGGTTTCGTCATCCTCGGGAGCGGCCTCCAGATCCAGCGTCACATGGAACTCGCTGCCCTCGCCCCGCCGGCTGGCCACGGCGATGGTGCCCTGCATCTCATCCACAATGTATTTGGTGATGGCCATGCCCAGACCGGTGCCCTCGGTGCGCTGGACGCGGGTGCTGTCCTCCCGGGCGAAGGACTCGAAGATCTTTTTCTGGAATTCCTCCGACATGCCGATGCCGGTGTCCCGGACGATGAAGTGGGTCCGGACGAAGCCCTCGCCCCGGGGGGAATCCTCCTGAGAGACCGTCACGGTGATGCTGCCCTCCTCGGGGGTGAACTTCATGGCGTTGGACAGCAGGTTCAGCAGCACCTGGTTCAGCCGTACGCTGTCGCAGTACAGGTTCTCCCGCCGGATGTTCTGGATAAACACGTCGAACAGCTGCCGCTTGGCCTTTACCTGGGGCTGGATGATGCTGACGATGCTCTCCATGGTCTCCCGCAGGCAGATGACGTCCACGTTCAGCGTCAGCTTGCCGCTTTCAATCTTGGACATATCCAGAACGTCGTTGATCAGGCCCAGCAGGTGCTGGCTGGACAGAGAGATCTTCCGCAGACAGGAGGCCACCCGGTCGGGGTTGTCCATATTGGCCGCGGCGATGGCGGTCATGCCCACGATGGCGTTCATGGGAGTGCGGATGTCGTGGCTCATATTGGAGAGGAACTCGCTCTTGGCCCGGTTGGCCCGCTCGGCCTCCCGCTGGGCCTTTTCCACGGCCGCCAGCTGGCGCCGGGACATGCGCAGATACAGGAAGAACACCACCAGCGTAGCCGCCAGCAGGATCCCGCATCCGGCCAGCATGGTGGCCGCCCGGTCACTGCCCAGGTCCGACACCACCTCGTCCAGCGCGCCGTAGGGCATCACTGTGACCAGATACCACTCGGAGTTGGACAGCGGAGAGCAGTAGACATGCCGCTGTTGGCCGTCCAGCGACATGGCCATGCTGAAAAATCCTCCCTGAGCCAGGCTCCCGCGCATCTCGGAGACCACCTGTTCCGGGCTCTTTCCGGCAAATTCTCCCCGCGCCAGCAGCCAGTCGTAATAGTTGTCCGTATCCACCCGGGAATTCTTCACCACAAAGCGGCCGCTTCTCTCAATGATGTGGGAGAACACCAGCGTCTCGTCCTCGTCCAGTGACAGCGCCAGGTTGACCGACTCCACGGGCACACCGACCAGCAGGGCAGTGTACCGGCTGCCGTCCCGCATGGGATATCCCTCCGATACCGGATAACCCACCGACACGCCCAGCAGCAGCACGCCCTGGCCGGCGGCGGTGTCGCCCAGGACGACTTTCGGCTCCGCCTGGTTCAGGGAATCCAGAAAGCGGTCCTCCTCCCGGATCGTCACCGGCTCGCCGTACAGGATATCCGCCTGGCCGTCGGTGTTGTACAGGGCCAGGTAGGTAAACCCTCTGGCTCTCCCCTTTTCCGTCAAGGTCTGCACGGTGTCCTCATCCATCGTCTGCACCGTCTCGGGCGGCACGGCCAGGATGAGTCCCTCCACCTGGGACATCTGCATTTCCACCAGCGAGTCAAAGTGCCGCCGCAGCTGGGTGTTGATCTCCTCCATATAGATATTCGCCACCCGGGTGATCGTCTCGTTGCTCTTTTGCACCATGGTCTGATTAAGCCACGCGAACACCGCCACGCACAGCGCGGCCAGGACCGCCAGACTGACCCACAAAAAGCGGATGGTCTTTCTCTTCATCACGCCATACCCTCCCGCCAGGGACCTCCCCCTGATTTCGCTGATTTTTATTATACTCCCTTCCGGCAGGAAATGGTAGCCGTTATCGCTCCGGCGGATGTTAAAAAACAGCCGCGCCTTTCCGGCACGGCTGTTTCGCGCCCTCCCCTTCACTGAAAGCGGAAGCTGCGTCTTTGCAGGGAGTACAGATAGCCCATAAAAAAGGCGTGGTTCCAGAAGCGCCGGGGAAAATACCCCTCCGCCGGATGAAAGGACGCGATCCGCGCCTCCTCGCTGACCCAGACCACATGGGCCGTCTGTTCCGCTCCGGCGATGGTTTCCATGGCAGTGTCTTCCCCCTGTTTCCGCCGTCCGGTCTCATGGCTTATAGAGGTCAGCCCCCGCCGCCTCCATGGCCTGCCGGGCCGTCTCCGCCCGGTCGAAGTACAAAATCCCGCAGGGGGCCAGCGTCCCCGTGTGGATCTGGACGTGGAACACCTCCGTCTCAGAGAGCTGGATCGCCACGGAAAGCTTCCCGTCATAGCGGTACACCTCTGCCGGGGCCTGGGCGGCGTCCACGCCGTAGACCTCCTTCAGGAAGGCCCGGACCTGCCCGGCCGCCTCCTCCGGGCCGGGCAGTTCCGGCTCCTCCCAGCCTCCCGGCGGCACCCGCACAAACGCATACAGGGTCTTTGGATAGGGCAGATCCCGGTCGATCTCCACCACGTAGCTGTCGCGGTCCGTGTAGGTGATGTTCCAGAAGCCGTCGCGGACCTGGATGTCAGGCTGCACCCCCGCCGCGGCAAAATCGAAGGCCCGGGCCAGCAGCATCTCCGCCGCCGACTGGGGATCGCTCAGGTCCGGCATCCCACTGATCTTCTCCGTCCCGGCGGGGATCCAATAGCTCAGTTGGCACTGGTATTCCTCGCTCCAGATGGAGCCATTCGCCCCCGGCAGCGTGGAACAGGTCACATCCTCCGCGGACAGACCGCCGGACAAAAGCCCCTTGCTCAGGTACAGCAGCTGCTGAGCGGAGAGGTCCGTGGTCACGCTCTCAGCCGCCAAGGCCGTCAAGGCCGTGATCTGTTCCAGAGAGCATCCGCAGACCGCCTCCGCCAGGGCCCCGATGGCCTGCTGCTGGGTTTGGATCCGGTCCAGATCCCCCTGGGGATAGCTCTCGCTGAGATCGTTCCCCAGCCGGTAGCGCAGAAGCCCCACGAACTGCTCTCCGTCCAGGTGCCGGGTGCCCTCCGTCAGGTGGATGGACAGCCCCTGGGCCGGGTCGTCGTAGTCCATATCCCGGGGAACGGCGCAGGTCACGCCGCCCACGGCGTCCACCAGGCCGGCCAGGGCCTCCGCGCCGACGATTACCGTGGCGTCCACACGGGTACCGGTCAGCTGGGAGACCAGCTCCGCCGCCGTCTCCAGAGGCGTGTCGGAGGAAAAGGCGCCTCTGCCGGGCGTCTTGGCCGTCCCCTCCGCCTGGGCGAAGTAGGTATCCCGCGGGATACTCAGGACATCCAGGGCAGGCCGGTCATAGTCGCATGTCACCAGCAGCACCGCGTCGCAGCTCAGCTGCGGCGTATTCTGCGCAGTGCCCAGGATCAGGATGTGTTGGATCTCCCGGTCTGTTCCGATGCTCTCCGCCGTGTCCGCGGGGACCTCCGCTCCGCCGAAGCAGCCGGTGAGCACCACCGCGCCGCAGACCGCCAGGCCCGCCAGCGCCGTCCAGACCCGGCCGCTGCGCCTGCCGGGGCGCAGGATGCTCTCCAGCCGGTCCCGCAGGGCCCTGGCATCATTAGAGATGTACGTGGAGGCTGCCGGTCCCCGGATGGACCCGGCTGCATCCAGCAGCACCGCGCCGTAAGCCCGGCGCTCCGCGGCCCCCGCCGCGGCCACCACCCGCTCGTCGCACAGCCGCTCCAGATCCCGCTCCGCCTCCCGGCGCAGCAGCCATGCAGCAGGGTTGAACCAGTGGATGGCATTTGCCGTCAGATACAGCAGCTTGCGCCAGATATCCCGGCTCTTCCGGTGGCACAGCTCATGGCGGAACAGGTAGCCCAGCGTCTCCGCCTCATACGTCCGCTCTGGCAGCAACAGCCTGGGCCGCAGCGCCCCCGCCAGCACCGGGGTCTCCACGGCGGCGCAGCGCAGCAGCGGCGGATGGGGCACCTCGGGCAGCACCGACCGGTACAGCGCCAGTACCGCTTCCTCCTCCACCGGGCGGGCCCAACGGCGGACCCGGCGGCGGAAAAGGAACTCTCCCCCGGCCTGCCACAGCACAAAGGCGGCGGCCCCCGCCCCCCAGATCCACTGGGCGGCTGTTTCCGGCGTCACGGACGGCAGCCGGGCGGAGCTTTCCCCCTCCTCCGGCGCAGCGGCCTGCGGGGCCGGTGCCGCAGCGGTCTGGGGGACGCTCTCCGCCGTCTCTCCCCCCGTCTCTCCCGCAGACTGCGGCGCGGCGGCCTGACCGCGGTAGGCCTCTTCCGCCGGAGCCGAAACGGCGGCGGGCAAGGCGATGCGGTAGGCCTGAGGCGGCCGCAGAAAGGGTCCCGCCAGCAGCAAAATCGCCAGCAGCAGCCACAGCCGGTTCCTTCCCCCGGCGGAAAAGCGCCGGTACCACGGCCGGGCCGCGGCGGCCAGCGCACAGGCGGCCGCCCCCACCACCAGGGACGTCCGCAGCAGATCGATGACAAAGGACTCCATCATGTTCCGCCCTCCCATTCCTCCAAAAAGCGCTTGAGCTCCGCCATGTCCGCATCGTCAATGGACTTTCCTGCGTACAGCGACGCCACCAGACCGGTCACGGAGTTGCCGTAGAGCTTTTCCAGCACCGTGCGGCCCTCCTGCTGCTGATAGGTCTCCTCCGGGATCAGCGCCCGGTACAGATTGTTCCGCCCCTGCTTTTCGCACAGGAGAAACCCCTTGTCACAAAGGCGCTTCAGAACCGTCATCAGCGTAGCCAGCGCCCAGTCCCGCCGGCCCCGGAGGGCCGCGCGCACCTCGCTGGCGCTGACCGGTCCCTCCGCCCGCCACACTGCCTGCATGATCTCCAGTTCGGCATCTCCCAGCCGTTTGATCTCCTGCTCCATCAGCCTGCCTCCTTTTTATACGCTCGTATAATTTGATTTTATTATACGGCTGTATAATTTCTTTGTCAAGTGTCTTTTCGCACCGGCAGGCGGTCATGACGGATCCTTTCAACTCTCCGCTGATTTTGAAAGAGCGGAAGCCGGGCACATCGGAGGGCAAAAAGACGTTCTCCGCCTCCACCTTGCCGGAGCGGCATGCATGCGTTCGGCGATGGCACTCCCGCCCTGGCAGAAAACCGTCTCAAAATGTCCAGGCGCCCCCGCAAGCGGAATGGCCCGCATTTTTTCCGCCCAGGACTCCTCCAGTTCAAACTGGCAGATCCGTACGCCCGGCATACTGCCGCTCCAGCGGATCAAACCGTGTCCTCCGTTTGTCAAAAATTTACTCACCATATTGCTCTCCCAATCGTCAATATCAGAACTTACCTGCCTTTATGCTGGAGCTGGTGGCATATAGTTAGCTAAAGCCAGCTATATGATGCTACGTTGTCCGGCAAATTGCAGGCCCGGAATCCGAAAAATTGGCCGGCACGGACCCGCACAGGATTTGCGCCGGTCACCCCTTGCATATTGCCGGACAGCGTGCTACAATCCGCATATGGTTAGTTTAAACTAACACCATTGCATATCATCCGCAGCCGCCCCGTGTTCCCGCTGGATGCCGGCCGGGGACCCTGCGGGGAACAGCGGAAGTTCAATCCACACAAACGAGGAGGGTCAAGCGATCATGCACAATTTCTTTGAACACACCCGAAACCCGCAGGGCCTGGGCGGAAAAATCATGGTGTCCATGATGAACCGGGGCCATGCCTCCGTGGCCCGCTGGGGCATGCAGCACCTGGAGTTAAAGGACGGCAGCCTGGTGCTGGATGCAGGCTGCGGAGGCGGCGCCAACATGGCCGCCATGCGGAAGCGTTTTTCCGGCGGGCTGGTCATTGGGCTGGACCACTCCCCTGTAAGCGCAGCCAAAGCAGAAAAGGTCAACCGCCGGGCCGTGGCCGCTGGCCTTTGCCGGGTCACGGTGGGAGACGTGGCGTCTCTTCCCCTTCCCGACAGCACCTTCGATCTGGTCACCGCCTTTGAGACCGTCTATTTCTGGCCGGAGCCGGAGCAGAGCTTCCGCCAGATGCTTCGGGTCCTGAAACCGGGCGGCTGCTTTCTGATTTGCAATGAAGCCGACGGCTCCGATCCCGCTCAGGAAAAATGGTGTGCCATCATCAAAGGCATGAAGATTTACACCGCAGGGCAGCTGGAGCGCTTTCTGCGATCCGCGGGGTTCTGCCAGGTACGCACAGACCGCGTCTCCCGGCGCAACTGGCTCTGCGTGACCGCGAAAAAGCCTTGGCAGACGCCTGGCTGACACATTCCTGCGCACAGCAGGTCAGGCGGCGCACATCCAACAGCAGCAAAAGGAAACAGGCCCGGGCCGGCCCCTCTTGTTGCCGGTTCCGGAAGCTCGGCAGCGTTTCTGCCCGCAGGAGACACGCTCCCCATGCCCCGGATGCCGCAGTGCCGGGCTTGATCTCCCTATGCGATCACAACCCGCACATTCATCTTCTCCGCCTCTTTTACATAGGATTCCTCAATTTCGTTATCCGTAATAATGCTGTAAATCTCATCCGCCGAACAGACCATGAACAGGTCCTTGCTGCCGAACTTGCTGCTGTCCGCCAGCACAAAGGTGCGGTCCGCGCAGGCCAGCATCTCCCGCTTCACTTCCAGCTGCGGGGCGCCTGCCGCTGTAAGTCCCACCTTCAGGTTGATGCCGTTGATGCCGATAAACGCCTTGTTGACATGGTATCTGCGCACCTGGGCCGCCGTGATCCCGTCCAGCATGTTGGGAGACTCGGAGAACACCTTTCCCCCCAGCACAAAGAGCGTCACATGATCGCAGGAGACCAGCATGGCAGCCGCGCAAAGGGAATTGGTGATGACAGACACCTGCTTTTCCGGACCCTTCTGGATACATTCCGCAAGGTACAGGCAGGTCGTGGAATCGCCCAGCATGATGGTGTCCCTGTCCTCGATATATGTGTATGCCTTCTGGGCGATGGCCCGCTTTTGCGCGGCTCGCTCATAGTAGAGGCCCGGCCGGAAGGAAACGGAGATCCCGGCGGATCTGCGGATGGCTCCGCCGTAAGTCCGCTTCAGCCGTCCCTCCTCATCAAGGCGCTTGATATCCCCCCGGATCGTCACTTCCGAGCACTGCAGCAGCCTGCTCAGATCCGTGACCCGAACTTCCCCCGTATTCTCCAGTTCTCTGAGAATCGTTCTCAATCTTTCTTCCCGTTTCATATCGATCTTTCCTGTTCCTGGTTGATGTCCCGCGCCAATCCCCGCCGGAGGCAGTCCGGCCCCATGCAGCCGCAGAATCACGCTGCCGGCGGCCGGCCTCAAACGCTCAGCTGGGCCTTCTTCACCGGATCGGAGGCCCCGGTCCCGTTGGACGGGGATCCCGCCATCGCCCCGCACAGCGGCGCACGGAGAGCAGGCGTCTTTTCACCCGATCCTCCTGCCCGCTGCAGGGGCTCGGGTGCCGGACATGCACCTGCCGCAAATACCGGAAGCTGGGTCAATTTTATCAGGTTTCCCCGCCGTTTGCAAATGGTTTTCCCGAGCACGGTCCCTTTCCGGCCCCGCGGACCTCCCCTGCTTTCGGTGACTCAGGCAGCCCCGAATCAGGCGAAAGCCGTTCCCGCTTATACAAGGCGGCCTTGCTCTGGGCACCGGCATCAATCTGGTCAATGTGGTCAAGGGCGGCATCTCCGGCATCGTCCTGGGCCTCACCACGGTGTTCATCGGCGGCGCGTTCATCTGCCTGTGCGACCGCTTTATCAGCCGCCGTCCCGGGTATGCGGCCTGGGGCGTGGCGACCACGGCCGGCAACGCCGTAGCCGTCCCGGCGGCCATCGCGGTGGTGGATCCCTCTCTGGCGGCTGTTGCCGAGACGGCGACGGTCCAGGTGGCCGCGTCTGTGGTGGTCAGCTGCATCCTGGCTCCCCTGATGACCAGCTGGTGGGCAAAGAAGTTCGGCTGCCCGCAGTACCCGCTGGAAGGGCAGAAGTTTGACTGAGCCAGTCATCGGTATTCTCTAGAGAACAAGAGGGTTTCCAATGAAAATTGTAATGGCTTGCGACCCCAATGCCGCCGCATTCAAGCAGGAAATGATGGAATTCGTCAGGGAATTGGGCCATGAGGTGACGGATTTCGGCAGCGACGATCCCATCTATGCCAACGTCGCCATCCGGGCGGCGGAGGCTGTGGCGGCGAGGGAATTTGACCGTGGTATCCTGTTCTGCGGCACCGGCATCGGCGTCATGCTGGCGGCCAACAAGGTCAAGGGCGCCTATGCGGCAAACGTACTGAACGTCTATTCCGCCAAGCGGGCGTGCCTGTCCAACAACTGCAACATCATCACGCTGGGCAGTCAGGTCACGGGCAATATGCTGGCAAAGGAACTGATCGCCGCGTACCTGAGTTGCACGTACGAGTACAACGAGCGCTCCGGCAAAAAGGTGGACGCGATCGTGGATTACGAAAACCGCCACACCTGCTGAATACATCAAAAGAGGGGGGCATCCATACGGATGTCCTCCTCTTTTGCAAGGGGCGATTAAAATCGATATTTTCCATAATTGAGTCAGCAGCAGGAGAACTGGCAAACCGGCCTTCTGGCCGGCGGCGCATTTGCGCCGTACGAGCGTTTTGCCGCAGGCAAAACCTCGGCGCAGGGCGAATTCACCGCGCAGCCGTTGGCGGCTTTGCCGCCTTACGGATGCGGTGTGCCCCTTGCGGGTGCTTCGCCCGAGCATTCCAATCACCGGAGGGTGGAGCCGCCCTTTGGGCGGCGGAACCCCAAAAAAGAAAGGCATCTGCTTTCAGCAGATGCCTTTCTTTTTTGGTGCAGTTGAGCAATCCAAATCCGAACCTGTTTCCTGATCGGCCAATGCGGTTTTGAGGTCATCAAAAGTGATGGTCGTTGTCCCTTCCTTGTAGTTGAAGGTTACTACCATTTTGTCATCGTACAGGAAAATAGCGTTGATAAAAGTGTCAATCAGCATCTTACGGTGGGACTTTTGCCGTACATCCAGTTTGCGGAAGCGTTGGAGCCAGAAGGTCATAAACTCGGCGCTGACCTTGGGCTTTGCCAACTTTTCGCAGGCAATCTTGGTTTCCAACTCCTCTTTTGTGGCCTCCAGCTCTTCCAGACGGCTTTTCGTAGACTTGGTCAAGATACCCTGCTGGATGGCGTTCAAGAGGTTTTGAATGGCTGTATCCGCCTCCCGCAGCTGCTGTTCATAGAGCGGCAGATTGACATTCTCTCTGTCCTGCAAGTCCATCAGCATGGACACGATGGCCTCAATCGCCGTATCGTCCATCACCATTCTCATGGTTTCGCTGACCACCAAATCCTCGATCCACTCTTTGCGGACAGACTTTTTATGGCACTCGGTGCGCTTCTTTTTCACGGATACGCACTTGTAATAGTGGTGGACATTCCCCGTGTGGCTGGTACCGCTCTCGCCGCAGAGGTAGGCCCCGCAATAGCCGCAGAACAGCTTGGTTGTCAGCAGATAATCATCCTCGGCCTTGTGGCGGGCCGGGGCTTTCTTGTTCTTTGCCAGTTTCTCTTGCACCCGGTCAAAGAGGTCTTGGGGGACAATGGCGGGAATACCGTCCGGCACCACAATGTCCCGGTAGGTATATTCTCCGATATAGCGGCGATTGTTCAAAAGGTGCTGTACGCTGTTGTAGGTCATCTTCTGGCCTCGTGTGTTCTTTACGCCCTGCTCATTGAGCCAGTCCCGGATTTGGGTCATGGTGGCCCCCTCGTCGTAACGCTGAAATGCCTCCCGGACAAAGGGAGCGGTAAGCGGGTCAAGCTGGAAGCACTGGTCGCTGTCAATCAGATAGCCAATAGGGCGGGTGCCGCCGTTATACTTGGATTTTAAGGCGTTCTCCGTCATGCCCCGGACTACCTTTTCGGACAGGTCGGCGGAGTAGTATTCGGCGTACCCCTCCAGCACGCTTTCCAGAATGATACCCTCGGCCCCGTCGGAAATGACCTCGGTAGCGGACACTACCTTGACCCCGTTCTTTTTCAGTGTGGCCTTGTACCGGGCGCTGTCGTAGCGGTTGCGGGCAAACCTGTCCAGTTTCCAGACGATAATCATATCGAACAGGCGCTTGCCGCTGTCCTTAATCATGTTCTGAAATTCCGGGCGGTTGTCCGTCTTGGCGGAAAAGGCCCGGTCAATGTAGTGGCGCAGGATGGTAATACCGTTCTTCTCGGCAAAGGCAGTACATTCCCGTATTTGCCCCTCGATACTTTCTTCTCGCTGATTGTCGGAGGAATAGCGGGCATAGATTACAGCTTTCATGTTCTCACCTCACCGTCTGTTAAAATGCTCATCATTTGGCTTGCCTGTACGATCCGCTCAAAGGCTTCTCTCTGCGAACAGGTTAGATTTGCGTGCATAGAGGGGTTCCGATAAGCAGTAAAAACGCCCTCAAAGATAGACTTAACGCCTTTACGAAAATTGGCTCCGCTTATTTCTGATGTATCGCAAAACTGATAAAAACCATTATCTGACAGTAACGCACCAATTAAACCCGCTGCATCTTTAGGAGTAGGAGAGTTTGGTTTTCCTTCCTTAAACAACTCGCGCATTCGAGTTTCAACTTCTTTAATGGCACTTTCAGAAGCGGCAGCAAAATGGCCGTCGCAAAATAGTTCCTTTGAAACTTCGATGATTCGTGGGTGAATGTCCTGCCAAAAACGCATATCGACAGGTTCACGAACCAGGTGCTGTACGATAATAAATAATTCCCCAAAAGCTGCGACATTTAGCGCCATCAATCCATAGTTGAAAGGATCGGGTCTGAATAGATTATCGCCTATTCCAGGGAGCGTTTGGCTGTAAAACGGGTACTCGTGTTTGATTTTTTCTGCGACTTCTCGCAGATCAGTTTGCATTTTTTGACAATCATTCAAAAGAAAAGTTGGAGATATACCCATTGTCAATTTATTGTTAATATCACGAAGCCATTGGTCAATTGCATCAAGTTGTCCTCTATATGCAACTTTCATCTGTTTTCCTCCATCATACGGAACAGTGTTTCCTTTAGCTTTTCGTTCATAGGAGATTGTGGGTCAAAACACATCTCAATAAAGCGCCGCATTTCCTCACGCTCTGGAGCGGCTTTAGGCTTAAACTCGTATATTACTCCCTGGGGCTTGTCCGTCCGGGCAAAGATATAATCCAAGGATACATCAAAGTAATCTGCATAGCGGCGAAATAGATCCACAGATGGGGTAGACTGTCCATTCTCATAGCGGTTGATACTGGACTGTGTGGAGCCGATGGCCTCAGCCATTTTTACCTGTGAAAGGCCGATACTCTCCCGCAGGGCCTTCAAACGCTTACCCACTTCTTTCATCTTCCAACCTCCTATTCGGGTTAATTGTATTATAACCCGAATTATACAAATTTTCAACCCGGAAATACAATTCTCCCTATGCGCCTTGTCTCGTTCCGGCCCACAGGCCGAATAAAGAAATGGCGCAGACCAGCCCACTATTCATAGGCTGATCTGCGCCGTTTCTTTAGGTTTTGGATGGGGTGAGGACATAGATGAAGAAATGCAATCTGTGGCCACGCACTGACAAAACCGGGGGTTTCCAAAGGGGGCTTATGCCTCCTTTGGCACACGACCTTGCTTGCAAGGTGTAGTGTGTTATACCTGCTGGCGCGGCTGACGGGGGAAGCGGGGGGCGGTGCGGTATGCACCCCGCTTGCACCGGCAGGAAAACGGGCGGGGGTTTTGTGACCGGGAGGAAACAAAAAGCCCGTTCGTTTTCAGAGAGCGGCAGTAGGTATACAACTTATCTAGTTGATCCGTTGCAAATAGCCTTAAAATCGCAAGAAGTACACCTAGTCTTTGATGCGCATAAAGGAAAACGACCTTGCTTTATTGCGGTTACCGTGTTAGCGATTTGATGCTTCATATTTTCCATTTGTTCTTCCGAAAGCTCTACATCTTCTTTGATGTGAGGTTGGTTAGCATACAAGAAATGTGCAGTTGCCTTTAACGGTTCAAGTCCGAGAGCGTCTTGTGTTGCAATCGCATACATTTGCAGTTGTTGTTGGACGTGGCTGCGACGTTCAGCGGCAGCTAAATCATCTCCAGATTTTCCTGTTTTAAAATCAACGATTTCCACCTTAGCCTCATTTTCATCTGTTGGATCGGCTTTGTTTAGCAAATCGATCGTTCCGCTTATCATTGCGTCACCAATAATAAACTCGAAGGGCTTTTCTGCATGAAGGACTTTGCTTTGAAGTTCAGGGTCATCATGGAGATAGTTTTTAAGAATACGTTTAGCAGCAGCCTTCATTGCCTCTAGTGGCTCGCCGCGAGTATATCGTAAATTGAAATGCCCGTCTACCTGGGATTCTATCCATGCATCATCAACATTTGAATTCGGCAAAGTTTCATGCAACAACGCCAACAAATTATGAATTTGCTGGCCATAGCCATAACTTTCATTTACGCCGGGACTAAATCCCATAAGCCTACGAAGCAAATAGTCTTTTGGGCAATCCCAATAATAGCGCAAATCACTAAAATTCGTTGGTAATATCGTTGCATCTATCGGAACAGAAGGAGCAATACGATTCGGCCTGGGAAACACAGTCTGTGGATCGGTGCAGACATAATCGTGTTGAATATTTGAAGCAAATTGTGAAGTATGCGTACGAGCGCATTCTATGCCGCTAATGAATAAATATTTTTTGCTTCTAGTCAGTGCAACATACCAAAGGCGCAACTCTTCATCGAATCTTTCCTGAGCTTCTGGAGAATTGTTTCTAACGCTAACTCGGCCAGTACATTCATCTGATTCCATTAGGTGTTCGGTTCCACGATTCCTTCTTTGCGAAGGAAAGCGCCGATTGGTTAAGGTTGGAATGAAAACGACTGGCCACTCTAATCCTTTTGCTTGATGTATTGTGGAAATTTGAACTGCATCTTGCGCGCCGAGATCTTGATGCCGAATATCATTTGCTTCTCGTGTTGCCCAATACCCCAAATAGTACGCAAAGTCCCTCATATCATAGGGCGTTACCCATTGATGAACCGACTCGAAATCCAGAATAAGTTCACTAAAGCGGCCCAAGTTATACAAAATGTTTTCTGAGACATCATTCTTATTGGTTCCGAGTACCTCCAACAACTCATAAAAAAGTTCTTGTGGAAAGATACGCCGGCTTAAGTGATAACGGATGCGTGCTTGAGGATCGAGCATTCGTTTGAACAACACTTTCTTCTGAGCAATCCATCCAAATAGAGTATTGCTATCGGCGTACGGTAATGCACCGATTCGGTTGAGAAAGTCTACATTTGTGCGAATAACATCTCTGGTAGCGGCTTCGTCATAAAAAGTATATCTGTCAAATTGGTTAGGGTCTGGAGTCACATATTGACTGTCAAAAAGCAGACAAAATGCGGCGTGCACTACCTTAATCTCCGCACTTTCAAATAACCCCTTTGAACCTTTTATAATATATGGAATATTTCTGCGATCAAGTTCATCCGTTATGGCTTTAGTGTAATTCAAACTACGGCACAAGATAGACATATCTGCGTAAGATAATCCTCTCAAAGTGCCAGCAGAATTCCAAGGAATGCCCAACAACTCTTGAATCCTATCAGCAATAAAATTTGCTTCTTGATTCTCGCTACTAAAGGTGCAATTCCAGACATCGCCGTGCTCCGCCATTGTTTCTTCGAATTGGTTTGTGGCGACATTATAATGCTGTGCTTTCATTGTCTTTGGCAGACGACGATGTAATCCTAAAATGTTCCGTCTACCAATACGCTGTCCTGATACTGCAGCGTTAGCAATTTCGACAATGGCATGGGATGATCTAAAATTGGTGGATAAGGTAATTCGCTTTACAGAAGGGTATCGGTTTTCAAATGTTAGAATATTTGTAACGGTTGCTCCACGGAAGCGATAAATTGCCTGATCATCATCACCGACTGCACAAACTACCGCAGTTTGCCCATCGTTGCTTAAAAGTCGGATAAGTTGTTCTTGACGGTCATCAACGTCCTGATATTCATCTACAAAGATGTTAGTGAAGCGGTTCTGCACCTGAGCGCGAATAGCTTCATTGCTCTCAATCACACTAGTCAATTCGGCTATAATCTCATCAAAGGTAAGGAAACAATTCGGGCGCTGTTTGATGAAATTTTGATATTGGTGGACAGAATTAATTAAATCCTGGTTTTTAAAATTGTCAACATCTAGATTTTCTCTGTATATTATATTTAGCGTTTCAATAAAGCGGCGGATGGTTTCGATTTTGGAATTCGCTCCTTGCAATTTGTCTAACCCAAAATCGAGATACTTAGATA